>Ga0206863_1046_pt2 | contig 44054 bp, 38 predicted proteins | sample Alteio_BWOrgCont_41_FD_152634 | JGI IMG/M metagenome (GOLD analysis project Ga0206863, IMG submission 152634) | Enriched cells from forest soil in Barre Woods Harvard Forest LTER site, Petersham, Massachusetts, United States -... | ecosystem: Environmental > Terrestrial > Soil > Temperate forest >...
AAAGATAGCCTATCCATTGTCCAAAAGATAGCCTCCGCAAAAGCCAGAAATGAAGGATCTTGATCTTGATGAAGATCCTGCCCATACGATTCTGGTATACGGTCGCTCGCGCTGCCCGGGGTATCGGCGAACGTGCAGTAAGGGATAACGACCGCGAGAAAGCCAGCAAATGGGTAGCTCGCGCAAATCGATGGAAAACAAGGGCAGATTACCTGGTGACAGAGTATTTAGGCGGCGCATAGAACAACGTATTCAGGCTTACGAGACGTATCGCACTCCGCGTCCCTCCGAATCACAAAAAACCGAAGGATGCGTACACTGTTGACATGGTGGAAGAGGGACTTTCCCGGGCGCTGACTCCGGAAGTGTTGGCTCTGCTGGCCTGCCCGGGACGAGATAAAAATCCAGCGTTTTCTTGAGCGTCTCTCGGCAGGAACACAATGGGAGCCGGAAAAACGCACGCAGCTTGAACGAGATGCGCGCGCCCGGCTTGAAAAGCAGATTCCCGACAGCGAAAAAATCCCGCGCTCGGACTACGTGATCGACAACGGCGGACCTCTCGAGAAGACGCAGCAGCAGGTGGACGAAGTCTTCGCCAGTCTCCGGCAATCGTGAAATCGCTAAAATAGAGAATGATGCTCCCAGACTGCCTGCGCCCTGAACAGGCAGCCAGCCGAACTACAGTTTTTGAACGGATAATGTTGCCATGATTTTTCGCAGGTTTGTTTTGGTGCTCGTGCTGGTCGGCGGCTTTTGGTATTTGATCAATCACAGCAGGCCGACGAACAACGCAATACTGCCCTCTGGTAGCCCTCCCTCGTCCTTGCATCTCACCGAGGCGCACGCCGCCCCGGAATACGATTCAGAAGAGCTCAACAATATCTCCGTCTATAAAAAGGCTCTGCCCACGGTCGTAAACATCACTTCGTCTGCCGTCGCCTTCGACTTCTTTTACGGAGCCGTGCCGCAGCGCGGTCAGGGATCGGGCTTCATCCTCAACAAGGAAGGCCAGATCCTCACCAACTATCACGTCATCGCGAACGCGCAGAAGCTCGAAGTTAACACCTACGACAAGCACACCTATAAAGCGCGCATCATCGCCACCGACCCGCATCATGACCTGGCGTTGCTGCAGATCACGGCGCCCAATCTTACGCCTTCGGTGCTCGCCGACTCGCAAAATCTGGTCGTGGGACAGAAGGTCTACGCCATCGGCAATCCCTTCGGCCTGAGCGGCACCATGACCACCGGCATCATCAGCGCCAAGCGTTCGATCCAAGGCCCAAGCGGCGATCTGATCGACAACGCCATCCAGACCGATGCTGCCATCAATCCCGGCAATTCGGGCGGCCCGCTGCTGAACTCACGCGGCGAGGTCATCGGCATCACTTCGCTCATCGCCACCAACCCGAACCAGTCTGTCGATCAGAACGCGGGCATCGGCTTTGCCATCCCCATCGATACAGCCAAGGCCGTGCTCGGCGACATCGAGCGCTACGGTCACGTCCGCAGGCCCTCGCTCGGTATCAAGTCCTATCCCATCGGCCCCGATCTCGCCGACCAGATGGGTCTGTCCGCCGACTATGGCGTGCTGATCCTGCGCGTCCTGCCCGGAGGCCCAGCCGAGCGCGCCGGCCTGCACGGCGGCAATCAGACGGCCTATCTCGGCAACATGCAGATTTATCTTGGAGGCGACCTCATTGTCGGTATTGATGGCCGACAGGTCACCAGCACCCAGGACATCGACGAGATCATGGACCATCATCAGGTTGGCGATGTCATCACCGTGACCTACTTCCGCGGACGACGCAAATTAACCACGCGCGTCACGCTGGGTGATGCGGGCGAGCGCACCGCATAAGGCCATGTCCTCTATCAACCAACTCGATATCGCAAAGCTGCGCATCCTCGATGGCGGCATGGCGACCGAGCTGGAGCGTCACGGATGCAACATCACCGGCCCTCTGTGGTCGGCGCATGTGCTGGCTGACAGTCCGGCGACGATCGAAGCCGTTCACCTCAGCTATCTTGAAGCCGGAGCCGACTGCATTCTCACCGCCAGCTATCAGGTGTCGGCCATGGGCTACACCGAACTGGGGCAGCCTCCGGAAGCAGCGGCTGCAGCCTTGCGACAATCCGTCGATCTGGCCGTTCGCGCACGTGATCAGTACCGCCAGCGGTCGCAGCGTCCGATCTGGATTGCGGCCTCGCTCGGCCCCTATGGCGCGGCGCTGCATAACGGAGCCGAATACCACGGCAATTACGATGTGAGTTTCGCCGACCTCCTCCAGTTCCACGCCGAGCGTCTGGCCGTCATCGAGACCACGAACGCCGATTTCGTCGCGCTTGAATCCGTCCCTTCACTTGAAGAAGCTGAGGCCATCGTCGAAGCCCTGCGCCGTCATCCGAGCCTGCACGGCTGGATCTCCTTCACCTGCAAGGACGAGCAGCACGTCTCGCACGGCGAAAAACTTGCCCACTGCGCCGAATTCCTCGAGAAGCAAAAGCAAATCATCGCTGTCGGCATCAACTGCACGCAGCCCCGGCTCATCCTGCCGCTCATCGGCGAGCTGAAAAAATCCACGCGCAAGCCGATCGTCGTCTATCCCAACTCCGGCGAAGGCTGGGATGCCGAACATCGCTGCTGGACGGGGACCTCCGACGCTCAGGGATTCGGCCAGCTTGCCCGGGAATGGTCCGCCGCCGGGGCGCAGATCATCGGCGGCTGCTGCCGCACCGGCCCCGAGCACATCCGCGCCATCTGTAACGCTCTGGAGACCCGGGATGCCCCACGTTCGCGTAGCTAACGTGGGCTATTCGCAGGATGACAAGCTCCGTGAAGAATGCAGCCGGGTGGGATAGCGACGAACACCGCTCCCCATGCGACAATAAAGATGTAACCGCCATGACATCAGAATCGCTCCCAGTGGTCCCGCAGGCCACCGCCGTCACCCCCGAGCTTCTGGCTCAGCACAGCATTACCCCGGACGAATACGAGCGCATCGTAGCCGCTCTGGGGCGCACGCCAAGCCTTACGGAATTGGGCATTTACAGCGTCATGTGGAGCGAGCATTGCTCCTATAAATCCTCGCGCGTCCATCTCAAGCGCCTGCCCACCAAGAGCGACCGCGTCGTTCAGGGACCGGGCGAAAACGCCGGAATCATCGACGTGGGTGATGGCTGGGCCTGTGCCTTCAAGATCGAGTCGCACAACCACCCGTCATACATCGAGCCGTTTCAGGTCGCGGCCACCGGTGTTGGCGGCATCCTGCGCGACATCTTCACCATGGGCGCGCGGCCCTTCGCAGTCATGGATTCGCTTCGCTTCGGGCCCATCACCGAAGACAAGGAAACGTCGCAGGAACTGGTTCATAAAAACCATTCCATCGTCGAAGGCGTCGTCCACGGCATCGCCGGATACGGCAACTGCTTCGGCGTGCCCAATCTTGGTGGCGAAACCCGCTTCGAAGACTGTTACTCCGGCAATCCACTGGTGAACGCCTTTGCTCTGGGTCTTGTCCGCCGCGATGAAATCTTCTACGCGAAAGCTACGGGCGTCGGCAATCCAGTGATCTACGTTGGCGCTAAGACCGGCCGCGATGGCATCCACGGCGCGACCATGGCCAGCGAAGAATTCAAAGAAGGCTCCGAGCAGAAGCGCCCCAACGTGCAGGTTGGCGATCCCTTCATGGAGAAGCTGCTGCTCGAAGCGTGTCTCGAAGCCATGAAGACCGGAGCCATCGTCGGCATTCAGGATATGGGCGCTGCCGGCCTAACCTCTTCCAGTTGCGAAATGGGCGCGCGCGGCGGCGTGGGCCTCGAAATGAATCTCGATCACATTCCGCAGCGTGAAACCGGCATGACCGCCTACGAGATGATGCTCAGCGAGTCGCAGGAGCGCATGCTTCTCGTCGCCGAAAAGGGACGCGAGCAGGAAGTGCTCGACGTCTTCACCAAGTGGGGACTCGACGCTACCATCGTTGGCACCGTCGTTCCCGAGCCGCGCCTGCGCATCCTGCATCACGGTGAGCTGGTCGCGGACATTCCCAACCAGTCGCTGACCGATGACGCTCCTCGCTACCATCGTCCGATCGGCGAGTGGAAAGCGCCCGTTCCCGTCGAACCGACCCGCAGTGCGCTCGACAAGCTTGGCTACGAAGACAAGACCGGCAAACGCGATTACACAGAAGATCTGCGCACACTGCTCGCCTCGGCAAACATCTGCTCCAAGCGCTGGGTGCATGAGCAATACGACACCATGGTGCAGACCAACACCGTACAAGGTCCCGGCGGCGAAGGCGGCGTGATGCGCATCAAGGGGACCAAACGCGGTCTCTCGATGGCGCTCGACGGCAACAGCCGCTGGTCGTATCTCGATCCCAAGCTCGGAGCCGCGCACGCCGTCGCCGAAGCAGCGCGCAAAGTAGCCTGTACCGGCGCAACGCCCATCGCGGCGACCAATTGCCTCAACTTCGGCAATCCGGAAAAGCCCGAGATCATGGCGCAGCTCTCAGCCGCCATCGACGGCATCTCCGAAGCCTGCATCGCGCTCGGCACGCCGATCACCGGCGGCAATGTCTCGCTCTACAACGAGACACGCGGCGAAGGCATCTATCCCACGCCCGTACTTGGCATCGTTGGTTTGCTCGAAGACGTCACGAAATCCGTTCCCGCTGCCTTTCAAAAAACGGGCGACGCGGTCCTGGTCATCGCCCCCGCGAAGCTGCCCACCATTGAAGACCGCCTGCGTGAATTCGGCTCCTCCGAATATGCCAAGACAGTGCTTGGCGAACTCTGGGGCACTCCACCTGGCCTCGACCTCAACGCCGAAGCCAATCTGCACAAATGCCTGGCCGAACTCGCAGACGCAGGCTTGCTGCACTCCGCCAGCGATATCTCAGACGGCGGCATCGCCGTGGCACTCGCCGAAGGTGCCTTCGGCAACGGAATCGGTGTAACGGCTCATCTGCAGGAAGGGCCGGACCTGCCCATCGCATGGCAGCTTTTTGGCGAGACCGCAACACAGGTCATCGTTACCTGCGACGCCTCCGGAGTCGAAACGATACGCGCCATCATCAAAAAGTACAGCGGCCTGCTCGTGCAGAATATCGGTGAAACGACGAAAGAGCATTTGCGCATCAAGGTGAACGGAAAAACAGTGATGGACGAAACTGTTCAGGGATTGCAGCATGTCTGGGCTGGAGCATTGGAAGCGAAGCTATACGACGAGGTCATCGCGTGAGCCATCTGCTGATCGAAGGCATCCCCGGCGAAGAAACTCGGGTGCCCCATCCTGACGAAGTCAGGGTGGAAGGCCACACAAGCTCAACGGTAGAAGACGACCCTAAACTGCGCGAAGAGTGCGGCGTCGTCGCCATCCACGGCCATCCCGACGCAGCACGCCAGACCTACCTCGGCCTCTACGCATTGCAACATCGCGGGCAGGAATCCGCTGGCATCGCCACCGCCGACGGCACCAGTCTCTCGAACATCAAAGGCATGGGCCTGGTCGCCGACATCTTCACCGAAGAAGTCTTGGCGAAGCTCAATGGCAACATGGCCATCGGCCACACACGGTATTCGACCACCGGCGATTCAGCCTTATTGAACGCGCAACCGATCCGCGTTGATTCGACCAAGGGCCTCATCGCCATCGCGCACAACGGCAACCTCGTCAATCTGGGCAACGTGCGCGCCAAGCTCGAGCGCGAAGGCGCATTCTTCCAGACCACCAGCGATTCCGAGATCATCGTGCAGCTCATCGCGCACTCGAGAGAAGGCACGCTCGTCGATGCTATCGCCGATTCGCTGCGCCAGGTCGATGGAGCTTTCTCCATCGTCATGATGACGCGCGACCGCATCTTCGCCGCCCGCGATCCACGAGGTTTTCGCCCGCTTTCGATGGGCCGCATCACAAATCCCGACGGCCCCGACACCATCGTCTTCGCATCGGAGACTTGCGCCTTCGATCTGCTCCGCGCAAAATTCGAGCGCGATGTGCAGCCCGGCGAGCTCGTCATGGTCACACGCGATGGCGTCACCTCCCGTCAGTACTCCACCGGCATTCCGCAATCCAGCTGCATCTTCGAGCATGTTTACTTCGCGCGACCTGACAGCAAGATTTTCAACCGCTGGGTGCAGGAGAGCCGCGAAGAAATGGGCCGCCAGCTCGTGCGCGAATCGCATGTCGACGCCGACCTCGTCGTCCCTGTTCCTGACAGCGGCGTGACTGCGGCCATCGGCTATGCAGCGGAAAGCGGCCTTCCCTTTCGCTTCGGCCTCATCCGCAATCACTACGTGGGCCGCACGTTTATTGAGCCAGAACAGCGCGTGCGCGACTTCGGCGTGAAGCTCAAGCTCAACCCCGTGCGCAATCTGCTCGAAGGCAAGCGCATCATCCTCGTCGACGACTCGATCATTCGCGGAACCACCAGCCGCAAGATCGTACGCATGGTCCGCGCAGCAGGAGCGAAAGAAGTCCATCTCCGCATCAGTTGTCCGCCCACCATTTCTCCCTGTTTCTACGGTGTCGACACGCCGCGCAAAAAAGATCTCATCGCAGCCAACAACTCCATCGAAGAAATCCGCCGCTACATTGAAGCCGATTCGCTCGCCTATTTGTCACTCGAGGGGTTACAAAAAGCCTGCGACGGCGGCGAGGGCAATCGTTACTGCATCGCCTGCTACACCGGAGACTATCCAACACAGTGGGTCGATGTGGAAGACATCCTTCCTGCCGCTGCAGCCGTCCGCTAAGCTTCTGGCTTTCCGTGTATCGGCAGATTCTGCCGGCACAACCTGAAAGGCCGCTGCTGCTTCCCATTCTTTGGGAGTGAAAGAAGCATGCCTACAAAGAAAAAATCCAGCGCTCGAAAATATAGTCCCAAAGCATCGAAGTCTGTCGAACGCGAAATGCGCGCCATGAAAGAAGGCAAGCTCAAGAGCGGACGCAGCAAGAAGAAAGTCACCAGCCGCAAGCAGGCTATTGCCATCGGCCTGTCGGAAGCGCGCAAAGCCGGCGCCAAGGTCCCGGCCAAGAAGAAGTCTGCAGCGAAGAAGACCTCGGCAAAAAAGAAATCCACAGTAAAGAAGAGCGCGAAGAAAAAATCCGCAAAGAAGACGGCGAAGGAGTAACCCCTCGCCCGGCTTATTCGCTCTTGCTTGTGCTTGAAGCTGGCTTGGACGCAGACGCACTGCTCTCAGAGGATGAGGTAGACGCCGCCGGCTTCTCGGCAGGTTTACTTGCGTTGCCATTGCCTGTATCGGAATTGGACGCGGCGGGCTTGTTGCCGCCCTTTCCGGCGTAGTCGGTCGCATACCATCCGGAGCCCTTGAACTGCACGGCAGGCGCGGACAGAAGCTTCTCTACCTCGCCACCGCAGACAGGGCACACTTTTTCTTCCGGAGCGCTGAAGCTCTGTATCTTCTCAAACTGGTGCCCGCAGGCTTTGCATCGGTACTCGTATAACGGCACGGATAATTCCCCTCTCACTATCTTGTCATTCTGACCGCGGCGAAGGATCTGCTTTTCGCCTCGATCAGCACACATCTAAATTTTCATTCCCCGTTCGCATGGTGCGCCGCAGCAGGTTCACTCTTCGTCTCCGCCAGCGCCTGATCGATCAGCTCATACAGCCGTGCGCGATCCACCACCTCGACAAACGGCGTGCCGCTCGTCTTGTTGGTCACGATCCAGATCGTCGGCGTGTGCTGGATGCCGATGCCCTGTCCCAGGTCGTAGTCCGCCTTCACCTGCGCGGCCAGCTTGCCTTGTGGATCGACCACAAACGGAAACGCCAGCTTGTGATCCTCGGCAAATTTCTGGGCAAAGGCGCGCAGTCCATCCTGCGTCGTGATGCTCGCCTGGTTCGCGAACACGGCATCGCGGAAATCGTCGCCCAGCTTCTTCGATTTCGTATCGAACCAGCGCGCGTCGACCGCTGCATCGAAGCTCCACGTATGGAAGGGCAGCGGAAAATCATGCCGCACCCACGGAATGCGATATTTCTCCGACGCTTCCTTCAGCAGCGGGTTCGCGCGCGCACAATCCGGACACTCAAGATCTTCAAACTCGAAGATGGCAACCTTCGCTCCAGCCGGTGGACGCAACGGCTTGGCATTGTGTACGGGCGTGGTCGGAGCTGTCGACGGGTTCGCAAACTGGGCGATGGACGGCAGCGTAAAAGCGGCGGCCAGCGCAAAGACAGCAAAAGACCTAGGCACAAATCGTGGATAAGGGTACATGTAAATTAGACTCGTACTCTTAATTTTAGCGGATGCCGCCAAATGAGGGATTTGAAATGGCCGCTAATATGACACACGAAGCGATCTACGACTTCATGCGCGCCCGCAAGCTGGCTGTGATTTCCAGTATCGGCCCGCGCGGCGAGCCGCAATCCGCGCTCGTTGGATTTGCAGTTTCCCCGGATCTTGAAATCGTCTTCGACACCTTGTCTTCGTCGCGCAAATATCGAAATCTCAAGCGCGATTCGAGCATCGCGATTGTCTTCGGCGGGGAGGGCGAAACTACGATCCAGTACGAGGGCCAGGCCGGGGAACCGCTGGGCGATGAATTGCATCGAGCGAAGGACATCTACTTCGCGACGTGGCCCGATGGACGTGAGCGAGAGACGTGGCCCGGGATCGCATATTTTCTGGTCCGCCCGAAATGGCTGCGATACAGCGATTTCGATACGAATCGAATCGAAGAATTGTGGTTTTAAGGTTTCAGTTATCCTGACGGCATGGATTGCATCTTCTGCAAGATTATCGCTGGGACCATTCCGTCGAAGAAGGTCTACGAAGACAACCTCACGTATGCCTTCGCGGACATCGACCCGAAGGCGCCCGTACATCTTTTAATCGTTCCCAAGAAACACATTCCGTCTCTCGCCGCTATCGATACGGCGGACACAGCGCTCGTTGGTCATCTGCACGCAATCGCAAACAGGCTGGCAGCGGAGCACACTCTAAGCAAGGGCTATCGTACCGTCATCAACACAGGCGCAGACGGCGGCCAGACCGTCGATCATCTGCATGTGCACCTGCTCGGCGGACGCCAGATGCACTGGCCTCCCGGTTAACCAGAAACGCGCGGTTACTTCTGCTGCGCCTGCGTCGCCGAGTTGCCATACAAGTCCACATTCACCTTGTCGACCAGGGCTGTTCCCGTATCCACAAACACCGGGAACGGCGAGAAGGAATCGACGCTGTAATCCGTGCGCAGCGTCTTTGGCCCATCGTGGAAGATCTGGTCGAGAAACTTCAAGCCGATATAGCCCATCGTGTATGGCTTCTGCGCAATCGTTGCATCGATCACGCCATCCTTAATCAGGCTGAGCGTATCCGGATCCATGTCCATCGCGATCAGCAGGCGATCTTTTGCATTGTCGCGCTTCAGCACCGTGCCCACTTCCTTACCGGCCGAAGCCTCCAGGCAGATGAATGCGTCGATCTTCTTCGGACCCGTCTGCGTCATGTATTGCTCTGTCTTGTCGAATGCAGCCGTCGACTCGCCCTTGATATCGACCACTTCTACCGTCTTGATGCCCGGGTGCTCGCTGAACGCTTCCTGATAGCCCTTGAAACGCTCGTCAAGATTCGGCTGTCCCGGCATCGAGAAGAACACGACATTGCCCTTGCCTCCGGGCAGCTTATCGACCACGCGCTGTCCTCCCAGGTGTCCTGCTTCCAGATTGTTTGTGCCGATAAAGAAGAGCCGATGGCTATGCGGCGCATCGGAATCCATCGTGATGATCGGGACGCCTGCATCGATCGCGGCATCGATCTGTGATTGAAAGCTGGCAGCATCCGCAACCGAGATAAGAATCCCCGCCGGCTTGGCGGCGACCGCCTGCTGCAGTGCGGTCAGTTCGGCCTGCGGATCGTATGTATCCGGGCCGACGACAAATGCTTTCACATGATACTCGGCGGCCGCCTTATTGAATCCATCGGCTGCTGTCCGCCAGTAGGCAAGCTTCAGATTGTTGGAAACCAGATAATACCTCTCTGAATTCGAATGACGCTGGCACCCTGTGAGAGCGAGTAGCGCGATGGTCATAGACAGCAGGAGCGTTCTTTGAACCGTTTGCATAGGGACCTCGCAAATGAGATTGCGTGCTCGACCTATTCGCCCTGTTTTTAGACCCATTCAACAACGGTGCAACGATGGCCCTACCACAAAGCCAGACAGGCCGCCACGCGATACGCGCACGAATTGTACTCCTGTCGCACAAAGTTTGCGACGCATCTGTTTAGCTCTACACGAGATACGCAGCCATCCGCCATAACAACAAAAGGTCCGCGCAGTGGAGGACCTTTTGTTGTCCATCAGAGAAAAAGACTGCTTAGGCTTCGACCGCCTCGATCTCCTGATCAAGCCCGTGGCGACGCAGCAGATTCGGCAGGTTCTGGGAGAATGCCGAACGCGGCATCACCATGTCGCAGCCAGCCTCCAGCGCCTTCACCTTCAAATCGCCCTGCAGGTGCGAGAGAAATCCAATCACTGAGGTTCCACGCTTCAGTTTCGTCTTGAGCTTTGGAATCAGCGTTAATGGCTTGGCGTTTGCATTGTTGAGATCGAAAACGATCAGCGAAGGCTTTGCGTCTTCCGGCACATTGGCCAGCTTGGCAACGATGTCCTTGTCCGCCTTCACAAAGCCAACCTTCACACCCAGCTTGCGAGCCGTTTCCTGAATCTTGGCCAGAAAGAAAAGATCGTCGATGAAGCAGAAAATCCGTGTGGGCGCGTCTTCGCGCGCCGGCGCCGGCGCTTCCGCCGCAACTTCGGCGGGATGGAAGCCATTCGGATTGCCATTGCCGTTCGGGTTGCCGTTGCCATTCCGGTATTCGATCGTAGAGGGTGGCCCGTCAGCCACATTGCCATTCGCGGTGCGGTAACTGTGGTCCATGGGACCGACAAAAACCTGCTGGCGGCGCTGCTTGTTCTTGCGTCGTCCTCCGCCCTGACCATTGGCGCCTCCATTTTTTTGAAATGGCCGGCCCTGGTTGGAATATTTCGGTTTTTGTCCCGGTTGTTGCTGGTTTGGCTGGCTTGCCTGGGCATTTGCCTGGGGAGTGTTCGGGCCGCCCTTGGCGCCCTTTCTTCTACGACGCCGTCGGCGATGCCCCTGGGGCTGGCCTTGCGGCGCTTGCCCCTGAGGCGGTTGTGCCTGGGGCTGGTTCTGCTCTGTTGTCATGCTTGCACTTCCTGGTGCGTTGACTTGGTTGCAGCGCGTTTCCGGCGGAAAGCCGCTGCTACTTTCTTCTATCGGATTTGCCGGGAGATCAGTTGATGTATAACTCCGCGCAAGATGCAGCACTCATTGGATTCAGGTTGTCGAGGGAAGGAACCAGAACCTTGCCTGCACTGTATCACGGAGTCCCAATATACGATCTTTCAACTCGCCATCACTATAGTTTGGGTGTTCACCTTTACGTCGTCGCATTCGCAAACGAGACAAACTTACTGCAAGGTGATACGCGCCAGTTGAATTCTTGACTGTCGAGAACTGCGGCGAACTTTCCGGATTTTCCTTCCGGCATCAGCCGCTCGATAGGCAAAGACGATACTACTCGTAATTGACTCGCCTGGCAAGTAATTGGTTGCAAGGAATCTCAAGTCTTCTCAAAAAAAGGCAGAAACGGCCGTGCGTGGCACGGCCGTTTCTGCCTTTACGATGGCCAATCACTGGCCTCCCTGAAAACCCGTCCGCCGAAGCATCCGGGTGGCAACTACGGTTTTGGTGGGAGCCTCTTGGGCTCCCAATCTCGTCTACCGCAGTCTTTGCATCGCGCTTTCCGTTACCTGTCCGGATAACGCGTACGTCGCTGGCATAGACTTAATAAGCAATTCTTATGCCGTATGTTCCATTCAATGGAATCAATCATTTAACGGGGGAGAGGGAGCCGGATTCTTCAGATTATGGAAGCCCATACGACAGCGTCTTCATAAATCCATACATTTGCTGGGACGACCATACATTCTATTGGGGTGAAATATTACTTCTGGCAGGTCGGGCAATAATGAGTTCCGCGCCCCGCCAGAACCGTTCTTCGGATCGGCGTCCCGCAGGTAAGGCACGGCTGCCCGCCCCGGAGATAGACCCGATGCTCCAGCTGGAAGAAGCCGCGAACCCCATCCGCATCCACATAGTCCGAAACAGACGATCCGCCCAGCTCAATGGCATGCTTCAGCACAAGTTGCAGCGCCGCACGCAACCGTTCGAGCTCCTCTCGGGTCAGCCGCCCGGCCATTCGTTTCGGTCGGATTCCCGCCCGAAACAGGCTCTCATCGGCATAAATATTCCCCACGCCATGCAGCAGCTTCTGATTCAGGAGGGCAGCCTTAATCGGCGTCTTCCGCCCGCGAAAGAGTGAAATAAAGTCTGCAGAAGAGATCGTCAGTGGCTCCCGCCCTGTGCCCTCAAAGCCCTTGCCTTGCTCGGTCGCCGCATCACGCGCATGAATCGCCAGCCGCCCGAAGCGTCGGGCATCCACAAAACGCAGCTCACGCCCCGACCCGAGCCGCAAAATAGCATGCGTATGGGCTGGAACCGGCACGGCGGCATCCGAAACCAGTAGCCGTCCCGTCATGCCGAGATGCACGATCCACTGCGGCCCAACCTTCCGCTCAGACTTCGCTTTGCCGGCCGCCAGATCCCCGCCGCGCGGCGCCAAATCGAAGACGATATGCTTCCCCACGCGATACACGCGCTCAATCCGGCGGCCCGTCAACGTTTCTGCCATCGCTTCAGGGTTGGTCTTGAACGGCTCCGGCTTCGAGCTCAGCCAGACTGACTCAATCACCTCGCCACGTACGCGCTGATGGACGCCATTGGCGACCGTTTCGACTTCAGGAAGTTCCGGCATAGGCTCTCCCTCTATTATCCAGAAGAATCTGCTTTCCGCAGCAGCCGCACGAAAAAGGGGTGCTCCATCCTTCGCGTAGCGAAGGGTGGGAACCACAACTCCGGACCGGCAATCTTTGTTACCTGCTCTGTTACCCGCGCAGGGAGGGGGGCAAGAAGTACAGCATCCGTGATAGATATGCATGTGACGACTTCCGAGGCCAGAATCCAGCATGTCTGACACCCGCTGCATCAAGCGCATTCTCACCATAGCCACGCTCCTAAGTACCACCGTTATTGCACAGACAACAAAACCCCAGCCCTATTCCGCCGCCCCCCTGGGAAAACGTTCTCTATGGCGCCGCCTACTACAACGAGTACATGCCCGCAGACCTGCAGCCAGGCCGCCTCGACAAAGACATCGCCCTCATGAAACAGGCCGACATCTCCGTCGTCCGCATGGGCGAGTCTACCTGGAGCCTCTGGGAGCCCGAAGACGGCCGCTTCGAATATGCCTGGATGGACCGCGTCGTCGACGCCATGGGCAAAGCCGGAATCAAAGTCATCCTCGGCACGCCAACCTACTCCATCCCCACGTGGATGTATCACGAGCACCCCGAAGTCCTCGTCGATCCGCTCACCGGCCCCAAACCCTCCTACGGCATGCGCCAGAACATGGACATCAGTAACCCCACCTTCCGCTTCTACGCGCAGCGCCTCATCCGCAACCTCGTCGAGCATTACAAGAACAACCCCTACGTCATCGGCTGGCAAATCGACAACGAAACCGGCGCCTACAACGCCAACAACCCCGAGGTCTTCACCGGCTTCGTCGACCACCTCAAGCAAAAATTCGGCACCACCGAGAACCTCAACAAAGCCTGGTTCCTCAACTACTGGGGCGAGGACGTCAACGGCTGGGAGAACATGCCGCCGCGCCAGAACGCCACCAGCACCGGCTATAAGCTCGAGTGGTCCCGCTGGCAGCAGATGCGCGTCACCGACTACCTAAGCTGGCAGGCGGCAATCGTCCGCGAATATCGCCGGCCAGATCAATTTGTAACGCAAGACTTTTCCGACGCCGTCCACCGCGACGTCAACGAATTTGAAGTCGCCAAAGCCCTCGATATCGTCTCCGTCAATCCCTACCACGGCACGCAGGACCACATGGACGGCCAGATCCAGGCCGAGGCCGGCGACTACTACCGCTCCCTCAAGCACGCCAACTATCTCGTCACGGAAACCAACGCGCAAACCACCTACTGGGCCTCGACCTTTCAGTACCCGCCCTACGACGGCCAGCTCCGCCTCGACGTCTACACCCATCTCTCGAGCGGTGCCAACATGGTCGAGTATTGGCACTGGCACTCCATCCACTCCGGACAGGAAACCTACTGGAAAGGCATCCTCTCGCACGACCTCGAACCCAACCACCCCTACGCCGAGGTCTCGCGCACCGCGCACGAGCTCCAGAAAATCGGCCCGCACCTTATCGACCTCAAGATCACCAACCAGGTCGCCATCCTCCACAGCGTCGATTCGCTTAACGCCATCGACTTCATGCCCTTCGCCTCGACCGGCCCTCGCTGGGCCTTTGGACCTGCCAGCGCCGACTACTCCTCGCTCCTCAACCAGCTCCACACCGCTCTCTACAATCTCAACGTAGGCACCGACTTTGTTTTCCCCGAAGACCCCGACTTCTCTCGCTACAAAGTCCTCATCGTGCCCATGCTCTACATCGCCGACGACGCCCTGCTACAAAAAATATCTGACTACGTAAAGAATGGCGGCCACGTCCTTATGACCTTCAAGAGCGGATTCGCCAACGAGAACTCAGCCGTCCGCTGGGTGCGCGCGCCCGGCCCTCTGCGCGAAGCCGCTGGCTTCAGCTATCAGGAATTTTCAAACTTAGAGAGGCCGCTCGCTCTCAAAGACGACCCGTATCACATAGGTGCAGACGAAAACAAAGTCAGCTACTGGGCCGAATTCCTCATGCCCGAACACGCCAAAGCCCTCGCGTATTACGACCACCCATTTTTCGGAAAATGGCCTGCCATCACCGAAAACAACTACGGCTCCGGCACGCTGACCTACGAAGGAACCTACCTCACCGACGCATTACAAAAAGCAGTAGTCGAACAAGTCCTCCAAGAAGCGAACCTGACGGGCTCCGACCAGCAACTCCCCATGCCCGTCCATGTAAAACACGGCGTCAACCGCATGGGCAAGCAACTCCACTATTACCTCAACTACTCCAGCGAAGCACAAACCTTCACCTACCCCTACAACGCAGGAACCGACCTGCTCACGAACAACGCCATCGCGTCCTCCAGTAAAATCACGCTCCAACCGTGGGACGTCGCGATCATCGAAGAGAAGTGAACGAAGTCGAGTTCCCCTAGTCTCGACTTTGAGACTGGCACTCGCTACCTAGGGAGCATGCTCTGTCTTAGAGTCCGTTGAATGGGGACGTGGCGATCAAAAAGCGAAATTAGCTAGCATATCTAATTTCTGCTTTCAAGGGAAGATCGTTACTTTTCTTGCACTTACGTGAGGATAGCTGAGATGGGCTCTGAGTAAATTGCACACCCGAAATGGGTTAGAACCTCCAAAGTTACTTGTAGCTCTGTGGAAAACTAAACAGAAGTAGCTGCTATTTCGCCGATATTTGTATGTAGAATTGCATGCACATTGAACATGCATTTTGATGTATGACTGTAACGTTTGCATCTCTCCCCGCATCATCTCTATTAGATGAATGCAGGAGCATGACTCGGAGGATAGATATCACTTATGGCGACTCCCACTTCAACTACGTCACCTGCACGCCCAGGAGTTCGCGCGCACATCGAGTCGACCAGGCTATCGTTTGCAGACCTCGTAACACAACTAACCAGCATCATCGGCAAGAAGCTCACCGCTTATATTGCAGGCAAGAATGATGTTCGCTCCGTTGACCGCTGGATGCAAGGCCAGGGCTCTTACAGTGATGCCGAGCCAAGATTACGTTTTGCCTATCAGATCGTAAAGTCTTTGGCAGAGCATGACAGTCCCGCCGTGGTACAGTCTTGGCTGACGGGTATCAACCCAGAGCTCAGAGATCGAACGCCAATTCGACTCCTGCGTGAAGCGGATTTGGATGTTGTTGGGCCTGAATTGCGCGGAGCAGCGCGGGCTTTCATTGCTGGAGGCTAGTACCGTTGCTGGAACATCGAACACCCCAGGATCCGCTCTATCGGATCGCGCGGGGCACGAATCCTTGGGCGTTCACAGATTGGTCGAGAGCAAGCACCGATTCTTATGGCGCTCATACTTTCGGAAATCGCTTCGATGATCCAGCCGGCGAATACCGCGTTCTCTATGTTTCTAGTCAGCTTCTATCCTGCTACGTGGAGACCTTGGCAAAGTTTCGCCCTGATCCAAAGCTGAAAGATGAGCTCGCAGCGATCAAAGGCGAGGATGACTTCCAGCCAATCGGCTATATTTCCACGGATTGGTTCAACGATCGCTACATCGGCAGAGCACGTGTGAAGGGAAGGTACGCTGATCTCTACACCGCGGAATGGGTGTCACAACTACGTCCGCACTTGCAACCTGAATGCATTGAACTAGGGCTGCCTGATTTCGATCTGAGTGTCCTGATGCAAGCACAAAAACGAATCATCACACAGATGGCCTCGAATTACGTAAATGGCATAGGCTCGTTCGATGGAATCTATTACGCGTCTAGGTACGGACGCGATCTTGAGAACTGGGCGCTCTTCGAATTCAGAACCGAGATCCACCCGATAGAAATTCATGGGGTATCACCTAATGATCCTGTACTTCTTGAGGCGCTCGATATCCTGCAGTTGCAGGTGCCTGGTCCGGACAAAGAACGCTCTAAACGCGAGGAGAGCCCAGAACGCTCTGGTTTTTTCTGGGTGATCAGACTGAAGGATCTGATCTTGGGCAAGAAGTCTCATGAACTGTGAGCACTCTCGTTGTAGGGCCGATGGCCCATTCAAGACTTCCTTTGGCTAGGAGTATAGGGCAGCTCCATCACAACTTACGCATGCCGGGGAACACTCACTCTCCGAACGAAGGCCCACTGGCCACCTCAACGACTCAAACGATCGGGATAGTTCTTACTGAGCAGTCGTTACCTTGTCTGCAACTCGTTGGATGGAGGCAGCGTGCACAGTCGTAATCGTCGATCTGTTCACCATGGATTTCAGCATCAATCCCGCCCGCGAGGGGAGGCAGACACAGAAGTCTTTCCCGGACCCGCGAGCAGTTCCGGGATGCGCGGGACGGGAACCGATAGCCACGATGACGGTCAGGACGGCTGCGAAAATAGCAAAACGGCGCATTGGTCGATCCTCTGGAGAACGATACGGAGGCTGGGTCATGGCAGTTCCTCAAAACTTTCAAAAGTAAATAAGAGCACGCAGCGGGCCAAAGGTGATGAGCCGCAACCTGCCCGAAACCAACAGATTCACCGGGTATGCAAGAACCGGCCTGTCCATTTCAGGTCAGACCTGTCCAGAAGTGGACAGGCGAGCGCGGTGGTGGACGGCTGGTGGCCCAGGTTCTTAACCGTGGGTGCTGTGGGAGGTCGCAACAAAGTGGTGTCAGCCTTGGATACCACAGTGCGCGAAAAAGCGGCTAAACCACGTATTCACACGAATTTACTAGAAACACCCCCGGGGGAGCCACCCTACTTCTCGCTGCTGGGAGGCACCAGCCCCTTTAGTCGCATATACAAGGCCAGCGTTGCATACTGCTCGGTGTCATGCGTTACGGTCGCCCACGCGATCCCCAGGCGTGAGCGCTTTGCAGGACCTGCCTGCACCATCTCGGTCATATTGGCATCGGTCAGCGCGCCAAATGCCTTATCGCACTCGGCAAACGACGCCTTCAGAGCATCCACAATCGTTGTCTTGTCCGCCGTCTCCGGAGGAGCAGGCTTGGGACTCGCCGTCCCATTCAGCGCGCCGCAGCTGCGATTCTGAGCCTCGGTCACATGGTTGACGACCCGCGCAAATGTCCGGATATCAGGCGTCGGCTTATAGCTGTAGTTCTCCGCCGGCATCGTGTCCGCAGCTTTAAGGATGAACTTTTTCATCGGCTCATACCGCCCCTGAACCTCTGCCGACAAGGGGTTCGCCGTCGCCGCCGGAGTTGCACTCGCAGTCGCCTGTCCAAACAGCACCGCCGGAACCATCAACCCGGCCAAACCCATTGCCGCATAGACCATCATCCGTCGCATCATCCTCACCTCGCACACAGACTAACATCCTCGCCGACTCGCCCTTTGGCGAGTCGAACCATCCGCGTATATCATAAGAATTTGGGCCGGATCACCGGTCCCCATCCGGCACACGCTTCTCCAGGTCATTTTCGAAACACGAACTGCGAGAGGCAACGTGTGCCAAGCAGGGCTCAACTTCAATGCAAGGTGTGCAGATATAGATGCGAGCAAAAACAGCAGTCGTTCTCGGCGCCCAGTGGGGCGATGAAGGCAAAGGCAAAATCGTCGACGTGCTCTCCGAGCGCTTTTCCGTCGTGGCCCGCTACGCTGGCGGACACAACGCCGGACACACCGTCATCATCGGCGGAAAAAAGTTCATCCTTCAGCTCATTCCCTGCGGCATCCTGCGGCCGACCAGCAAGGCCGTCATCGGCAACGGTGTTGTCCTCGACCCGCTGGCCTTCCTTCGCGAAGTCGGGAAGCTGCGCGACCTTGGCATCAACGTCGATCAGCAGCTCTTCGTCTCCAATCGTGCGCAGGTCATTCTCGAATACCACCGCATGATCGAGCTCGCTGCCGAAAGCGCGCCGGGCCGCCAGAAAATTGGCACCACCAGCCGCGGCATCGGCCCCGCGTATGAAGACAAGATGGCCCGCAATGGCCTCCGCGTCGTCGATCTGCTCAACACCAATCTGCTTAAGACGCATATCGAAAACGCCTGCCACGAAAAGAACACCATCGCCAATGCGCTCTTCGGTGCCAAACCGCTCGACCCGGCCAAGATGTACGACGAGTACGCCCACGCCGCAGAACAGGTCGCGCCCTTCGTCACCGACACGGCCTACTTGCTGAACAAAGCCATCGATGAGGGCGGCAGTGTCATGTTTGAAGGCGCGCAGGGAACGATGCTCGACATCGACCACGGGACGTACCCGTTCGTGACATCCTCCTCCGCCACCGCAGGCGGAGCTGTCACCGGAACCGGCGTCGGCCCGACACGCATCGGCACCGTCATCGGCGTCACCAAAGCCTACGTCACCCGCGTCGGCGAAGGCCCATTCCCGACAGAAATCTTCGACGAATCCGGCGAGCTTTTGCGCGCCCGCGGACAGGAATTCGGCGCCGTCACTGGACGACCGCGCCGCTGCGGGTGGCTCGATCTGCCCTTGCTGCGCTACTCCAACCAGATCAACGGAACGGAGTGGTTGGTAGTAACGAAGCTTGACGTGCTCGACGCGCTCGACGAAATTCCCGTCTGCACCGGATACAAGGTCGACGGCAAGTTCATCGACACCATGCCCGCCGACGTGCGCGGCCTCGAATCCATCGAGTGCGTGTATACGAAACTGAAGGGCTGGAACGAATCGACCGAAGGCATCACCGAATTCGACAAGCTGCCGAAGATCGCGCAGGATTACCTCCGCTTCCTCGAAAAGGAATCCGGCGCAAAGATCGGCATGGTCTCTACCGGCCCCGATCGCGATCAGACAATGCTGCTGCCTGCATTCGCCGCCGCCCTCAACGAACTGCACGGATAAGCTTTGCTCCGAAGTCGCACAGCCGGCCCCAAAGGACTGGCTGTGCGAAACGGATTGGTGATTGACTAGCCATTCGCCGGGTGCAACACACGGAAGCTGTTGCCACCGTTCGACCACACCAGCACGAGCGCATCCTGTCCACTTCCGACGCCGCCAAGTTCGCTCGCTACGTCGGACGCTGAGGTCATCGGTTTGCGGTTTACAGAAACGATCACATCCCCGGGCTGGAGACCGGCATTGTCCGCCGGGCTGCCCGACCGCACATCCTGAACCACAGCGCCGCGTACATCTTCCGGCAGTTGTATCTGGTTGCGGATGTCGGGTGTAAGGTTCGCGAGACTCAGGCCCCAGCGCCCCTTGCCACTGCCGCTCTGCGCGACTTCATGGTCCGCTTTCGCCTGCTGCGGTTCCAGAGTTACCGGAACGTTCAGCGTCTTTCCATCTCGGGCTACTTCAAGATGAATGGTATCGCCAGCCTGTTTTTGCGAGACTTCCATCTGCAGTTCTCCGGCATCGCTGACTTCCTTTCCGTTGAGCGCCGTGATCACGTCGCCCGTCTTCAGTCCAGCCTTACCGCCGGGTGAATCCGCACTTACATCGGATACCACGGCACCCACCGCTTTATTCATCTGGAAGAACTTGGCATTGTCCGGGGTTACGTCAGCGATAGTGACGCCCATAAATCCGTGGCGTACTTTACCGTCGTGGATCAGCGTCTCCGCAGTGTGCTGGACGATTTCCTGCGGTATCGCAAATCCCATTCCAGCGAAGCCGCCAGTCTGCGAGATGATAAACGTGTTGATTCCGATCAGCTCTCCACGCGCATTCACTAAAGCACCGCCAGAGTTGCCCTGATTAATCGCCGCATCCGTCTGAATGAACTCGCCGGGTTTACGTCGATCGGCGGCTGAAGGGTTGGGACGGTTGAGCGCGCTGATAATTCCGCGCGTGACCGTGAAGCGGAAGCCCAGAGGATTGCCAAAGGCAAGCACTAACTGTCCAGGACGCAGCTTGGAGGAGTCACCCCACGGTACGCTGGGCAGATTTTTACCGTCGATTTTGATAACGGCCAGATCCGTAAGAGGATCGGCGCCCACCAATTTTGCCGAATAGACTTCGCGATTGCTCATCGTGACGTGAATGTCGATGGCACCATCGATGACGTGGTTGTTGGTCACGATGTATCCATCAGGCGAGATGATCACGCCGCTTCCGAGACCATGCTCTATTGTTGGCCCTTGCTGCGGTTGTCCATGAAAGAACTGTCCGAAGGGTGAGTTCGGTCCTGCGATGGGCGGCCCCTGTTGTTCCTGCTGCCCGTCCTGGTCATCGTCATCGCTGACTGGCTGCTGTGAATTTACTTTCGAGGTGACGGTTACGTTGACCACCGCAGGTGTCACTCGCGCAGCCAGCGTTTCCATGGCGTCATCGAGTGACAATAGCGGTCCCACACTCTGGTCATCGAGCGGTGCAGCCGCTGGTGCAGGTGATAGCGCAGCCATCACTGCGGATGCGGGTCTCATGACTTCATAAGCACCCAAGGACAGCGCAGCTCCCGCGACCATGGCGGGAATGACCACGCGCCGCTTGAGCAACGATTTTGCTTTTCCTACGTTCATTGTTGTTCTCCTGTAACTAAATAATTAGTTGATGCAGGTAAAAAATTTTGCGCTAGATTGACCCCTGCGTCACTCCCGCTTGCTGCGCAGCCAATGCCGGAGCTACCAGAACGATGTGCCAAACCTGCGTCTTCCAGACAGCCGCATTCATCTGCGGACTGTCCCCATAACCGAACTCGGCTGTCTCGACGAACACCACCATCTGTGCGACCGGGCTGACATTCTTTCCAGCTCTTAATCCGACAGCTTTCGCCATCACCATTTGCGGAGCAACTCCTTGCTGCGGAAATTCAGGTTGCGGAAGTTGAGCAAGCAGCTTGGTCGGGACCGGCCGGGATGAACTGTGGCGCTTTGCCGTCTTCCGGCTCACGGCCAGATGCTTGGGGGCCGGCGTCGGTATATGAAAGGATGCTGGGATGACGGCTGCAGGCGCGCTCATCCGATCGATGTCGCCCGCAGGCAAGGGTGTTTTTATCGTGGCCATGCGGGCTGCAGAAACCGATTGATTCGGCCCAACGGCCACCAGATGCGGCGCGCAATAGGACAGGGCAAAGCATGCCAGCGAGAAGACACTCGCCAATCCCAAAGCTGGCTTCCAAACTTGAGTGGTAGTGGGCCGTTTTGCATCCAGAATTTTGGTGATTCGCAGCGACAGCTCCTGTGCTCTGTGCACGGCAGCCTGGGCCATCGTCCAGCCCCGACGGGCGCAGCTTTTTTCGAGCAGCTCGATCAGGCAGCTCGCGTACGCGCGGGGATTGCCGGTAATCGCCAGCACGGTATCGTCGCACGCCATCTCCCGTTCGAGAGACAGCCGCGCATCAATCCACCAGACCGCCGGATGAAAGAAGAAAATCGCTCGCGCCATCTTCTGCAGCAAATTGGTCCAATCGTCGCGCCGCCGCAGATGCGTTAGTTCATGGATCAGGATCGGCTTCAGCTCGTTCGTAGTAAGCTCTCGCAGCGTCCAGGCTGGCAGCATGATCGCCGGTTTCCAGAAGCCGATTGCTGCCGGAACCTTGACCTTTTCTGAAACTGCCAGGCAAACCTGTCTTCCCGCGCCATACTGCTGCAGGATTTCTTCGATTTCTGGGTTGAATTGCGACAGGTCAACGACCGTGCAGTTCCTTCGAATCATCCAAACCTGCCACAGTCCGGCTGCAACGCGGGCAAGCGCCACAAGGGCTGCGAACATCCACACAGCGAAGATCGCCATGGCCCAGAAGGTGGAGATAATAACCTGCGAATTCCCATGATGCGCTGCCAGCAGAGGCAGCACATGCCTCATCCCGAAACCGGCAGGAAAGGACAGTCCGACCACAGCAATCAGCGCCATAAACCAGACGGCGAAGCGGGTTCCTGCGTTTTGCCGTCCGATAAGACGCAGCAGCAACCACGCAAACAGCGCGACCAGCAATCCTTCCGGCAGCGAGTTCAGCATTCGCTCCACCGAAATTTTTGCGATGTCCTGCATCCCGAGCCAGCTCATCGTTCGGCTCCCCCGTCGCTCTGCTCCAACATTTCTTTTAACCGCTTCAGTTCTTCGGGAGCGATCCCGCGCTCTTCCAGAATATTGAGCACCAGATCCTCATGTGAGTTCCGGAAAAAGCGGCCGACCAGATGCCGTATCTCTGAACGGCTGGCCTCGTCGCGCTCCACCAATGGACGGTACACATGGGCACGGCCATCTTTGGAATGTTGCACATAGCCCTTCCGCTCGAGAATGCGGATGGTGGTCAGAACGGTGTTATAGGCCAGAACGGGTGGATCGATGAGCGCGTCGAGTATCTGTTGCACGGTGCCTGGCCCCTTCTGCCATATCACCTGCATGATCTTCAGCTCGGCTTCCGTCAATGTTTCGGAAGACTTCCTTGGCACGCGATCCTCCTGCTGCTATCCATTAGACGCAGCACTTCTTCAAAGGTAACTAATTAATTAGTTAATCTCAAGGCGCCGAAGATTTTGGTAGTGGGTCAGTGCAAACTAACCCACGCCGTCATCCTGAGCAACGCGAAGGATCTGCAGGCAGTTAACCGACTAATAAAAAAGAATTGTCATCTTGAGTAGAGTTTGGCGCGCATTTTTGCACCAAACGCAGTCGAAGGATCTGCTTTTATTCTCCGCTGCAGCACTTCATTTGTGCGGGCTGGGAAAGAAATGCAGATCCTTCGCTCCGCTCAGAATGACAACTCTACTTGAAGTACAAAATGTTGCCCTATCCCCATATTTCGATAAGGCCTAGTTGTTCGACGCCCAGTATTTATTGAAGCCGATATAGTCGGAGGGCATGGCCGCCAGGATTTTCCGGCGCATCTCCAACAGGTCGACTGACCCGAGTGTCTTATAGATGACCTTGCCGTCAGGACCAAAGACAACCGTGTAAGGCACAGCCGACTGCCATGCTGGATCGAATGCTGCCTGCAATGCGGAGGTGTCGTCTGAGCCGAACAGCAAATTGCGGCTGGTGGCATGCTTCTTTTCAAGGAAGCGCAGCACGCCCGGCTCTTCATCGGGCATGTTGGCTGCGACCGTGATCAGATCAAAGTCTCGCGCGCTGTACATGCGATACGTATCCTGCAGATCAGAGAATTCAGCTACGCAGGAGCCACACCACGTAGCCCAGAAGCTGACGACGGTGACATGGCCCGCCGGGTTGGTGCGCAGCTTCTTCAGTCCCGCGGCATCCACCTTTTCTACATGGACAGGTTCCGCGTTGAGCTTCTGGTCTGCGGCCTCACGCTGTGGGATTTTATCCGACCACTTCGTCGAGCAGCCGAAGACCCCGGTATGCTTCACCGCGACCTCTTTGCCTGCCAGCAGCGCGTCGATTGCATTCTGCGCATCGTGCGTCTTAACCATCTCGATGCGGTAGCTGTTGTCGATCCGGCCTTCATAACGAAGACGGCGGTCCTTATCGAAGATAAAGACATGCGGCGTGGCCTGCGGACCGTAGGCCTGCGTCACCGATGTCGTATCGCCGGCATACAGGTACGGATAATGAAGATGCTTGTACTGGACGCGGATCTTCATATCATCCAGCGTGTCGCTGACGTCCGAGGAATCGAGTTCATCGATCCGGATGGCCTTGGGATCGTTGCCCTGAATCGCAACGACGGCCACGCCCCGCTTTCCATAATCTTCGTACAACTGCTCGATGCGCCGTTCATACATCTGAGCGATCGGGCAGTGATTGCAGGTGAATACCACGACCAGGATAGGACTGCTCGCGTAGTCGCTGAGTTTATGCACTTTGCCGTCGACGCCTGGAAGCGAAAAGTCAGGCGCGGGCGAACCCAAAGCAAGAATCGGATGCGTCTGCTGTCCCCAGAAGGGAACAGCTAACAACAACAAGATGAACATGAACTTCTTTGACATTAATTCCTCCATCGTGCCCTTGACGCGCCAGGGCAGTTACGCGAGCTTTCTCGCAAACGTTACTTCTTGCGCCATATCCTGATTGACGTCGCCTTCTTTTTCATATTCGACGGCGACAAGGCCGGGGAAGTTCTGCCGGTGCAGCTCCTGCATCACTTCCGGAATCTTCGCGATGCCGGAACCCAGCAGCACATTCACCTCTCCACCTTTCGCCTGAATATCCTTCAAATGCACCATCCGTAAACGCGGCGCGAGCTTGCGGATGGCATCCGCCGGGTCATAGCCGCACGATGCAAAGTGCCCGGTGTCTGCCGTGGCGCCCATCGTCTTCGACAACCCCGATAGCGCATTCAGTACGTCTTCCGGACTTTCATACGCAAATTTATATGGGAAGAAATGATTATGAAGTCCAAAGGTCAAGCCTGCCTGCGTCAAACGCTGATCGATTTGCTTCAGAACATCTTCGGTCGCATCGCCGGTAATATTGGTCGAGCCGAGCAGCTTCGCGAAGCGCACGGCATTGTCGATATCTCCGTCAGTTTTGATAGTCGCGGCATAGTAAGACACGCAGCGGATGCCGGCGCGATCCAATTTTTCCCTGGTCGTGCGGAACAGCTGATCCTCCGGATGGCTCAGCAGCATGAACTCGCCTCGCGACATCTCGATCTCACGAACGCGCAGAGCGTTCAATTGCACAATCATGTCGTCGATCGAGAGGCCATGATAACTGTAGGTGCCTACCCCAATATTGAGCGAACTGAAGGCATGGAGCGGAGCCGCCACAGTAGCCAGAGAGCAACCGGCGGCGAGCTTCACGAAGGTGCGTCGTGTTGTCATTCGGCGTGAAAAACTCCTGTCGCTCATTACTTGGACGAACCGGTCGAAACCGGTGGCTGCGACGGCGTAATGTCCGCATCTACCAGTCCCATGGCCCACTTGATGGCTCCGACATACATCTGTTGCAGCCGAGGATCATCCCAGTTCTCCTCCGGATGTCCAAGCGTCGAGTAGTACACGCGCCCTTTCCCGTACATTTTTGCCCAGGTTACGGCAAAGTCATGATCGGAGCGGTGGATCTTTGGATTCGCCAGATCGAGCTTGCTGGCATCAAGGCTCATGAGGACATGCACCTTGTCGCGCGAGAAAGATTTCATCTGATAAATCTCGTCGCGAAGCGTAAAGGCGCGTGGCCATTGCTGCATGCCGGGAAATTTCGGATCTTCGACGATGATCGGAGCATCGAACGTCCCCCAGGGATGCTCGTCAAACGTCCCGCCCACCATATCTACAAATTCAGGCCACTTGGTAAAGGTGATGGCTGCGCTATGAATACCGATAAACCCTTTGCCGTCGTCGTGAATGAAGGACAGGAAATCGGACTTCTGCTGTGCGTCCATTTCCAGATCGCCGCCAGTGAAAAAAAGCACGGCATCGAAGTTCGTCAAATTCTTGGCGTTATATTCGAGCTTCTTTTTCGTCAGCGCTTCGGTATCTGTGCGGATGGTCGTATCCCACAAGCCGGTCTGCTTCCCAAGCCGCTCGATCGTGGCCATTGCATGCGAGACAGACTCATGCCGGTATCCCTTCTCTTCGCCGATTACGAGCAGATGCTTCTTCTGGCCGTTGCTGGATTGAGCTGGCGAGGCAAGGGCGACCGCCGTACAAAGCAGAATCAGGGCGTAGCGGACAGCTTTCATAAAATGGCGATAATCCTAAGATTGCGATTCCGGATTTCCGGAAAAATATTGCCCATAATTCTTAATGTGGCCTGTGAAATCAATCGGTTGTTCATGGGCGGCCAACGGCTTCAATTTGTTTGTAATGTTTTATAACTAAGTTAGCGGATGCATATCACTGCATCATATTGTGAATAGTGTGTCAAGGGTTTCCTGGCGTCAAACGATGGCGTCAGAGTAAACCGAACGCGGTCGTAACACGCCATTTCAAGCAAAGGGTTGCGGAAGCAGCACGGAAGAAAGGGCATCAAGCGCCAGGGAGATTCCACCCCAGAGCGTGGCGCGTGTGCCCAGAGCGCTGGTGCCAATTTTCGTTACCGCAAACTCGCTTCCCTCAAGCTGTTTCAGCACCGAGCTGATCAATACAGGATGACTCCCAATTTCTCCGCCTAAGAGAACCAGGCCCGGATTCAGAATGAGGGAGAGGTTGACGATGATGTCGGATACGATCTCTGCCCGCTGCCGGACGATTTTTTGAGCGTACGTATCTCCGGAACGCGCCAGATCCATAACCCCGACAGCATCCATCTCTTTTCGCATCCCTTTCGGATCGATGCCCGATTTCCCATTCTTTTCCTGCCAGCTTTTCAAGATTCCGGAACCAGTCAACACGGTCTCGAGTTCGCCGAATTCATGAATGGTCGGCTGCCTGCGCGTTATGTGTGGCAGGCGCAGATAAGCAATTTCTCCCGCGGACCATTGCGAACCATGGTGGATCTTGCCGCCGAGAACAATGCCCGCACCCACGTTGGTCCCGATACTGATGAAGACGAAATCCTGCTCGGTCTGTGCGGCTCCGCAATAATGTTCGCCCTGCGCAGCCAGATTCGTATCGTTTTCGACGATCACCACGCATCCGGCGATTTTGTTCAGCATGGCACGCAGGGGAACCGCGCGCCACCCTTCCAAAGTGCTGATCGAGAGGACGCTGCCATCTTCCACATTTGCGATGGCTGGTACTCCGACCACCATGATCAGCAGCTGATCCCGCGTCTTTTTCTGCTTGCGCAGCAGACTTTGTATTGCGCTGTCTATATAACCGCAAATAGCCGCGGGCGTCTTCTTCCGCTTCGTGAGCGCGATCTTCAGCGTGTCCAGCTCGTTCCCGTTCAGGTCAGTGAGCAGAAACGAGATGCTTTCGGCAGTGATTTCCACTCCCAGAACGCAGCCACGCTCGGCTTTGAAGCGGATCATGTCCGGAGGACGGCCGCCGCTGGATTCTCCTTCGCCCAGCGGCTCGACCAGGTTCTCAGACAAGAGGTCCTTGACCACATTGGTGATCGTCGGAGCGCTCAGTCCGGAAGCGCGGACAAGGTCTGCTCTGGAGCACGAGCCACATTCGCGCAGTAGAGACAAAATGCTCAACGCGTTTGTATGACGCAGGACAGCGGGTCGGCCAATAGATATTTTCTTCACTCAGGCGCGGAAAACAGGAATCGAGATATCGCCGGTATCAGCCGGTCGAATGTGCAGCATCCATTCCTGTATATCACTATTACCGATAGCCATCAGCGGCAAAATAACGCCATCCGGAGCCATCCTTTTCGGCGCTGATGCTTCTACCGGGTCAATCCCACTTCCAAAGAAAGACTTGCTTTCACGGGAGTCAACCAAGATACTAAAGAATAGTTAATAAGTGGCACTTTTAGGAACATGCAATGCAAGAGATGACCAAACAAGCGCCGCGCTGGATTTCCGGCATCGAGCCGCCGGAAGAACTGCTGAAGGCTACGGGCACTCAAATCCTGGAGATTGAGTGTCGCGAGCAGCCTGCACGCCTTCGCGATCTGATCAAAACGTATAGCAGCGATCCCGCCATCCGAGCAGAATTGAAGAAGTTTCGCGATCTTGCAATGAAGAACGGGCCGCTTCTCTTCATCGGTATGGGTGCTTCGTTCTGCTCTTCCATCAGCGGATCTGTTTTGCTGCAGACGCATGGAAGGCTCGCTTTTTCAGTGGACGCGGGCGAGTGGCTGCACTATGCATCATCCATATGGAATGAGGCGGCTCTCTCCGTACTGCTCACCACCTCCGGCGAAAGCGCCGAGCTGGTGGAGCTTTTCAAGCGCGGTGGAGACAAGCCGCTGGGGCTGATCTGCAACAACCCGGCCAGCACCTGCTGGAAATTGGCGGAGAATAAGCTCCCGATCCTGGCGGGTCCGGAGTATGGCAATGCAACCAAAACTTATACGAACGCGACCGCGGCTTCCATCATCCTGGCCTATGAAATTCTCGGCCATTCATGGGAAAAAGAGGCCGAGTCCGTAGCAGGGATATTTGCCGCCAACCTTGATCCTGTCTTTGCGATCCGTGGTGAACTTGAAAAGTTCTGCCGGGGTGCCGCGAACACCGAAATTATCGGCCGAGGCGCAGCCTATGGCGGTGCCATTATGAGCGCTCTCTGCATCCGCGAGATGAGCGGGCATCGCGCCGCTCCGCATACGGGAGCTGGCTTTAAGCACGGGCCCAACCTCGATGTGGACGTGTCGCATGTAGCGATCATCTTCGCCTTGGGGCGGGTCGCAGAGCTCGGCGTCAAGCTCGCGCAGGAGTGCAATCGGCGAGGCGGTAAAGTCGTGCTCGTATCCAATGAAGACCACAATGCCACGGACTTGTTATTCCCCGTGAGAATCGATGCCGTCCCCGAACCGTGGGAGGGAATTACCTCGCTTCTGGTGCCGCAGGCGCTTACTCTTGCCATGGTGGAGAGGACGGGATGCCGACTTCCGCCGCGTTTTCAGTATGGAGTGATGGAGCAGTAGCGTTCTATCTTTGCTCATCTGAGAGGAAATTTTGCCCGATTCCATAGTCGCTCCACCCATACAAGTGAACCGCGGTTTTATCTGGCGCGTCTCTTTCATTGCCGGGCTGGGAGGCATTCTCTATGGCTATGACATGGGGATTATCGCCGCCGCACTAATCTTCGTGCGCGATTCCTTCCATCTCTCGACGCAAATGCAGGAGATGGTAGTAAGCATTGTGCTGGTTGGCGCCATGCTGGGCGCGATCGTTGGAGGAAGCGTCGCGGACCGCATCGGCAGGCGCGCCACGCTCCTCTGGGGCGGAGCCATCTTCATTCTCGGTTCCATTCTTGCGCCGCTATCGCCCAATGTAGATACTCTGATCGTGGCGCGAGCGCTGCTGGGACTCGCAATCGGCTTTACCTCAGTGACTGCGCCCGTCTATGTCTCGGAACTGTCTCCTCCGCAATCGCGCGGAAGGCTTATCAGCCTGTATCAATTCGCGCTCACAGTCGGTATTGCCTTGGCAGACCTGGTAGGCTACTGGCTTGCCGGAGGGCAATCCTGGCGGCTGATGTTCGGCATCGGCGCTGTGCCCGCAGCGCTCTTTCTTCTTCTGGTTCTTACCCTTCCTGAGAGTCCGCGCTGGCTCTTTGCACAAAACCGGTTGGCTGAAGCACAGACCGTGTTGCGGAGCTACACGGATGAATCCGGAACGAAGTTGCTGCTCGAAGATATCCACGCCGCGCTCCAGACAAATATGGACAGGCGCTGGAGCGCATTGTGGAGCCCTGCGGCACGCGGCGCACTTTTTATCGCCGTCGGATTCACGGTCCTGCAACAGGTAACCGGCATCAATACGATCATTTATTACGGGCCGCAGATCTTCGCTCTCGCTGGCATCACCTCGAACAAAAATGCGATTCTCGCAACGCTCATTGTGGCCATCACAAACATGCTGGCCACGATCATCGCTTTAGTCCTCGTGGACCGTGTAGGACGCAAGCCGCTTCTCTACGCTGGAGTCGGTGGCATGACGGCTTCCCTCTTTCTGCTCGCATATGCCTTCCACAACCAGGCCGCCTTCGGCGCGTCGCTTGGAATGTTTGCGACTGTTTGCCTTGTCTTCTACATCGCCTGCTTCGCATTCAGCATGGGACCCATTGCGTGGATTCTCGTCTCTGAGGTGTTTCCGCTGCAAATACGCGGACGAGGTGTTGCTGCGGCGACGATCGGCTCCGGCGCGTCAAATTTTCTTGTCTCGCTTACGTTCCTCTCTCTTATCAAAGCGGCAGGAAACGCACTCACCTTTTCTATCTACGGCATCTTCTGTATTCTTACGCTTCTCTTTGTGCGCTTCATCGTACCGGAGACGAAGGGGCGTGAGCTAGAAAGCATCAGCGCCAAACCCAGCGTGGTCGCGCGATGAAAAAGAACCCACTTCATGCTTAATCATTCGCGCAAGACATTTTCAACAACAATGCAGCAACAACAAACAGGAAGCCCTGAAGCCATGCAGCCAGATCGATCAGCAACCTCGCACGCCGGCTACGTCATCGGCGTCGATATCGGAGGAACAAATCTGCGACTGGCACTCGCGGATATGTCTGGCGCGATTTTAGACAGGTGGTCTTCCTCGATTGCAGGGATCCGCAGCGCAGACGCCGTGATTGACTTGATTCGCAACGGCACGGAACGCCTTCTGCAACAAAACTTGGTACCGAGGAGCGCCTTGCAAGCCATAGGTGCGGGCGCGCCCGGTATTACGGACGTGGACAAAGGCGTCGTGATCGCAACCTCGTATCTCCTCGGCTGGCGCGATGTTCCGCTGCAAGATCTGCTGGAGGCTGCGTTCGATGTTCCAGCAGCCGTGGATAACGATGTGAATCTCGCAGCGCTTGGCGAGAGCTGGGCTGGAGCCGCAAAGGGAACACGCGATTTTGTTTTTCTCGCGATTGGGACCGGCATCGGCGCCGGTATCGTGCTGAACGGCCAGCTATTCCGCGGCATGGGATGGGCTGCTGGCGAAATCGGCTATATGCTCGTACCTGGTGCGTCAGACGAGCCTGCGGAACGCGGCAAACCGGGAGCGCTTGAGAGCGTAATTGGTGGCGAAGGCATTAAGACACAGTGGCAGCATCTCTGGCGAAAAGAGAGCACTACGCTGCCCAGAGAACTGACCGCTACTGAAGTATTTGATGGAGCACTTGCCGGAGATGCTCTTGCGCAAACGCTTCTCCATCAGGCAGCGCGCATGCTGGCCGACGCGATCTACAACATGTCTCTCGTATTGAATTGCCCTCTTTTTGTGCTGGGCGGCGGCGTAGGCATGCATACAGCACTTGGCGATGCGACCCGGCATCACATGGAGCGGTGGAACCTGCGCGCGCAATTGCAGCTGACACGCAGTGTTCTCGGCCCGGACGCTCAATTGATGGGAGCCATTCGTTTGGCGCTCGACACGGCGACGTCCGCTCCCATTGTCACTGTCTCCTCACAACGGACAAAGAATCATTCCGTTGACGGACAGCTGACCTAGATCTCTACTACATTTCAACATCAATCGTTGGATTAGAGGTGGATGGCGGAGGGAGAGGGATTCGAACTTTCGGTTGCAATTGCCGGTCAGTAACTTACTGATTTTTCATTGTGCCAGATATGCGAAAAGTGGTGAAAATGCAGTGTGGGCACAAATTGGGCACAGCACGGCAAACGCGGGCATGTTCACTATTAGTCCAGAACCCATCCGACCCTTATGAGCCTTTCTTCCTCGGTTTCTTCGCGCCCTCGGCATGCGTTTTAGCGTTTCCCGAGGCTTTTGGGTGAAAGAGATTCTCTACGGCCTGCTGGGCACTCATATTCTTGGCGATTTTGGGCTCTTTTTTGGACATGCTTAACTCCTGTGTGTCGGAGCATAGACCGCCGTGCGTAGATTGAACAGCCTGGACTGGAAAAATAAATGCCGCAAGTGATTTCGAGGTTCGTCCTTTCGATCACCATGCTCTCAACGCCCAGTTTGTATGCGGAAATCGAAATGGAAATACACCGGGTGGTGACTGAGAAATTCTCCTGGGAAGCCACTCGCGCTCGCGCTGCATTGCTGGGCGTCTAGCACGATTTCGACGACTTCTCGCTCAAGGTATGGCGTACGCGGTACCCAGTGAGTGGTTTGGCGTTCTCATGGAAGGGCAATGCATCCGTTAATCATTTCTGGCCTGCTTGGAGCTATTGCTCACCTGTCGGCCTGGATCACTTCGGGGAAGTGGAAGAAGATGTTGTGCCCATAAGCTTCTCGGTGGTGGCGAACTCAGTTTTCGCCTTCTCAAATTCTCCGCTCTTCTTGTAGACCTGACCGAGTTGGAAGTGCAGTGCTCCCCTTTGCGGCTCGATCGTGACAGCCTGCTCCAATACATTGCGCGCCGCGCTGAGGTCGCCTTTTTCGGTGTAGAGTCTTCCGAACTGGGCCAGGATCTTCCAGTCGTGAGGGGCGATTTGTTGGGCTTGTTGCAGCAGCTGTTGACATTCATCGAGTTGGTTGCGATCAATGAGCACTCTCGCGAGATTCAGCAAAGGCTGTTCGCTGGGGTGATTTGACGCGGCCTGCATGGCCACTGCCTTACGGTATGCAGAGATAGCGTCATCCACGCGGTTAAGTCCCTCGAACGTGAGGCCCAGGTTGTTCTCTGCTTTTGCGGACGCCGGATCAAGCTGTAACGCCCGCTGAAAGGCCTCGAGCGCAGGCTCGAAGTAGTTGAGGGTGTATTCGATCCTTCCCTCCTCATACCACGCGTCAGCATCGTTCGCGTCTATTGACAATGAAGAATGAATCCAATGGTTGGCGTCCGCGTAGTCGTCGAGCAACACATAATCGAGCGCGACAGTTTTCAGATCTGCCGCATGCGGAGCGCGTTGCCGCGCAGCTTCCGTGTATTCCTTGAGGGAGTCGGCGGGTTTGTTCTCACGAAAAAGAACGAAGGCGAGAAGGTACTTCGCTTCTGCGTCTAAAGGATGATCGCTGAGGTACTTGTGCAGTTGCTTTTCGGCGTTGGCATATTGACCTTGATCCAGACTCGCTTTGGCTTGTGCCAGGTTGTTCGCGGCAGCTACGTCAAAACCAGTCCGGGCGGCGCAAATCGTTGTGCCTGCCTTGATCACCAGGATAAAGAACAAAGTGCAGACCATTACCGTCGATTGCGCAGAGCGCGAAGATCTCAAGTTGCTTTGCCTGGAAGCGTTATCCACTGCCTCTTCTTCCTCACATGAAACCCGCCTTGTCGGTTCAGGTGAATGTCCCAGTTTATATAAGTGATTGGAAGGTCTGCCCTAGTTCAGGTGAACGGCTTTCTCTCTTTCTGCGCCACAACTATACTGCGGCTTCTGCGCAAAATATCCGTGTCTTCATCGAGGAACTAATTGTATGTTCATCACTACACTCAGAAAACATCTCAGTCCGGTAGTAGCGGCTGCATTGATCACGCTCAGTCCTGGCGTTTATGGCCAGATCCAGGATCACACAACGAATGTGGGAAAAACTTCTGAACTGCATATTGCGGTTCACGCAGATCGTCCGGCTGCTACGGAAATCCCAGCGACGATCTTCGGGAGCTTTCTCGAGCCGATTGGCCGTTCCACTTACGGAGGCCTTTGGGCGGAGTTAGTGGAGAACGGCAGTCTGGAGGACGGGCTATGGAGCGCCTCTGAGGTGACGAGGATGGTGCGAGAGCAGCCCGAATTACTGAGAGGATCGCAACTTGGATTGCCTCTGCCGTGGGAGCCTCTGGTTTCAGGCCAAGGCAATCGATATGAGCCGCGCTGGGGTGACGCGGCCAATTCCAGCCGATCGCTGGAAATCATGGCTCTGCCTGCGGGCGAGACCGGAATTCGCCAGCGGATTTATTTGCCGATCCAGCGCACGCTTGAGTATGACGGCAGCATTTGGGTGAAGCATCTCAGCGGACCTGAAGAGCTTTCGGTTTCGATCAGGCCCCACGACATCAGCACTCGAATCCTGACTGAAGCGAAGCTGAATGCTGATGGTGGTGACTGGACGCGTTACACCTTTCATCTGACGCTCAAGCCCGGCGATGTTTACTGGCTGGAGCCGCTGTACTTCGTGATTTCGTTATCAAACGACGCGCGCGCGTTGGTAGACGAGATCTCGCTTATGCCGAGCGACAACATCGATGGCATGGATCCGGACGTGATCCAGATGGCGCGAGACTCAAAGCCTTCGGTTGTCCGCTTCGGAGGGAATTTCACCTCCGGATATCATTGGCGGGATGGCATTGGTCCGCGTGACAAACGTGTAGGCAGACTGAATCTCGCCTGGGGAATTCCGGAGTACAACACCTTCGGTACGGACGAGTTCCTTCGCTTTTGCGAACTCGTGCACGCCGAACCGCAGATCGCGTTGAATCTCGGCACAGGTACGCCCGAAGAGGCAGCCGATTGGGTCAAGTATGTGGATGAACACTGGGGCAACAAGCATGGCGGGCTGCTCTGGGAGCTTGGGAATGAGCTTTGGGGCAACTGGAACACTGGCTATCCGACGCGCGATCAGATTGGTGACCGCACCCGCGCCTTCAGCGAAGCGGTTCGCAAGGCTGATCCCAGCTCCTTGCTCATAGCCACCGGCGCCGACCCCGATAACTACCACGAGTGGAATGCTGTGCAACTCAGAAATCCGCCCGGTACGTTTAATTATCTTTCCACGCATTTTGTGGTGACGACCGACAGTGTCCAACTCAGCAATCCTTCGAACGAATTCATCGCGCAGGCGGCGTTTGCCATGCCTGTGGGCCTTGGAAAACGCCTCAAGGAGATGACTGAGCAAATTCAGCAGTCGGGCCATCACGATACGAAAATCGCCTTCACCGAATGGCTTTTTGTCGGCAACCGACAGTTTGGCAGCCGTGCTGCGCCTGACTTCAACAATATGGGAGGAGCGTTGATCGCTGGCGGATTCATGAACATGCTCCTGGATCACGCGGACATCGTTCCTATCTCCGACATGACGGGCATTTTGGAGTTTGCCGGAATCTGGAAACGACGAGAGCAGGTCTACGCTACGCCGGCGTACTGGGTGTTGCGAACCTACGCGGAGGCCGCTCCGCAGCGACTTCTGGCAGTTGATAGCGACGCGCCGACTTATTCCGTAGAACATGGAGTATCGCGGGTCCCGGAGATTCAGGATGTTCCCTGGCTCGACGTGCGCGCAGCGCAGCTGGCGAATGGCGACATCGCGCTCTTCTGTGTCAATCGCAGCATGGAACGCGATTATCGAGCAGTTATTTCTATGCAGGGCTTTGAACCGGCGCGACAGGCAACGGCGAAGATCATATCCGCGCCGAGCATTTATAACCGAAACGACGAGGAAAATCCAAATACTGTGGGTGTGACCACCGATCACCCGTCAGCCGGCAAGTCAACGAGTTATACGTTTCCTCACTCCAGCGTAGTGGTTTTGCAATTCCATCGAAGCCTGGAGCATTAGTGCGCACGCCAGCAGCTCTTCCATTGTGTTGTCCTCTTGAGTTTTAATGCCAACGTACGGTGAGAAACGGGAATCATGTGCTCACTTAGAAGTTGGAGTTTCGGGATTGCTCGTGTCTGTCTTATCGGGTTAATGCTTGCTATTGGATGTTGCCGGGACCACAAACCGATGGTCGCGGTAATTCCACGGACGACAGCGCTGATTCTTTGGGAGGCGGAGCACGCCGGCGCTGAAACAGCAGCGCACCGCGAGGGGCTCACCGTCTACTGGAATGCCCCTACCCGTGAAGATGATGTAGAGCGGCAGATCAGTCTCATTCAGCGCGTTGTTGCCGCCGGTGCGCGCGGGTTGGTGCTTGCACCCGATCAGGCGCTCGCGCTCATGGTGCCGGTGCGCAACGTTGTTGCACGTGGCATCCCGACTGTTGTAATTAGTTCTCCACTCCCGATTCCACCCGGGGGAAAGCTCACGTACATTTTGAATGACGAAGAGGCGACGGGACGCCTTGCCGCTGACCGGATCGGACAGATCCTCTCCGGCAAGGGAACCGTGGCAGTACTAGGAGTGGACCCCGATGTCAGCGGTATTGTCGAGCGGACGCATGCTTTCGAGGCAAGCCTTGGTTCTCTCTATCCCGGCATACGTATTGTCGAAGAACGAGCTGCAGGTTTTAACATCGCCGAAGCGCAGGATATTGCCGAAGATGTCCTGGCGCGAAATCCGCATCTGGATGTTTTTCTCGCATTAAACTCGGCTACAACGCGCGGCGCCTACCTGGCTTTGCAGCACCGTGGCCTCCTCAAGAAAGTCAAACTGGTGGCTTGTGAACAAGAACTGGTGCCTCCCCTGCTCACAGGGGAAATTGACTCCATCGTGGTCGAGAACACGTATGAAATGGGGAGATTGGCGGTTGAACGAGTGGCCATGCAAATGCGGGGGGAAAGCGGACCGCCACTGGTGAAGCTAAGCCCCACGCTGGTGACCCGCGAGAATCTTAATACCCCACAAGTAGCCAGAATGCTGAGCATGGATTGGCGTGGTGACGGCAGGAGCGGTCAGTGAAGCAAAGTTGGAGGTGGCCGACCGCGGTCATAGTGCTCCTTGTCCTCGGTGGAGCAACGTGGTTGTGGATCTATGAACGATCCCCGAACAGCGGTCTGCCTTACAAAGATTCTTTTCAGATCGGAAGCTCCGAAGAGTGGACAGCCTACGGCGGCACCTGGCGCGTTGCGCGCGGTGCCATGCGAAATGAATCTGACGAACGAGGGGCGAAGCTGATGACCGGCTCGCCCTGGTGGAGAGACTACACAGTCACTACAGATGTAGAGTTACTTGGTCAACAAGGCGATGCCGGCGTCATCCTGCGCGGCAGCGATGAAGAGCAGGGAGTGGACTCCTATACCGGTTACTACGTCGGCCTGCGCAGCAATGATGGCTTCCTGATCGTTGGTCTCGCGGATCACGGTTGGTTGCAGCTCGCCGGAACGCCAGTTCCTGGAGGAGTGCTTCCTTTTCATTGGTATCGACTGCGGGCCACGGTTCGGGGCTGTCGCGTCTCTGCTGTTGCAGTTGACAGTGCCACGGGAGTCACCACTTCGATCAGTGTGGATGAGCAATCCAATTGTTTCGCTCGAGGGCGCGTGGGAATCAGGTCACATTCGTCTGGCGGAGCCTGGAAGAACCTCTCTGTTACCCGGATCGATGCTGCAGATCTGTCGCCAATTACAGAAAGACCAGGCGTGGAGCACCTTGCACGAATACCATACGCAATCGACGAACCAGTAGTGAACGGACCCGAGGGACGCAGTCCTGGTGCTGATGGGGCTGTCCATGGGGGTCAACTCAGATCTACTCCGGCAGAGACCATTGCAAGTTTGAAGCTTGACCGCAGAAGCGCGCGGACAACGGTGTTGCGCGGAACGGTGGTGCTGACGTCACCCAGACTATATGTGCAGGACACCACAGGCGGGGCAGAGGTCATCGGGCATGCGCTACCAGACTTAAAACTCGGTGATGAGGTGGAGGTAGAGGGCGAAGTAGACTTGCGCGCTTACAGCCTGACGCTACGCAATGCGCATGTCAGGTTGCTTTGGGCGAGAGCCCCTCTACCGCCGGTGTCGGTCACGGCGAGCCAGGCTGCTACTGGCGTGTACGATGCCATGTTTATCGAAGTCGACGGCGTGCTTGAGCACCGATCTAGCGCTCCGGACGGCTCTATGCAACTCGACTTCACCGCTACGGGCCAATCCTTCCGGGCGATCGTTAATCCGGGAAGGAACCGCGCTTCCTTGCGCAATTTGGCGTCGCAGAGCAAGCTGCGCCTGCTCGGAGTGTGCGTAGTGGATCCGGGGTTCACCGTCAATTTGTATCCTTTTGTTTTGCTTGTTTCCTCGGCCGATGACATTGAGGTGTTGTCGGGGCCGCCGTGGTGGAGCGCGCGTAGTTTGGCCCTCCTAGCCTTTGGATTGATCATTGTGTTTTTGCTTGGGCTATTGCTCTATATCCGGGTCGACCACTGGAGACTGCAAGCGGTGCTCGATGAGCGGGAAAGGATCGCCCACGAAATGCATGACTCGCTGGCACAGAGCTTTGTGGGCATCGGCTTTCAGCTTCAGGCTATCGGCAACGGTGTGGTACGCGATCTGCCGGAAGTAAACCGTCAACTGGAACTGGCCACTGAGCTCGTGCGACACAGCCATGAGGAAGCACGACGCAGCCTTATGACCCTGCGCCGGGAATTTCTTCAGTCTGAGCCATTGCATATCGCCCTGGAGCAATTCGCCCGGCACATGGTCGAGCACGGCGCCGTTGATGTGCAGATCGATTTGAGTGGAGAGGAGAATGGCCTTTCCCTCGCTCTTAAGGACGCACTATTTCGTATCGGCCAGGAGGCCATCGCCAATGCAATCCGCCATGGATCGCCCACATTGATCTCCATTCGCACGGAGTACAGTGCAGCGGTTGTTTCCATGTCGATACAAGACAATGGTGTGGGGTTCGAACCTGCTTCACCGGTTCGCGGCTTCGGTCTGCAGGGAATGCGCAAACGCGCGGAAGGAATTGCAGCTACCCTTGAGGTTATCAGTTCTTCTGGAGCGGGCACTCTCGTTCTCGTAACCGCTCCACTGCCGTCGCATGTTCCACTGGCGCGATTGGCGCGATATATTAGATTCTTCCGATTGCGAGGTTCCCGCGATGAACAAGGAAACAAACGGAAAAATCAGTATTCTTATCGTTGACGATCACCCCGTTGTTCGCGCCGGTCTAGCCAGTATGTTGGGCACTCAGGAAAGCCTTGATGTGGTCGGCGCAGCCTGGAATGGGCAAGAGGCGTTCGCACTCATTGAGCGTCACAGGCCGCAAGTGATGCTGCTCGATCTTCGCATGCCGGGCATGAATGGCATTGAAACGTTGCAAGCACTACGTTCGTTCCCAGAACCGCCGCGCGTGCTGGTATTGACGAATTTCGAGACAGATGAGGATGTCTATCGAGCTGTACGTGCCGGGGCCCAAGGCTACTTGCTCAAAAGCACCACTCAGCAAGAGATGGTCGAGGCGATCAAAGCCGTCGCCGCCGGCCGGCATTACTTTCCTCCCCACATTGCATCGCGTCTTGCGCAGCGTATGTCGCGGTCGAATCTTACAGCCAGGGAGAAAGAGATTCTCGAAATGATGTCGAAGGGACTTACCAACAAGCAAATCGGTTCTGCACTCAGTATCAGCGCGAATACCGCCCGGAATCACGTAAACAGCATTATCGAAAAACTTGATGTCGCGGACAGGACGGAAGCCGTTACAACTGCAATTCAGCAAGGGCTACTCGATGTGCAAGCCTAACTCGTCCCTAACTTCGTTGTAGCCGCAGTTATTCACAATAACTAGTTCAATTGAACCATGATGTGATGGTTGCGCTGACACATGCGTGTGTTTATGCGGCTCCGGTAGTCTCCGTGTTTACTTGCTAAGGCCTCATTCAAGAGTAAAGTGTTTCGTCCGAGAGATGTAACTGTTTACACACAATGATCGACGCGGCCAGAAATGGCGTCGACAGGAACCATTTTTCAGGAGGTAAGCATGAAATCTTTAAGACTGCGGTCAGGGTATGTCCTTCTGGTATTGCTTACGGGTTTCTCCTTTACACCCAGAACCGGTGCGCAGACAGTATTCGGCAATATCGCCGGAACAATTACCGATTCCACCGGCGCAGTTGTCGCAGGCGCTAAAGTGCAGGCGGTCGATGTAAATTCCGGAACGACACTTGAGACGATCTCCACGTCAGCTGGAAGTTACAGGCTGCCACAGGTCCCCATCGGTACGTTCGACATCGATGTTAGTGCGCCAGGCTTCCAACAACAAAGACTTACCGGAGTCCAGGTGAACCTTCAGGTCACCACTGCCGTGAATATCACGTTGAAGATAGGCGCAGCAAGCGAGACTGTTACAGTTGCGGCCGATGCTCCGAGGTTGCAGACAGAGACGTCCGATATCTCAGGCACGATTACAGCGGATCAATACCAGAAGCTGCCTCTCGCTCTGGGCGGCGTCGGAGCTTTCCGCTCGCCGGAAGCTTTCATCTTCTTGCTGCCCGGTAACACTGGTCCAGGAACAGCAAACAGCCCGAACGGTATTTTCTTCAGCAAGATCGCTGGAGGACAGGATTATGGCGCCGAGGTGCTGATCGACGGTCTCAGCCAGCAGCGCAGTGAAAATGGATCCTCTTTCGACGAAGAGGCTCCGTCGGTGGACGCTCTGCAACAGTTGACAGTAACGGAGGCCTTGCCCTCAGCCGAGTACAACCGTACGACTGGCGGCTTTGAAAACTTTGTCACTAAGAGCGGTGGCAATCAGTTCCATGGTTATGCATTTGAGATTCTTCGCAACACAGCGCTCGATGCCAACTTGTGGTTTAACGGAGGCAACCGGGCGATGCAATGTATAGGCGCAAACGACACGCCAGCCTGCGCCTCCACCTTTGCAACTCCGGTGGACCGCAAAAACGACTACGGGGGCACCTTCAGCGGCCCGGTCTGGATTCCGAAGGTTTACAACGGAAAGGACAAAACGTATTTCTTCTTTGCCTGGGAGCAGTTGAAATATAGCCTGGGTGCCACAACCATCACCACGGTTCCGACGCCAGATGAGCTGGCGGGTGACTTCTCAAATCCAGCGTTATTTAATCAATCGAACGTGGTGGGCACCAATCCGTGTGATGGAACCCCGGTTTATCAAGGGCAGATCTTCGATCCTTCGACTACCAGGACGGTTGGTGGAGTCGAGTGTCGTACAGCCTACCCTGGCAATAAAATTCCGGGAGGATTCTCTCCAGTAGCGAAAAATCTTCTAAGCTACTTTCCCGGGCCAACCAACGGAAATGTCTTCAACAACTATTCATTTTCAAGCACATCCCCGATCGAGAACACGACATTGACCGTTCGCATCGACACCAATATCACTCAGAAGCTAAAGCTTTGGAGTTCCTACAGCTCGCGGGACAACAACCGCATCTCCGGGACACCCCAGTACCTGCCTTATCCGATCGACTATGCCACCTGGAAGCAGGATTTCGAAACGCACTTCTGGCGACTGGGACTGGATTATGCCATTTCTCCTAATCTACTCAATCACTTCATCATCGGTTCTAACCGCTCCAATAGCATCAACTTCGCCGTGCCCGCTCTGGAGGGCCAAAACTGGTTCAGTTTGCTTGGGATCGGAAATGCCACGAGCAACAACTTCCCAGTTATTACCAACGGGGTGACAGCACAGGAGGGGATGCCCAATAACGGCGACAACATCGATAATGGATTAAGGCTTGTGGATAGCGTGTCCTGGCAGAAGGGAGCCCACAGTCTTACGTTCGGGACCGACATCCGGTATCAACAGTACTCGCCAATCAACAATAACTCGCCGTCAATCGGCTTTTGCGCACAGCAGACCTCCGCATATCAAGGATCGAGCAACAATGGCAATGGATTGGCGAGTGAACTGTTGGGGCTTGCCTGCTCAGGGGGCCAGAACGTATATGCTCACCAGTCTCGCTGGATATCCTGGTACTACTCGGGATTTGTGCAGGATGACTGGAAAGTTACTAGAGATCTGACCCTCAATCTAGGAGTGAACTACAGCGTGGATGTGCCGCGGCACGAGGCGCTTGATAATACCTCTAACTTCAGTGCCACGGCCATCGATCCAGAGTACGGTGTTCCTGGCGCGCTGGTCTTTGGCACCACCTGCAGTAGCTGCAATACGAAATGGGCAGATACCTATTTCAAGGACATCGGTCCGCGGGTCGGCTTCGCATACACCCCGCCATGGCTCAACGGAAAGACGGTATTACGTGGCGGTGCTGGAATCCTCTATGGCCCGCTTCAATATGACGACTTTGGCGGCTCGATGAACGCCGGCTACAAATCCAATCCTGGGTTTAACTCGAAGAACAGCTTCGATCCGTCATTTGTGATCGACTCGGGATATCCGGCTTTTCCAGCACCGCCGAATCTCGATCCGGGCCAGTTCAACGGCAGCTTCCTGCCAGGATCGTATATTGAGAAGACAGCGGGGCGTCCGGCTGCGGTCTACAACTACAACTTGCAGGTGCAACAGGAGCTCGCAAAGGACCTGATCGCAAGTATCGGTTACGTTGGCAGCCAGGCACAGAATCTGCAGGCGAACAACCAAAACATTAACAACATTCCTCTTCAGGACATCCAGTTAGGCAAGGAACTGGGCCAGCAATTAATGAACAATTCGTACGGAGTGGCTGTTCCATTCGCCGGATACTTCAACCTGTGGGGCAACGGAGTACAGATTCAGCAGGCGCTACGTCCATTTCCGCAGTACGATTACATCGACTCCGGATGCTGCCTGGAGGCCACCGGTCACTCCAGCTACAATGCAATGCTCCTATCGTTGTCGCGACGGTACCGCGATGGATTGAGCCTGCAGGTGTCCTACACATGGTCGAAGAATCTCAACGACACAGACAGCGCGCTGCCAAATACCAACCCTGGTCAGCCGCAGGTCCAGAACCCTTCCAACCTGCATGAAGAGAAGGCGATCAGCATTCAGGACATTACAAACACATTCGTGCTGAGTCCCTTCTATGAATTACCTGTTGGCAGGGGCAAGCCGTTCCTGAATCATGGGCCTGCAACCTACATATTGGGCGGCTGGCAAGTAGGAGCGATCCTGCGTTATCAAGATGGCCAACCGATGTCCTTCTGCTGTACCGCTGGTATTCCTGGATGGCAAAACTCCACCCGCTACAATCTTGTTCCTAATGTTCCGATCGATAGCGCCGTTTACCGAAGTGGATGGAAGCATATTCAACCATTCAACACCGCCAACGGAAGTGATCCGACCACGAACAGCTTCTTCAACGGTTCCGACACGAACTCTGCTGCGGCATACCACAATGGAACTGCGAAACCGGCTTTCATTGACCAGGTTGCAGCAGTGAACGCATCGCCGGACAATCTGCCATATAGCCTGGGCAACACCCCGCGGGTAACCAACATACGCATGCCCGCATGGATGAACGAGGACTTCAGCATCATCAAGACTACTCCGATCCACGAGAACGTAGCCTTCGAGTTGAAGTTCGAGTTTCTCAACGCCTTTAACCGCCACCTATTCGGCTCTCCGGACAGCAATCCTGCTGACTTTACATTCGGCATTCCAACATATCAGGCGAACTCGCCGAGAGCGATTCAAGTAACAGGCAGGCTCAGCTTCTAGCCAACATGGCCTCCCACGGGGAGCGTAGCTTTAAACCTGCGCTCCCCGCCTTTTTTGCCAGATTTGCCCTTGTCGTGCGATGCGGTCTTTCAGTTCGACAAGGTCGGTTCGCTCTTCTAGCGTGGGCCTAGTTCTATGCGGTTTGCACATCAACATCGCTGGCCACGGGTGGAGCGAATCCTGGGAAGGACATAGAAAAAACGAAGACCTCAAAGGCCGATCTAGTAGCCGCGCTCAAGGACGCCGTCGCGTACTGCAATACAGCGTTTGAAGGCATGACCGATGCCAGGGGTGCCCAGATGACGAAATTCATGAACTTCGACGTGGCGAAGATCGCTCTATTCTCGCTCAATACGGCGCATACGGACGAGCACTACGGGAACATGGTGACCTACTTGCGAATCAAGGGAATTGTGCCGCCGACGAGCGAAAATCCGCCGCAGCAAGCACCGAAGTAAACCTCGGGGTGTTGTCGTATCCCCAGCCGACAACCACTCAGGAGGCGGTTGTCGGTCGTTGAATGTGTCCGAAGACTGGAAAGGAGCCAGCTGTAAAAACTATGCTCTTCCGTTTCGCACTCTGGCGGACACCAGCTTCTTCGTCAGGTTCAGAGATGGGTTACGGTCCGTGAATTCCCAGCGGATCGCATGGTTGAGGAGCACACTCATCAGATCACGAATTTCGTGCCTTACGGGTCGGAATCTCGATGCGCGGCAACGGAGAATCAGGAAGCTCTA
>Ga0206863_1047_pt1 | contig 43957 bp, 38 predicted proteins | sample Alteio_BWOrgCont_41_FD_152634 | JGI IMG/M metagenome (GOLD analysis project Ga0206863, IMG submission 152634) | Enriched cells from forest soil in Barre Woods Harvard Forest LTER site, Petersham, Massachusetts, United States -... | ecosystem: Environmental > Terrestrial > Soil > Temperate forest >...
ACTGGCTCTGCGGTGGCTGCTGGATGATCCGGGGACGAGCACGATTATCCCCGGCGGGAAGTGCATTGAGGATTACCGGAATGCGATCCGGGCGACGGAGCTGCCGGGGCTGACGGATAGTGAGAAGCAGCGGGTGGATGAGTTGCGGAAGGCGATACTTTAAATTCTACCGGGGCCTGCTAAGCTCTGCTCGAATATGGCAAAATGTGATTACTGCGGAACGAGGATTTTTTTCGGCGGGGTGAAGCAGGGCGGGATGACATTCTGTAACAAGAAGTGTTTCGAACAGGGTATTCTTCTGCCGCTTTCGCATCAGTTTCCTCCGGAAGTGGTGCAACAGCAGATCAGTCAAATCCATGACGGGAACTGCCCGAAGTGCAAGGGGCGCGGCCCGGTGGATGTGCACATGTCCTATCTGGTTTACTCGATGGTCTACCTGACACGTTGGAGCACCAAGCCGCAATTTCCGGCCGCTGATCCACCATGTTCCGCGCGTATTGCACCACATCCAGGCATCCGAGCGAGTCCAGGTACTCCACCTGTTTTAGATCAATCGTCGAGATCCCCACCGCACGCACCTTCCCCGCCTCCTTCGCCTTCAGCAGGAGCGCCGCCACATCCTCCGCGTACTCCGCGCGGGGCGCCGTATGATACAGGTACACATCGATGTAGTCAGTGCGCAGCCGCCGCAGAGAGTCCTCCAGCGACCGCACCACCCGCGCCGGCGACACATCATTCTGCCGCTCCCCGTTCGGCCCCACCTGCGCCCCAAATTTCGTGCTGATGACCCACTCCTCGCGCCGCCCCTCCAGCGCCTCCCCCACGCGCCTCTCACTCTCACCATTGCCATACTGCTCCGCCGTATCGATGAAATTAACCCCCAGCTCCCCCGCCTCACGGATCAGCCGGATACAAAATTCACGCCCCAGTTCCGGATGCCCATCCGCCTTCCCATCCAGCATCAGCGGCCCGCCCAGTTGCCACGCACCCACGCCGATCTCGGAGACCAAAAGGCCCGTTTTTCCGAGAGGTCGGCGTCGCATTCGGGCAATAACTAGCCCCGCGCCGCAAAGGCCGCGAGGCATTATTTCATCCCGGGCCGCCCGGCATTCGCCGAACCTCCCGGGCTGGGCCGCCCAGAAGTTGCGGGACCGTTTTTAAGGCGATCCCGCAACTCTGTGCGTGTTGTCCCTAACTGGGAGTGCCCTAACTCCCATCATTCATTTAAGCAGGGGGTATGCCATTCTCGGCATCGATGTTTCCACCTACCGCACTTGCCTCCCGCGGCCCGCCGCGCAATCCTCCCTCGTCATGAGCGCCAATGAATCCGCCTCCGCCGAAAATGGCATCCGCACGCTCCCTAGCCCCGTCTCCTTCGCAGAAACGGTCGCCCGCATCACCTCCGCCCTTCAGTCCCACGGCGTAAAAATCTTCGCCACCATCGACCAGCAGGCCGAGGCCAGATCCGCCGGCATCGAGATGCTACCGGTCATCCTCATCCTCTTCGGCAACCCAAAAGCCGGCACCCCGCTCATGGTCGCCCAGCCCACCGCCGCCCTCGACCTCCCGTTAAAAGCCGCCATCTGGCAATCCGCATCCGCCGAGGTCTTCGTCTCTTTCAACACCGCCGCCTACATCATCGCCCGCCACGCGCTCCCGCCAGCTCTCGAGGCCAACATCGCCGCCGCGGAAAAACTAATCACAAACGCGCTCGCATAAAACGGTCGGCTGCCGCTTCGCAGATCGTAATCGTGTCCGGCTCGATCGCCCGTTCATATTGAAACGCACTCCTCCACAATCCCAATCTCTTCATGCAAAAATCCAGGCTGGCACCCCTAAAAAAAATCGTCAAAAAGCTGCTCGTCAGCAATTCCATCACTGCGCGTCTCCTCAAGCGGAAATACGAAAGACATCTCAGCCACATCCTGATTGATCACCGAATTGACTGCGTAGTTCACCCCACGGCTGATCCGGAGGTCTTCGCGATCCGGAAGGAAAACAAAGTCATGGTGCTCAACCTCGCCACCGACGCCACCAATGGCGGCACCATCGCCAAGTTCTTCGACGTATTTTTTTATGCGACCAAGTCCGACGAGGTGAATGGCTTTCAATTGGTCGATTATTCAAAGCCGAAGCTGTTCACCCTGTCGGACGGCCTGCAATTTGAGTTCTATTCATTTCCCGAGGAGCCAAGTTCCATCGCCGACTACACCAGGTGGTACACGCCGAAACCCGGCGACCTCGTCTATGATCTTGGGTCAAATTGCGGGATCTCAGTTTACCACTTCTCGAAGATGGTCGGCCCGACCGGTCGCGTCATCTGTTTCGAGCCGGATCCGGTCAATCTCGGTTTCCTTCGCAGGAACATCGCCCGCCACGGCCTCGATAATCTGACGATCGTCGAGGCAGCCATCGGCGCGGCGGACGGCACGGCCCAGTTCTCCTCGGAAGGCTCGGTCGCCTCCGCCATTGTCACCATGCTGCCGCGCGAGCCGGTCGGTAACGTCATTACAGTGCCTGTCATGTCGCTGGAGAGTGCCTTTCGCAAATATGGCGTCCCAAATTTCTGCAAGATCGACATCGAGGCCGCCGAGGTCGAGGCATTGGACGCCGCGGCGGCACTTCTTCGCACTGTTAAAACCAACTTCGCCGTCGATACCAGCCACTGGCTGAATGGCGACTTCACCTGCAAGCCGGTCGAGGAGGCTTTCCGCCGTGGCGGTCATGAATCCGAAACAATAACCAACATCTTCCAGACAACCTACGCGCGTCCGCCTGCCGCATAGCATCCGTGGGATCATGGCGGCCCCTCGCTCGCGAAAATCCTCACAGATGCAGTGGCGTAGCGCGGACCTTTTCAGGCCCAGCCAAAAAAATCCCTACCCCACGCACCACTTTTTTCCCCATGATGGATTATGGGCTCGGTCGATTCGGCGCGTCGGACATGCCTGCCGGCATCGACTGTTGATTCTGCGAACATCCGAAAAATCAAACGGCTGAGCCTTCATTCGCCAAATCGCTCAAGCCAGGATGAAGCTAAATCAAGGTAAATCAAGCCAGTTCAGCCCCATCGTTTTCTGCGGCATCCGGCATTCCCAAAAATAAAATACATCTCACATTTCACGCCGGCTCGATGTTCTCAATATTGAATTGAACTCCCCACGCGTTTTGCCCACGCTTCCCACCGCTGTGACATCGAACGAACAAACCAATCCCTTCCGCGAAGGCCTCTCCAGCCGCCCCATGCCACAGCCTTGCACCGTGGTCATCTTCGGCGCCACCGGCGACCTCACCCATCGCAAGCTCATACCCGCTCTCTACAATCTCGCGGCAGATGGCGATCTCCCCTCCTCGCTCACAGTCGTCGGCTTCGCACGCCGCGATAAGACCGACGATGTCTTCCGCAAGGAGCTCGAGGACGACACGCGCAAGTTCTCCCGCCAGTCCGTCCAGGATGAGCTCTGGAAAAGCTTCGCCAGCCGCATCTTCTATCACCGCAGCGAGTTCGGCGATGCCGAGGGCTACAAGAGCCTCGCCAGGCGCATGGAGGAAATCGACGCTCAGTTCGGCACCCGCGGCAATCGCCTTTTCTATCTCTCCGTCGCCCCCTCTGAGTTCGAGGTCATCCTTGAGAATCTCAATCAATCCGGCCTCAACAAATCCCCCACCGGCGGCTGGAGCCGCGTCATCGTCGAGAAACCCTTCGGCTACGATCTCGCCACCGCGCGCGCTCTCAACACGGTGGTCAATAACACCTTCGCCGAGGCCGACACCTTCCGCATCGATCACTTCCTCGGCAAGGAGACCGCGCAGAACATCATGGTCCTGCGTTTCGCAAACGCCATCTTCGAGCCGCTCTGGAATAACCGCTACATCGATCACGTCCAGATCACCGCCAGCGAGCCGCTCGGCGTGGAGGGCCGCGGCCCTTACTACGAGGGCTCCGGCGCCCTCCGCGACATGGTGCAGAATCACCTGCTCCAGCTCCTCTGCCTCACCGGCATGGAGCCCCCCACCGATCTCTCCGCGGACAGCGTGCGCGATGAAAAGGTAAAAGTCGTCCGCTCCCTGCGCCCTCTGCGCGGCGAGGATGTCGCGGCGAACGTCATCCGCGGCCAGTACGCCGCCGGCGCTATCAATGGCAAGAACGTCGTCGCCTATCGCGAGGAGGATCGCGTCAACCCGCAATCGATGACGGAAAGCTTCGTCGCCCTCCGGCTCAATATCGACAACTGGCGCTGGGCCAACATCCCGTTCTACATCCGCGTTGGCAAGCGCCTGCCGAAAGGCGGCACCGAGATTGCCGTGCAGTTCAAGGCCGCCCCGCAGGTCCTTTTCAACAAGGCCGGCAGCGAGGTCGGCGCAAATGTCCTGGTGATCCGCATCCAGCCGGACGAAGGCATATCCCTGCGCATGCAGGCCAAGATCCCCGGCACCGCCCTCCGCATCGAGCCGGTCAAAATGGATTTCCACTACGGAACCAGTTTCGGCAAGGCCAGCCCCGAGGCGTACGAGCGCCTCCTGCTCGACGCGATGAGCGGCGACGCCACGCTCTTCGCCCGGCGCGACGAAGTGGAGCAGGCCTGGACGTTCATCGACGAGATCGAGAACGCCTGGCACAAGAGCCCCACCCCGCCGCCACTCACATTCTACCCCGCCGGCTCCTGGGGCCCCAAGGAGGCCGACGAGATGATCGAGAAGGACGGCCGAGCCTGGCGCAGATTGTAAATCCCTCTCGCCCACGCTAAACTAAGCCAACGACGATCCAAGCGATGCACTCCTCTGTAATTCGTCCAAATCTTCCGCCGCTGAAAAGAGTTTCGATCACCTATGAAGCAGGCCACGCCTCGTTTCATAATTCATAACTCATAATTCATAATTCCCCCCCATGGCCGACTCGATTACCACTTTGACCCAGGGCATCCCGGTCGAAATCGGGAAGATCGACCGCGAGCTAAAGCGCCTCTGGCAGGAAGGCGAGGGCGCCGCCACTCGCGCGTCCCTCATGAATTTTGCGGTTTACTGCGAGGGCTGCGAGGCCATGCGGGAGAACACCGACATCATCTCCCACATCACCCAGGATCACGCCTGCCGCGCCATCCTCATTTGCCGCGACCCGGAAACTCCGGGCTCGAGTGTCGAGGCGTGCATCTCTGCCCATTGCCACCTCAGCCGCGCCGGCGCCAAGCAGATCTGCTGCGAACAAATCTCCTTCTACATGGGCCGCGATGGCCTCCCGCTCATCCCGAATATCGTCTTCTCCCATCTCGACTCCGATCTCCCGCTCGTTCTCTGGTGGCGCGGTGATTTGCCCGCCGAGGCCGAGGACCAGCTCTGGACCTGGGTCGATCGCCTCCTCTTCGACAGCCAGACATGGGCGCAACCCGCCGGCCAGTTCAACCTGCTCCGCACCACCATCGAGCCCGCCAGCCCGCGCATCACCCTCTGCGATCTCAATTGGACGCGCTCCCTCTACCTGCGCCAGGCCGTCGCGCAGATTTTCGATCACCCGGAGTATCTCGACGAGCTAGCCGGCCTCGATACCGTGGAGATCGCCCACGCCCCCGGCATGCGCTCCACCGCCCTGCTCATGGCTGGCTGGCTCGGCGCACAGCTCCGCTGGAAGCCCGACAGCGCAAACGGCGCCCGCATCAATTTCACCGATGGAAACGCAAAGCCTGTCACGGTGACCCTGCGCGAGGCCCCGGGCCGCGCCCTCGGCAGCCTCCAGATGTGCGCCGGCGAGAGCTGCTACCTCGTCGCCCATCACGAGGGCTCCAGCTTCCTCCACGCCGATATCCGCCTCTCCGGCGACCGCGAGTCCCATTACCTCATGCCCGGCGGCAAGGACGACATCGTCTGCCTCCTCGACGACGAGCTCATGTCCGGCGGCAAGCACAAGGTCTACCTCAAGGCCGTAAACCTCGTCGCAGGCATCCTCTAGCAGGCTACGGTTTTATTTAGTCGGCAACCGCGGCCGCGTCACGCGTTCACCCAGCCATCCACCGTCAGGCTCTTGTGCTTGATGATCCGGCTGCGCGAGGAATGTCGCCTCCGCCAGGTCATCCTTGGAATTGCGGATGAACAATCACGCACCCCAGGAGATAAACCCAATAACCCAATAGCAGAACTCGGTGCCCTTTCCGGCGAGGCATCCTTGCGGACAAGGGCCACATCAGCACTCCGCATACAAAACCAATAACCAAATCCACCTCTCCACTCAATTGGCGATCGGTTGGAGCGGATAATACCCCGCGTAGAAGACCAATCCCCATCTCCTCACCTCTCTCTAACGGATACAGTACGGCGCGGGTTGCCAGGCAAACTCCAATGACAAACAGAATCCAAAACAACCCCCGCATAACGACGCGCTACGGCTTCTTCACACCCCCAACTCTCCCACATTCATGGGACACCCGCAATCCTGCCAAAAAAATCTGCGTTTGAATGCCACATTCGTGGCCTATGCCTTAAAAAAACACCCCCCGCCTACCCGTGCCGCTTGTTGAACTTCGCCACCTCTCGGTCCGCCTCCCGCTTCTCGGTCTTTTGCTTGATGGTATTCCGCTTGTCGTGCGCCTGTTTCCCCTCCCCCACCCCAAGCTCGATCTTCACCCGGTGCCCCTTCCAATACATTCGCAGCGCAACCAGTGTATGCCCGCCCACCGTGGTCGCCTCAAAGAGCTTGTTGATCTCCGAGTGATTCAGCAGCAGCCGCCTCTGCCGCTTCGGCTCATGCTGCTCGGCGCTCGCCCGTGCGTACGGCTGGATATCCGCCCCGTACAGCCACACCTCCGCGTTCTCCACGCGCGCAAACGCACCATTCAGTGTCGCAAACCCCGACCGGATGCTCTTGACCTCGGTCCCCTTCAATTCCATCCCCGCCTCGTATCTCGCGAGGATGTGGTATTCGTGCAGGGCTCGGCGGTTGGTGGCGATATCAGACATCTGGCGGTCTCAGCTTACCCGCCGCACCTGCTGCAAGTCCACCGTCCCTCGCGGCACCGGGTTTTTACCCGATCACCTTTTCCTCAACCGGCGCATCTTCCCACGCCAGCTTCCCTTGGATGATCTCCGTCAGGGCGATGTCGGAAAATCCCATCCGCGGCCCCGTCTCGATGAGGGGGCGATGCCCCGCGCTCAATTGCCTCACCCGCCGCGATACGACGTTGATAAGTACCTGAGGCACAGGGATTTTCTTGTTGGCTTCTTCAAGGAGTGTGGCGGTCATGATGCTGCTTTTGAGGACGTACAAACCGGAAATTTAGGGAAAAGAGGAGCGGAAGATTGAAAGCCATCCCGTTGTTTGTCAAATGACATTTTGACAACAGACAGCCGCCAACCCTTCCGCGCAAGCCAGTTACGGCATTATTTACGTTGTGTGAGGTCTCTTCTTTAAGGTGATTCTTTTGATCCGCGCTTCGTCCGGCGGGCTCCAGCTCATCACGTCCGGATCATCCTTGAACGCATTATGGATGATCCGCCGGTCGTACGAATTCATCGGGTCCAGGTGAAACGGCCTCCCGGTCTTCCTCACCAGGTCCGCGATCTGTTTCGCCCGCGCCACCAGCCCATCCTCGCGCATCTCCCGGTAGTACTCGATATCGATCTGTGCCCGCGGCTGGTCCGGATGCTTGGTCTGGATGATCCGGTTGAGCAAAAACTGCACATCCTCCAGGATCTCCCCGTGGCGGCCGATGAGCCGCTCCTTCTCCGGCGTATGCACCTGCAGCAGCAGGAAACCCTCGCGATCCTCCTCGTCGATCTCGCAGACAAAGCCAAGGTACCCGAGCATGGTGTCGAGGATGTCCTTGGCGGGTGAGCTCATCGGGATCGGCGTTTGGTCGGGGCTATCTTCAGCGGCGCAGGTGCCGTGCGCTTCTTCGTCACGTACAATTGCACGATCGAGAAGACATTCTGCACGGTCCAATACAACGCCAATGCGGAGGCATAATTGTAACAAAATGCCACAAAGATCAACGGCATAAACATGAACATCCGCTGCTGCGTCTGGTCACCCGTCTTCGGGTTGAGTTGCATCTGCACCAGCATGCTCACCGCCATGCACAGCGGCAGCACGTTCACCGGATACCCGGCCAGGTGGAACAGCGTATCCGGCTGCGAAAGATCGTGTACCCACAGGAACTTGGAGTTCCGCAGCTCCACCGCCGTCCCCAGCACCTGGTAGAACCCCCAGAAGATCGGCAACTGCACCACCATTGGCAGGCAGCCGCTCAGCGGGTTGACGTTGTACTCCTTGTACAACTTCATGACCTCGGTGTTCATCCGGGTCGGGTCATCCTTGAACTTTTCCTTCAGCTCGTTCATCCGCGGCTGCAGCTCCTGCATCTGCCGCATCGAGGCCGTGGCCTTGTTCTGCAGTGGCCAGAGCGCCCCGCGGATACACAGGGTCAGGATGATGATCGCAATTGCGTAGCTGCCCGTGATGCTGTGCAGCCAGTTCATCGAGTTCAGCAGGAACAGCGAGACCGGTGTCAGCATGCCGAAATTCAGGATCCGCTCCTGCCCATCTCCCAGGCTCTTCAGCACGGCGTAAATTTTCGGACCCGCGTAGATCTCGAACGTCTGCGTCACGCTCTGCCCCGGCGCGACGGTAAAGCCCGGCATCCGCAGCGCCCCCTCTACGCCGAATGAATCGAGCGCGTCCGTCTTGACCGGGAACCGGTGCGCCCACACGCCATTCGCGGTGGCGCCATTCTGCGGGGCGATGACGGTGGTGAAGAACTGGCTGTTCACCGAGTCCCAGCCGATTTTATCCGCATCCATCGTATAAAACGGGCGCTCCGGGTGAGTCTGGATTCCGATCAACGGAACCTTCCCCTCGGCAAAATAGCTCACGTCGTTGTGGGTCGCCTTCGCCCCCTGCACCGCCCAGTCAAACGCCGTGTACCGCGGCTGATCCCGCTGGTGGATCGGATTCGCCGACCCAACCTGCAAATAATACCCAGCCGACTTCAGCGGCGTCGTCGCGTGATTGGTAAACGTCACCTCCAGCGCCACCCGGTACCCATGTGCATCCTCCAGCGACGCCGGCAGCGTGAACTTCTTGGAAATGGAAAGCCCACCCGCTTGGTCGCGCACCGCCACCAGCGAGTTGCCCTCCTGCGAAATGATATACGGCGCGTTGGTCCCCTCCCCCGCCTGGTCGCTGATCGCCCCTATCGGCACGGTCCCAAACTGATTGAGCGTTACATTGCTCCCCGATTCCGCCGGGTATCCCGTCAACTCAGCTTGCGCGATGCCGCCGCCGAGGTTGGTGAAATGATACCTCGCCGCCGGTCCGGTGAGCGTCGTGATCTTCTCAGGCACGCTCGGCGCCGCCGATGCACTGCCCGTGGTCAGCGTCGCGCTCGCCGCGCCCGTGGTGCTAGCCACGGCCCCAGGCACACCCGGCCCCGTCGAGGGGCTCGCGCTAGGCGTCGGCGTGGCGGACGCCGAGGGCGGCAGAGCCTTCGGGGCAAATTTCACCTGCCACACCAGCAGCACGGCAATGGCGATAACTACAGCGACTATACCTTTACGATCCATTTGGGAGTGAGAGGGGATGCAGGAAAACGGGCGGCGAGTCCAGCCCTCAAATCGGCGATTCACTCGCGGTGGTTTCCTCACGGGGACGCGCCGGAGGCACGGGATCGAACCCGCTCCCACCCCACGGATGGCACCGGCAGAGCCGTTTCAGCCCCAGCCAGCCCCCGCGCACCGTGCCGTGAGTCTCTATGGCCTCCAGCGCATAATGCGAGCACGTCGGCTCGTACCGGCAGCCGCACCCCGGCCCCAGGATGAAATCCAGCGCCGGCGACACAAAAATCTGATAGCCGCGGATGAGAATGCGGATCATGGCGCAGTAAAGATACCCGCCCGCGTCCCCAGCGCGACAAATTCCGCACGCAGCATATCCCCCGTCGCCCGCCCCGCCGCCGCCCGCACCACCAGCACGATCCACAGCCCCGGCACGATCCGCGCCTGCGCAAGCCGCGCCATCTCCCGCAGCCGCCGCCGCAGCCGGTTCCGCGCCACCGCATTCCCCACCCGCCGCGACGTCACCACGCCAAATCGCGTGCTAGGCCTGTTCTTGGAAACCCCCATCACCATATACCGCCCATGGAATGCCCGCCCCTCCTTCTTGACCCGTGCAAAATCCCCCGACTCCGTAAGCCTGCTCGTCTTCGGATAACGCAACCGCAAAGCCCCACCCGCCATCCCCTCGCCTTTGGCGGGCATAGCCAGCCCCCCTTGGGCGGGCATAGCCGAAGGCGACGCCCCCTCCTCCGGTTCCGGCTCTGGCTCGGTGCTCAGGCCTCGGTATGACGCGCGAAGTGGATTTCCACGCCCTTCGGCAGCAATCGCTTGCGCCCACGCTGCCTGCGCCGGGAAAGGATCGCACGCCCGTTCTTGGTCTTCATGCGCGCCCGGAAACCGAACTGCTGCTTGCGCGTACGCTTGGATGCTTGATAAGTGCGTTTCATAATAAGGCCTCAGGCGAAATATCTACGGATGGAAAAAGAGCGGAAAGGCTACCCGTTCACGCTCGACTGTCAACACCGGATCATATACGTTTTTGGATCGAACGCACCCCTCTTTTGAAAGCCAATCGGATGATCCGCACCGGCATTCTCCTGATGCTAAGCGCAATTTTGCTCCCCGCCCTCTCACTGGGAGTTTTCGCCCTTTTGCCGCGGTACTACTTCTCGACGGCTCGCGCCAGCCTTCGAATTCCAGATCAGGCGATCGCGCAGCAGGAAGCACAAGCCGCGTTCGCCTACACCGGAAAGAGCGGTATTTATAGGGGCATCCCAGAAACTAACATTCACGAATTCTCATTCTGGGATCGCGATCCGGCGACCGCTGCTGCAAATGCAAATACCGCAGTTCGCATCTTCGGAGATTTGGATATATCCGGACGTATGAAATTGCCTATCGAGGCCGCTCGGAAAGCGCATGCATCCGAGGAGCAACTCATGCAGGTGGGCATGACGCCTGTCTCCCACATCTGGGAAAAGGCCGAACCCACCGCCCAACCCGCTTGGCCGCAGCCCCGCCCATTCTATCTCGTTGGTTTCGGCCTCGGAGGTCTCTCGTTTTTCTCGGGCACAATTCTGCTAATCATCGGATTCCTTGGCAAATACCCACCGCAAGGCCGCCAGGTCGCAGCGGCGCAGTGACCAAATCCAAATCCTGGCGCGTGTAAGCAACCCACCAGAACCCTACCACGGAAAAAGCTTTGCGCCCTTCTGTAAAAATCATTCTGTGCTAAGCTGTTCGGATGCAGTTTGAGCTAGCTTCCAACTACCAACCCCGCGGCGATCAAGCCCAGGCAATCGCGAAGCTCACCAAATCCATCGAGGCCGGCAACCGCCACCAGACCCTCCTCGGCGTCACCGGCTCCGGCAAGACGTTCACCGCCGCCAATGTCATCCGCAATCTGGAGCGCCCCACGCTCGTCATTTCCCACAACAAGACCCTCGCCGCCCAGCTCTACTCGGAGTTCAAGCAGTTCTTCCCGGCCAATGCCGTGGAGTATTTCGTCTCCTACTTCGATTACTACCAGCCCGAGGCCTACATCCCCCGCAGCGACACTTATATAGAGAAGGACTCCTCGATCAATGAGGAGATCGAGCGCCTCCGCCTCTCCACGACCTCCGCACTCCTCTCCCGCCGCGATGTCGTCGTCGTCTCCAGCGTCTCCTGCATCTACGGCCTCGCCTCGCCCGACGATTACCGGGACATGCTCCTCACGGTAAAAAAAGGCCAGCAGACCTCCCGCGAGGCCATCCTGGCCAAGCTCGTGGACATGCTCTACGAGCGCAACGACATCGCCTTCGAGCGTGGCCGCTTCCGCGTCCGCGGCGACGTGGTGGAGGTCCACCCTGCCAATCTCGACGACGAGGCCCTCCGCATCGAGTTCTTCGGCGATGAGATCGATTCGCTCAAAACCTTCGACCCCCTCACCGGCCATGCCCACGACGCCCTCACGGTCTTCACGCTTTACCCCGCCAAGCAATTCGTCACCCCGCACGACAAATTGAATCGCGCCCTCACGACCATCCGCCAGGAGCTCGATGAGCGCATCATCTTCTTCGAGAAACACGGCAAGCTCCTTGAGGCACAGCGCCTCAAGATGCGCACGGAGTACGACCTGGAGATGATCCAGGAGATGGGCTTCTGCAGCGGCATCGAGAATTACTCCCGCCATCTCAGCGGCCGCCCTCCCGGCTCCCGCCCCTACACGCTCCTCGATTTCTTCCCGAAGGATTTCCTCCTCGTCGTGGACGAGTCCCACGCCAGCATCCCCCAGATCGGTGGCATGTACGAGGGCGACCGCTCGCGCAAATCCGTCCTCGTCGATTACGGCTTCCGCCTCCCCAGCGCGATGGACAATCGCCCCCTCAATTTCTCGGAGTTCATGGATATGGCAAACCAGTTGATCTACGTCAGCGCCACCCCCGCCGAGTTCGAGCTGAAAAACTCCATAGTCGGCAACAACGCCTACTTCCCCCACAAGCGCGCCCTCATTGGCCAAGAGGAGGCCGAGCCCTTCGCCATCGCTGGCGAGGCCGTCGCCGAGGCCCGCCCCGGCCTCACCATCTCCCGCGTCGATCTCCCCGTGGACAAGTTCGACGTCACCACCCCCGGCGCGCAACTGGTCGTCGAGCAGATCATCCGCCCCACCGGCCTCCTCGACCCGCGCATCACGATCCGCCCGCTCAAGAACCAGATCGACGAGACCCTCGAGCTCTGCCGTGCCCGCGTGGAGCTCAAGGAACGCATCCTCATCACGACGCTCACCAAGCGCACCGCCGAGGATCTCTCCGATTACCTCCGCGACGTCGGCCTCAAGGTCCGCTACCTCCACAGCGACATCGACACCATCGAGCGCGTGGAAATCCTCCGCGCACTCCGCGCCGCCGAGTTCGACATCCTCGTCGGCATCAATCTTCTCCGCGAAGGCCTCGACCTCCCCGAGGTCTCGCTCGTCTGCATCCTGGATGCCGACAAGGAAGGCTACCTCCGCTCCCAGACCTCGCTCATCCAGACCGCCGGCCGCGCCGCCCGCCACGTCAATGGCGAGGTCTACCTTTTCGCCGACATCGTGACAAAGAGCATGCAAAAGCTCATCGCGATCACCGAGTACCGCCGCCGCCGCCAGATCGAGTACAACACAAAACACGGCATCACCCCCACCAGCGTCCAGCGCGCGGTCCAGGAAAGTCTCCACACCATCCTCAAGGGCCGCGAACGCGAGGAATCCATCGTCCGCGAAGCCGGCGGCGATTTCAGCATCTCCGAGGTCCTGCGCGAGTTGCAGGAGGAAATGGAAGTAGCCTCCGCAAACCTCGAGTTCGAGCGCGCCGCCCTCCTTCGCGATCAAATCATGGAACTGAAAAACGGCACCGGCGTCTCAAAAATCGAGCCCCGCCGCAAACCCCTCAAATACTCCAAGCGCGGAAAAAAAGGCGCGTTCAGGTAGCGATTATCGTCGCCGTACTGCTACCTCGCGGCTGCTTGCGTCACCGGAAGATGACTCGTCGTAAGTTCAGAAAGATTCAACACCTCGCTGGCGTGATCAATGTCGATGCCTACCACGTTCCCTTCCGCATCGAAATCTAAAACCACTCCTTGAGAAACCTCCTGGCTCTCGACGCTCGGCCTGGAAGAAAGGTCGATGTAGAGAGAATCCGTATCCGGATAATAGTCAATTTTCATGGTCGAAATCGGCGATCCAAAAATGCATTCAGTATCGTCACCTTATCGGAAAGTGTTACAACCCGCAAGTATCGGCCTCCCAATTCATCGATTCGGCCCCAGAATCGAAATCTGTCATCGCCCTGCTTTTCTGCGCGAATCGGCGATTCTATTACACGAATACACAATTCCTTGTTCACATAGGGACGTTTCAGCAACACGCGGTTTTCGAAATACTGGGTGAATCGATATTCCGGCACTTCAAAAGACTACGAGAAAGTGCGGCACGAGCAAAGGATGAAGCCTGAATGGGAGCTGAAATGAGTTGTCCCAGCGCACAAAGACGAAGCGCCAAACGATTTGCGATGGCAACTGGCACATTTATGCGAAAGCCAAAGTGCATATGAAGATTGCAGCAAAACGCTTGCTGGAATCATTGTTTGCTCGCTTCCGAGCATTGAATTGACCTGACAATATGAGCGGTTCTCGATATGGCGATGTCCTTTCCCAGCTCGCGCACGTCTACGAATTCAACCCGCCCGACTCAACGATGAACTCCAAGCTCACTGTCAGCCTATACCTTTTACTTTCTGCCTCCGCATTCGCCCAGGGCACAAAGGCCGATTACGAACGCGCCGCGAATCTCGAACGCCTCACCAACAACACGGAATTCCGCGAAAACGTAAACCCCCACTGGCTCGCCAATAGCGACACGTTCTGGTACACAAACAATCTCCCCGATGGCAAACACGAGTACGTCCTTGTCGATGCCGTCAAGGGCACCCGTCAGGTCGTCTCCGACGCGCCTTCCGGCGCAGTTGCCCAGGTGCCAATGGCCCCAAATCTTCGCAGCCCTGAGGACACCTCCACTTCCGTCACGGTTAAATTCGTCAACAAGAGCGGCGAGCCCGCCCAACTCTTCTGGATCGATACCACTGGCGGGCGCAAGAGCTACGCCACGATCGCCAATGGCGACACCTACAACCAGCACACCTACGAGGGCCACATCTGGCTGGTCCAGGGCGGCGATGGCCGCCCACTCGGCATCTTCGAGGCCACCTCCTCGCCCGATCCCGTCATAATCAATCCACCCACCGCCGACACCACCCCGCGCCCATTCGGCCGCCGCCGCCGCCGCGAGGGCGCTGATGAGCCGCGCGGCCCCAGTAATTGGAGCGTCTACGTGCGCGACAATAATATCTGGGCCCGCGAGAGCGGCAGCAATGGCGAGATCCAGCTCTCGAAGGATGGCACTCCCGACGACCCATACCAGGAGCCCGTCCATTGGTCGCCCGATGGCAAGAAATTCATCGCCTTCCAAACCGAACCCGAGCAGCAGCACACAGTTTACGAGGTGCAATCCTCCCCCGGGGATCAGGTCCAGCCAAAGCTCGTCCAGTTCCAGTACCTCAAGCCCGGCGACAAGGTCGCTCATCCCCATCCCCGCCTCTTCGATCTCGCCACCGGCAAGGAAACGGTCATCACGGACACACTATTTCCTAATCCGTTCGATATCTCCGATTACCACTGGTCCCCCGATAGCTCGACTTTTAATTTTACCTATAACCAGCGTGGCCACCAGATCGAGCGCATTATAGCCGTCGATGCGACGACCGGCACCGCCTCCACACTCGTCGAGGAGAAGAGCGACACCTTCGTCGATTACTCTTCCAAGAGCTTCATCCAGTGGCTCGACAAAACCGGCGAGCTCCTCTGGATGAGCGAGCGCAGCGGCCTCAACAAGATTTACCTCATCGACGCCCGCACCGGCGCCATCAAGGCAAACCTCGCACCCGACCCATGGATCATCCGCGACGTCGAGGAGGTCGATGTCGACAAGCGCCAGGTCCTCATGCGCATCATGGGCGGCGCCGGCGAGGATCCTTATCACATCCACCTCGCCCGCGTTAATCTCGATGGCAGCGGTTTCACCGTGCTCACACCGGGCGATGGCACGCACCGCTGGCGCTGGTCCCCGGATCGCAAATACATCCTCGACACATGGTCCCGCGTCGATCTCCCCACCCAATCAGTCCTGCGCAATGCCACCGACGGCAGCCTCGTCTGCGAGCTGGAAAAAGGCGATATAACGAAACTCCTCGCCACCGGCTGGAAACTCCCCGAGCGCTTCGTCGCAAAGGGCCGCGACGGCAAGACCGACATCTACGGCGTCATCTACAAGCCCACCAACTTCGATTCGAACAAGAAATACCCCGTCATCGAGGACATCTATGCCGGGCCGCAGGATTTCTTTACGCCCAAGACCTGGCACCGCATCAGCGATGACCAGCGCATGACGGAGCTCGGCTTCATCGTGGTCAAGATGGATGGCATGGGCACCAATTGGCGTAGCAAGGCCTTCCACGATGTCTGTTTCAAGAACCTCAAGGACGCCGGCCTCCCCGATCGCATCGCATGGATGAAGGCGGCCCAGGCCACCCGCCCATGGATGGATCTCACCCGCGTCGGCATCTTCGGCACCAGCGCCGGCGCCCAGAGCGCCCTCAGCGCAATGCTCTGGCAGGGCGATTTCTACAAGGCCGCCGTCGCCGATAGCGGCTGCTACGACAATCGCATGGATAAAATCTGGTGGAACGAACAATGGATGGGCTGGCCCATCGGGCCCGAGTACGCCGAAAACTCCGGCGTCACCCACGCCTCCCAGCTCAAGGGCGCGCTCTTCCTCATCGCCGGCGAGCTCGATCACAATGTCGATCCCGCCTCGACGATGCAGGTCGTCAACGCCCTCATCAATGCCGGCAAGGACTTCGATCTCCTCATCTTCCCCGGCAAGGACCACGGCCCCAGCTCCTCAGAGTACGGCCACCTCCGCCGCGAAGACTTCTTCGTCCGCCACCTCCTTGGCGTCGAGCCCCGCGCTTCCTGACACCCGGGCACTTCCGGCCACACATTTTCTTAAATGTTGCAGTGCGCAATTGCGCGTCCTGGGAACGCCAATCTCCGTATTGGCTCATTCCAAAAAGTTCGCCTCCGGCGAACTTCTACTCTGCCCCAAACGCCCGCAGAAACCCCGCCTCGATCGCCAGGTCCTCCTTGATATTCCTCCCCAGGTTCTCCCGCATCTCCTCGAGCGCCGTCAGCCGCTTCAGCGCATCGTGCGTCGGCAGCGTCTTCGCCAGCGCCCCCGTCTGTGCTGCATACCCTGCGAGGTCAAGCCCCGCCGCCCCCTGTTGCTGCCGCAGCAGATCCGCCCACCACGCGATCAGCGTCTCCGCCAGCAGGCTCCGCTCGCGGATGTAACGCGACTCCGTCAGCGCCTTGTAATAATCCTCCCGCTCATCCAGCCAATCGCTCTCGGTCGTCTGTCGGTAATGCGCCTCCTCGCCCTTCAACCCCGCCTCATTCTCCTCGGTGATCCGCTCCCGGGCCGCGTGCAGCAGAGTGCTGAATGTCCGCACCAGCCGGTACACAGTCGCTACCCCGCGATCCCGCTCCTTGAATAGCGCCACCACCCCATCCAGCAATTCCCGCTGCCCCGCCGTCAACTCCTCGACCCCCTCCCCTTGCAATGGCACCGTGATGCAGCGCGAGAGAATCGTATCCGGCAGGCTCTCCGGCTGGTCGCTCGTCAGCAGCAGCAGCGAGTGATTCGGCGGCTCCTCCAGCGTCTTGAGAAAACCATTCGCCGCCTCCGCTGTCATCCGGTCCGCTTCGAATACGATCGCCACTTTCCGCTTCCCCATCAGCGAGCGCATCTGCAATTCCTTCTCCAGCGCCCGCGTCTGCTCAATCCGCAGCCGCCGCGATTTCGACTCCGGCTCCGCCGTATGCACATCCGGATGCTCCAGCCCCGCCTCCGATCCCGTCACCAGCCCCGCAAGGTTCGCCGCCAGCCGCCGCTTCCCGCTCCCCCTCGGCCCCGCCAGCAAATAAGCATGCGCCAGCCGGTCCTGCGCATACGCCCGCCGGAGCAACTCAAATGCAGCGTCAGAGGAAAAAGCCATGTCGGACGGAGCGATCTATCCTCCTACGCCGCAGTCAAGTCACGCGCGTGGGGGATATCCCCGGCATGCAATTTCCTCACCTGCGATGCCTCCAGCGTAAGCAACGCCACCGTGTGGCCATCGTACCCGACAAACTCCACCTCGAATGCCTCTCCGTCGCCGTGAACCATCACTGCCGTGCCCACGTCACCCCGCTTCAAGCCGTGCTCAGCCAGGTCACCCGTGAGGGCCACTGGATCCAATTCTTTGATCTGGTTCATGACTTGGGTAACGGATGCGCGGTTACGAAACGCGGAACACTTCCACCGGCATCTATAAACCATGCGCTCCGAACATTCAATATCGTGCCGTCGGGTGCTTTTAATTGGCCGTCGATTGCATAGCGAACGCCGTGACGTGTCTCTTGGGAGTCTATCACCTCATTCACGCGTGCATGCTCCAGCAGTGTCTCCACCATTTCCCGGAAGTTCACAACGCTGAAACCAAGGCCCAGAAAAAACGATGCCTTGCTCTGCCCGGCCGGGTGAGTCGGATTTAGCAAATACCCAATGATTTTTCGCTCCGGTACGACCGCAAGATGTGCATTTGGCAATTTCATCGGGCGCCCTGTTAAATATCGTTCTTGCTCGGTCTCACTTCCCCATCAGCGGCCCCACCTGCTCCCATATCTCCTCCTCCACCGCCTCCACATCGCGCGCCGCGTTGATCACCCGGAACCGCTCATCCTCATCACGCGCCAGCGTCAGGTACCCATCCCGCACCGCCTCGTAAAACGACGGCGACATCTGCTCCATCCGGTCCGGCGCGTCCAGCGGCTGCGGCCGACGCATGATCCTCCGCCGACCTTCCGCCGGGTCCAGGTCCAGCAGCAGCGTGATATCCGGATGCCTCGTCCCCACCACAAAATCATTGATGAATTGCACTGCCCGAAAATCCAGCCGCCGCGCCACCCCTTGGTACACCGTCGTCGAATCCATGAACCGGTCCGCAATCACCCACGTCCCCGCCGTCAGCGCCGGCTCTATCACCCGCCGCACCAGTTGCGCCCGGCTCGCCGCAAAAAGCAGCAACTCCGCCTCCGCCGTCATGTCCCGGCCTTCCTCCGCAAATTTCAGCAAGTGCCGGATGCTCTCCCCCAGCGGCGTCCCCCCCGGCTCCCGCGTCACCAGCACCGTCAGCCCCTTCGCCTCCAGCCGCGCCGCCAGCCGCTGGATTTGGGTCGTCTTCCCGCATCCCTCGGATCCTTCGAACGTGATAAAAACTCCGTGCGGCAGGGACATGGCTTCTTTCGCTCGCGCAGCCTATGTGAGACCCGCAACCCTTGTCGAGAGGCACGCTCCCATCGCCGCGAGGTAAACCCGCCGCCTACCGCGTGATCACCGTAGGGCTATCCCCACCATAACTCACGACCGCTGAGTTCCCACGCCGTGCATTGATGACAAAATCATTGTTATCCCCGTAGTACGCCCACGGCCCCGGCGGCACATCGTGGAAATCCACAAACCTCCACGAGGTCACATCCATCCCGTTCAGCCCTAGGAAATCCCGCACCGCCGGCGAGACATCCAGTCCCGCGCCGTGGTTGATATTCCACGCAGGCCGGTCCTCGCCGAACACATACTGCCAGTGGTCCGTGCGGAAGGGCCCGCAGTCCGACCACTGGGCGTAGCACGTCCGCCCGCTGTGGCTGCGAATCTCGATCCACCGGTTGTGGCACACGCTCTCGCCATATTTACGGTACACGTCCTTGAACCACGGGATCACCAGCGGTGCCTCCGGTTTCGTCGTCGTGTGCGTCACGTCGTTGTACGGCAGCGCCACGTAAAACGGATTTTGCCGCGGGATGAAATTCGCCGGGATGTAATTGCGCCTCGCCGAGGGATCAGGATCGTCGAACCCGCCAAAATTCTGCACCCAGTTCACATCCCACGCGCTCTTCGTATTCGGCACCGGGTTATTCACCGTCGGCTTTTCCCCCACCCAGAAGACGGTCGTCACGATATCCATCTTCCACGGGTACCTGCTCGCCCCATACCCCCCGGAAAATTCCGGCTCATTCGTCGTCGGCACGGACACTTGCGGCTCGATGTTCAGCAGCGCCGTCTCCCTCAGTTTCATTGCGTATCGCGCAAAGTCCTCGCTGCTCTGGTAGGGCGATTGCCCATGACCTGTCAACCCCGTCGCAAGCAGCACCGTGGAGACGAAAAAAACCAGGAGTGTATGGTTCACTGCCCGCATAACGCCGAAATGTGGGCTTACGGGTACCACATCGGCACAGGGCCGTCCAGTCACAATTCCCTCGGTGACCGATCCTTGTCGATTTTGGCGTCTCCCGTGCATTTTCTCGTCACTCACATGGCCTCCACACGGGTAAAAGCAGCAATATTTGGACCTTCTTCGTACTGTAGGGACGTCGGGGAGACTCTGCATGAGGGGGGTGGCGAGTTCCTTATAGCCGGTGCAGCACCGTATTGTGGAGGTAATTCCGGTCATCCCGCTCCGGGTAATCCAGCGTATAGTGCAGCCCCCGGCTCTCCTTCCGGGCCAGGGCGCAGTCGACAATCAGCCCCGCCACAGTCGCCAGGTTCCGCAGCTCCAGCAGGTCGGTCGTGACCTTGTGTTGCCAGTAAAACTCCTGGATCTCCCGGTGCAGATTCCGCAGCCGGGTGCTCGCACGTTGCAGCCGCTTGTCTGTACGGACGATCCCCACGTAATCCCACATCAGCCGCCGGATTTCCTCCCAGTTGTGATAAATGACCACCAGCTCGTCCACATCCAGCGCATTCCCAACCCGCCATTCCGGAATCGCCACATCGATCCCGTTTTTCCCCACCGGGATCCGCCGCACGATATCCACCGCCGCCCGATGCCCCAGCACCGCCGCCTCCAGCAGCGAGTTGCTCGCGAGCCGGTTCGCCCCGTGCAGCCCCGTGCACGCCACCTCTCCCACGGCATACAGCCCACGCAGGCTCGTCCGCCCATCGCTGTCCGTCAGCGCTCCGCCGCATTGGTAGTGCGCCGCCGGCACCACCGGGATCGGCTCCTTGGTGATATCGATCCCCAGTTCGAGGCATCGCTCGTAGATGTTCGGAAACCGCTCCCGCACAAAATCCGCCGGCTTCTGCGTGATATCCAAAAAAACACACCGCTCGCCGCTCCGCTTCATCTCCGCGTCGATCGCCCGCGCCACGATATCCCGGGGCGCCAGCTCCTTCAGCGGATGGTACCGCTCCATGAACCTCTTTCCCCTCCCATCCACCAATACCCCTCCCTCCCCGCGCACCGCCTCAGAGATCAGGAACGAACGCTCCTCCGGATGATACAGGCACGTCGGGTGAAACTGCACAAACTCCATGTTCGCAATATTCGCCCCCGCCCGCCACGCCATCGCCACCCCGTCGCCTGTCGCCACTCCGGGATTCGTTGTATAAAGGTAAACCTTCCCGCACCCCCCCGTCGCGAGCACCAGCCGGTCGCTCCGTATCGCCTCCACATCCCCCGTCCCCTCGTCCAGCACATACACCCCCAGGCACCGGTCCTCGGTCGCATACCCGAGCTTCCCTGCGGTGATGAGATCCACTGCCATGTGATTCTCCATCATGGTGATGTTTGGGCTCCGCTCGATGTCCGCCAGCAGCGCCCGCTCGATCTCGCGCCCCGTCACATCCCTCGCATGCAGGATCCGCCGCTTGGAGTGCCCTCCCTCGCGCCCGAGGTCCAGCTCCCGCTCCCCGTGCTCCATCTCCCGCTCGTCAAATTGCACCCCCAGCTCGATCAACTCCTGGATCCGCGCCGGCCCCTCCATCACGATCGACCGCACCATCGCCTCGTCGCAAAGCCCCGCTCCGGCTTCCAGCGTGTCCTGCACATGCAATTCAAACGAATCCTCGCTGCTCGTCACGCTCGCGATCCCTCCCTGCGCCCACGCGGTATTCGAGTCCGCACGCCCGCGCTTGGTGATGATCGCGACTGTCCCATGCTGCGCGACCACGCGCGCAAAGCTCAGACCGGCCAACCCGCTCCCTATCACGACAAAATCAAATTGGCGCATCGCTATTTTTCGCTAACCTTTCTCCGGATATTATCGATCAGCCGCGTCCTGCCAAAGAAAACCGCGCACGCGATCACCAGCTCTCGCGTCCGCGCCGTCGGCCCCTCCAGCGTTTCCGCGTCCAGCGTCTCTACATAATCAACTCGCGCCAGCCGCGCCCTGCCGATCTCTCGCTTCACCATCCGCGTCAGCTCCGCCGGTTTCTTATAAAGGGTATCCCGCGCCATCAGCAGCGCATGCCGCAGCACCGGCGCCTGCGCCCGCTCCTCCGCGCTGAGAAACGCATTGCGCGAGCTCAGCGCCAGCCCATCCCCCTCCCGCACGGTCGGCATGCCGACAATCTTCACCGGCACATTCAAGTCCCGCACCATTCGCCGGATCACCGCCAGTTGCTGAAAATCCTTCTCCCCAAAAACCGCAACATCCGGCCCGATGATGTTGAACAATTTCAGCACGACGGTACACACCCCGCGAAAATGCCCCGGCCGCGATTTCCCGCACAGCGGCAGCGACACCCGCTCCTCATCCACATACGTGGAAAATCCCTCCGGATAAATCTCCTCCACCTCCGGATGAAAAATCACATCGACTCCCGCCTCCGCGCACAGCTTCCGGTCCCGCGCAAACGTCCGTGGATACCGGGCAAAATCCTCCTTCGGCCCAAACTGCGTCGGGTTCACAAATATACTCACCACCACATTTCCATCTTTCCTCGCCAGCTTCCGCGCCCGCAGCATCAGCGCCACATGTCCCGCGTGCAACGCCCCCAGCGTCGGCACCAGCACCACTGGCCCATTCGCACGCAACCCTCCGCAGAGCTGCGCGGCGCGATCGGCGGTACGGACAATTTTCACGAGCCCGCAGCATAACGGCATCCAGCCCCGCGCTGGCAACGCCAAATGCGAAATCACCCACCAGCCCCACAGCCCATCATCCCCGGCCACAGTATTACAAAAAAATCATTCCACCCCCAGTAATATAGCGCAGTCCACAGCACCCTAAGGAACCCCCAAAAAACCCCTATTGACATTCTCCTCATTCTCTGGGACTTTCCTTCTCGTTAGCTCGCGCTAAGCAATAGTTCATCCCTCTCGGACTCGAACTTTCACCAGGGCCTGGCGCAGTTTTTCTACCGAATCGGAATTTTATTTTATTCGGGTTAATTCCGGCAAATACGCCGGCTGTTACCCCGGGCAACATACCGGCAAACATCCCGACAAATGGCGGGTCATAGTAAGTGGTCTAAAGTCAAGCGCATCAAAGGCGCCATCGACGTGAAACGCGGAAAGCTTTTTTCAAAGCTCTCCAAGGAAATCACCGTGGCTGCCCGCATGGGCGGAGGCGATCCCTCGGGGAATCCTCGGCTGCGTGCCGCCGTGCTTGCGGCCCGCGCACAGAGCATGCCCACCGATAATATCGACCGCGCCATCAAACGCGCCACCGGCGATATCGCTGGCGCAAGCCACTACGAGGAGATCGTTTACGAGGGCTACGCTCCCGGCGGCATCGCCCTCATGGTCGAGGCCGCCACCGACAACAAAAACCGCACCGCCGCCGACCTCCGCCTTATTTTTACAAAAAACCACGGCAACCTCGCCTCCTCCGGCAGCGTAAGCTACATGTTCAAGCGCAAGGGCCAGATCGCCGTTCCGCTCAGCGCCGTATCCGAGGATAGATTACTCGAGATCGTTCTCGACGCCGGGGCTGATGAACTTACGAGCGATGGCGAGCATTACCTTATCATTACTGCACACGATCAACTCTATATCGTCGCCGAGTCCCTCAGGCTCGGGGGAATCCCGACTGATTCGCAAAAACTGACTTATCTCCCGGACAATATCGTCCCCATCAACGATGAATCCGTGGCTGGCCAGGTCCTCCGCCTCTGCGACGCCCTCGAGGACAATGACGATGTCCAGAACGTCTATTCCAATTTTGACTTACCCGAAGATTTACTCGCAAGACTCTCCGCTTAATCCGCCCGGCGCATACCCGCCCACCGGCGCCAGGGCCATCTCGCTTTCGACCATTATTTTTTCACCCCCCTTTTAACAACTCTACACAACTCCACTTTACCAACTCTATTCTATGACCGAACCCACCGAGGGCCAGCCCACTCTGGCAGAACCCAAGAAAACCGTCCGCCGCAAGTCCGCGACCCCGCGCGCAACGAAAGCGCGCCGCCCGAAGGCCGACGAATCCGAACTTTCGAACGACGGAACTGAAGGCTTGATCGGCGCTTCAAACAAAGCTCCCGAAGCCGCCCCAGCGCAGCCCGAAAGCGCCGCACCCGCCATGCCCGCGGCGCCTGCCGAGCCGCCTCCCGCCGTTCAGCAGGCAGAGCCTGCTCCGCAGTTCAACTCAGCCCCGCGCCCACCCTCTCAGCATCAGGACGAAGGACAGATCGAGGACGCCGCCCAAATCCTCTCCCGCATCACCTCCGCCCCGCTCTCGGAGGCCGAGGTCCAGCGCGAGAGCAATGCCCGCAACGCTCCCCGCCCGCCGCAGCAGCATCAGCAGCGCCCGGAGCGTTTCGAGCGCCAGGATCGCTATGAGCGCGGCGATCGCAACAACGACCGCTTCGAACGCCGCGACCGCGACGAAAACGAGTACGCCCCTTCATCGGCGGACTCCACCGCCGAGCCCCGCGAGTCCGACCCAAAGCAGGAGCCCGTCTTTGCCGAGGGCATCGTCGAGGTCTCCGGCAAGGGCTTCGGTTTCCTCCGCGATCCCAAGCGCAATTTCGTCCAGAGCCCCACGGATGTCTTCGTGACTCCCGAGGTCGTCCGCCGCTTCGCGCTCCGCGATGGCCACTGGATCAAGGGCGAGGTCCGTCGCGGCAATCGCGGCCTCCAGATGTACAAGCTCACCTCCATCAATGGCGATGAACCCACCGATTACGGCAATTTCCCGCTCTTTGAGGAGCTCACGGTCATCAGCCCCGTGGAGCGTTTCCGCCTCGAGACGGTGCCGGATCGCTACACCACCCGCATCATGGATCTCATGACGCCCATTGGCAAAGGCCAGCGCGGCCTCATTGTCGCGCCCCCGCGCACCGGCAAGACGACGCTCCTCCAGCACATCGCCGATGCGGTGGTAAAAAATCACAAGGAAACCGTGCTCATCATTCTCCTCGTCGACGAGCGCCCGGAGGAGGTCACGGAGATCCGTCGCACGGTCCCCACCGCCGAGATCATGGCCAGTTCCAATGACATGGACCTCAAGAGCCACACCCGCATCGCCCAGCTCGCCATCGAGCGCTCGAAGCGCCTCGTGGAGGCCGGCAAGGATGTATTCGTCCTTCTCGATTCCATCACCCGCGTCGGACGCGCTTTCAATAACGCGATGGGCGGCGGCGGCCGCACGATGTCCGGCGGTATCGACGCACGCGCCCTCGAGATTCCCCGCAAGCTCTTCGCTGCCGCCCGCAATACGGAGGAAGCCGGCTCACTCACGATCATCGCCACCGCGCTCATCGATACCGGCAGCCGCATGGACGAGCTCATCTTCCAGGAGTTCAAGGGCACCGGCAACATGGAGATGGTCCTCGATCGCAAGATCTCCGACCTCCGTGTTTACCCGGCCATAGATATATTTAAATCCGGCACCCGCCGCGAGGAGCTCCTCGTCCCCGCCGATCAGCTCCACAAGATCAACGTCATCCGCCGCGGCCTCGCCGGCCACAAGCCCGAGGAAGCCATCGAGCGCCTCCTCTCCTTCCTGCGCAAGTTCCCCACCAACCTCCAGATGCTCAAGGAAATTCCCGGCTAGTTCCGGCTCTTCCTTCCTCTCAAGAAGCTCAAGAAATTCCCGGGGTAGGAAACGCAGCCGATCATCGCAACAGCGCGAGTCCCTTAGGGACGATCAGAAAATAGCAGGGGATTTATCCCCTGCAAAGGTGGCTGGAGCGGAGCAAGTCCCGTAGGGACGACAGAGCTCAGCCCATGTCGCAATCCCTCGCGGCCGCCAGCCGCAAACCCGCATGGCAGCCCTGAAGCTATCGGATAAATCCTACTCCAATCCAACAGGCGTGACAACTACGGCTACATAATTTATGAAAAACCCATAGCCGCTGAAATCGCAATCCACCGGATGACCCACCCCATGGGAGCAAACCCCACCCTCGCAAAATGGGACAAGCCCCTCTGGCTCCTCCTCTTCGCCGCCGTCTGCGCCGTCGCCCTCTGGCTGCGCATCGCAAATCCCCCCGTCACCGCCCGCAGCCCGGACGAGAAGTACTACATGTACTATGCCGAAAAGGTCCTCGCTGCTCCCCTCACCGCTCCGCGCGATTTCGTCATCGCCTACAATAAGTCCTCAAAAAACTGGACTTACCCCATTCCCCTCCGCGTCGCCTATTATTATTCCATCGCCGCCATCATGGCACTCTTCCGCGTCGATGCCGAACACGCCGGCGTCGCCCTCTCCACCTCCGCCAGCATCCTCCAGTTCATCCTCGTCGGCGCATTCGGCCTCCGCTTCTTCGGCCGCTGGCCCACACTCATCGCCCTTACCCTCCTCGCCGTTTCCCCCCCGGATCTCGCCATGGCCCGCCGCGTCTGGGGCGATGGCGTCAGCGGTAGCATCGCCATGCTCCTCGTCTGGCTTTGTGCCGAGATCTTCACCCACCCCCGAGCCAGGCTCTGGTACACCGCATTTTGGCTCTCCAGCATCTACTTCCTCCTCGTCAAGGAATCCGGCGGAATCTTCTACGGCCTCTGCGTCATCGCCCTTGCCCTCCACTCCTGGCGCCAGCATCAGGCATGGAGTCCAGTCATCCGCATCCTCGCCGCCGCCATCGTTACCGCCGCATTCGCCTTCACAATCATGGCCTTCCTCTGCGGCGGCATTTCACCCGCGCTCGAGACCGTCCATCACAGCGCCCAGGCCGCCCCAACGAACATCTACGGCGCACTCTATCAAAACGGCCCGTGGTATTCCTTCCCCTTGGGCCTTTGGATGCTAAGTCCCCAGACGGCATTCGGAGCCGCCATCGCCCTCTTCTACATGCTCCTGCCTGGCAACGCTCTCGCGACCATCCTTTCCCTAAACCGCTCCCAGCGCACCATCGCCGCAGCCCTCGGCATTCTCATCATCCTCATAATCGTCGCTGCCACCGTGCCCCCCGCATTAAAAAACCTCCGCTATATCAGCTTCATCTACGGCCCATTCTATCTCCTCGCCGCGCTCGGCCTCACCGCCATCGTGACCGTTGCATGCAATAGCCTCGCAAGCCCGCCGCCCGTCCGCTACCTGCCGGCGATTCCCATCCCCCTCTTCCTGGCAACCGTCGCGCTCGGCCTCATCTTAGTCGCCCAATCCGACTACTCCCGCTTCTGTCAACTCTTCGTCAACAGCGACATAAAAGACCTCAACATCCGCCAAATAGTAACCTACCCCTTCGAAAACGCATCTCCCTAGTCACTTCCCCCTTTGCGTCCTTTGCGGTCTTTGCGCACCTCTGTAAAAAAACTTCCTACCCCCCCAGCAGCTCCCGCATCCGCGCAAAGCCATTCTTCGCCGCATCCTCCTGCACCGGCGCACTCATCATCTCCGTCAGGTTCTTCTTCTCCAGCCATTCCTCCGCCAGCTCCTTGATGAACGAGCTCGGATGGCACGGCGCCGCGCTCCCATACTTCATCCGGTCCCGGCAATAAGTCATCGTCAGCGTCCGCATCGCCCGCGTGATCCCCACATACAGCAGCCGCCGCTCCTCATCCAGCGTCCCCTCCACCTTGCTCCGGTCATGCGGCAGCACCCCCTCCTCCAGCCCCACGAGATACACATGCGGAAACTCCAGCCCCTTCGCCGCGTGCAAGGTAATCAGCAGCACCCCCTTCTTCTTATCGACATCCTGATCCTCCTCCCTGCTCTTGTCTAAAGTAACCTCATCGATAAATCCCTGCATCCCATTTACCGACCGTCCCAGGTAATTCGCCAGGTCCAGTAATATCTGCCTCACCCCTTCCTCCCGTTTCATCGCCTCATCCGGCGTCTTGCAACTCCGTTTCAAATCCTCCAGGTACCCGATCTCTTTGATGAGCTCCTCCGCGATCAAGTGATGATTCGACAGCGGCTCATTTAACCTCGTCTCAAACCCATCCATCAACGCCACAAACTCCGCGATCTTTCCCACCGTCCGCGCCGGCAATTCCCGCAAAAACTCATCCGCCTGGATCGCGTTCCATACAGAGCACCGGTTTCGCGCACTCCACTCCGTGGCCCGCTCAATCGTCCCCGCACTGATCCCCCGCGCCGGCGTATTGATGATCCGCAAAAGATTCGAGTCATCCCCCGGATTCACCAGCACTGATAAGTACGCCAGCACATCCTTCACCTCCCGCCGGTCAAAGAAACTCTTCCCGCCCACCAGCCTGTATGGAATCTGAAGCCGCCTCAAGTTCTCCTCGAGCAATCGCGACTGCGCGTTCATCCGGTACAACACCGCAAATCCCTCCCACGGCAATCCCTCCGCGAAGCTCTTCCGCTGGATATCCTCCGTCACAAACTCCGCTTCCTCCCGGTCATTCGCCGCCTGGATCAGCAATACCTTCTCCCCTCCATCCTGCGAGCTCCACAGCGCCTTGGGTCTCCGGCGCGGATTATTTTTGATCAAGCTATTCGCCGTCCCGAGAATGGCATTGGTGCTCCGGTAATTCTGCTCCAGTTTCACCACCACCGGATTCGGAAAATGACTCTCGAACTCCAATATATTCGCCACCTCCGCCCCGCGCCATCCATAGATCGATTGATCGTCATCCCCCACCACCGCCACATTCTTCTTACTATCCGCAAGCAGGCTGACTAACTCCAACTGCAACTTGTTCGTATCCTGGAATTCATCCACCATCAGATACTTATATTTCCGCTGCCATTTCTCCTGCACATCCGGATGATCGGAGAGCAGCTTCACAGTCAGCAGCAGCAGATCGTCAAAATCCACCGCATTCAACGTCTTCAAGTCCGCCTGGTACCGCGCAAACACCGCCGAGAGAAGCGTCTTCTCATCCGCCGGCGCGGACCACCCATTATTCTTCGCCTTGCTGATCAGGTTCTTCGCCTGATTCGCATCCAGCTTTTCATCCTGTGCCGCCGTCCGGTTGATGATTTTCTTGATCAGCCCCAGTTGATCCCCCTCGTCATAAATCGTGAACGTGCTCTTGTACCCGAGCCGCTCGATCCCAACCCGCAATATCCGCAAACACAATGCGTGAAAGGTGGACATCGTCACTTTCCGCGCCTTCTCCGGCTCGACCATGGTCTTCAGCCGCTCCCTCATCTCCGTCGCCGCCTTGTTGGTAAAGGTAACCGCCAGGATATTCTCCGGATCCACCCCCTGCGCGATGAGATAAGCCGCCCGCGCCGTGATCACCCGCGTCTTCCCCGTCCCCGCTCCGGCAAGGATCAGCAGCGGTCCCTCGGTCGTCGTCACTGCGACGCGCTGCGGGTCGTTCAGGTCAAAAAGTCGGAACCCCATGTGGCCCCGCAGAAAACCACGCCCCCACGTTTTCGCAAGGCCGCTTTCGCCGCACTGCAAAACTATTTCCCGCCGCGCGCCTTGACAATTTCCGCCCCGCCAAAAATCCCCTCCGCAAACCCCCGCACCACCTCCGGATACACCTCATGCTCCGCCACCTGGATGCGCGCATGCAGCCTCTCCGCCGTATCCCCCGCCAGCACCGGCACGCGGCGTTGCGCGATCACCGGCCCCGTATCCATCCCGCTATCTACAAAGTGCACCGTGCATCCCGTCTCCCCCGCTTCCGCCGCCAGCGCCTGCTTCCAGGCCTCCAGTCCCGGAAACGCCGGCAGCAGCGATGGATGGATATTGATGATCCGCCCCGGGAAAGCCTCCAGCAGCGGCGCCTTCACCATCCGCATATATCCCGCCAGCACCACCAGCTCCACCCCCGCACCGCACAGCAGCTCCACCACCCGCGCCTCCGCCTCCGGCTCCAGCTTCGTCTTGAATCTCCCCGGCTGCACATACTCCGCGCGCACCCCGTACGCTCGCGCCGCCGCCAATATCCCCGCCTCCTTCACATCGGAAATCACGACCCGCGTCTCCGCGTTCAATTTTCCACGCACGATCTCCTCCTGGATCGCCCGGTAATTCGACCCCTTTCCCGATCCCAATACCCCGATCTTCAGCTTTTCCATTTGCGGATGATCGCCGTTGTCGACTTCCCCGGCACCAGCGCCAGGATGCATATCTCGCTCCCCGCCTTCTCCAGCGCCCCGCGCTCCCCCGGGTCCAGCGTCTCGATGGTATAATCCCCCCCCTTCGCATAAACCTGCGGACGTATCGCCGCCACCAGCCCCGTCACCCGTACGTCGGGGAAAATCGTCACATAGCTCACGCACTCCAGCGCCGCTAGCACCTCCGCCCGGTCCGCCTCGGGGTTGATCGGCCGCGTCTCCCCCTTCAGCGCCCGCACGCTCGCATCCCCGTTCACCGCCACCACCAGCGCATCCCCCAGGCCCCGCGCTTGCTCCAGGTATCGGACATGCCCCACATGCAGCAGGTCAAAAACCCCGTTCGTAAACACCAGTTTCCGCCCCTGCGCCTCCATTTCGTCGCGGATGGCAGCCAGTTTTTCGGTAGTTTTTATTTTTTCCAACGACATGAGGTTGAAGAGTTGCCGCAAACGTCTCACAATCCGGCGCAAATGCTTGCGAAGCGCTCGGATCGGTTCCCCGCTATAGCAGCCCCTCATTAAAATGCACGATCCGCGTTGCGACCGTCTAGCCGCACTTTTAGTCAATTTCTCCACCCGCCTGCAGCCGGGCGAAAAAGTCCTCATCGACGCCTTCGATATTCCGCCGGAGATGACGGTCGCCCTCGTCCGCGCCGCCCGCGCCGCCGGTGCCCTCCCCTACGTCCAGATCCACCAGGCCCGCGTCTCACGCGAGATCGCCATGGCCGCCACCGCCCCGCAGCTCGACTTTTCCTCCCGGCACGAGCTCGCCCGCATGCGCGCCATGGCCGCCTACATCGCTCTCCGCGGCAGCGAGAACATCTCGGAGTCGTCCGACGTCCCCGCCGCGCAGATGAAACTCCTGGCGCAAAAGCTCAAGCCCGTCCTCGACCATCGCGTCAAGAAAACCCGCTGGTGCGTCCTCCGCTGGCCCTCGCCATCCATGGCCCAGCAGGCCGGCATGAGCACGGAGCGCTTCGAGAAGTTCTACTTCGATGTCTGCACGCTCGATTACTCCCGCATGCAGCCCGGCATGAAAGCCCTCAAGGCCCTCATGGACCGCACCGACCGCGTCCACATCACCGGCCCGGGCACCGACCTCAAGTTCTCGATGAAGGGCATCCCGGCCATCACCTGCGGCGGCACGCACAATATCCCGGATGGCGAAGTCTTCTCCTGCCCGGTGAAAAATTCCGTCGAGGGCTTCGTCTCGTTCAACGCCCCCACGATCTACCAGGGCACCGCGTTCGATAACATCCGCCTCGAGTTCAAGGCCGGCAAGATCGTTGACGCCACCGGCAGCAACACGAAGCGCCTCAACGAAATCCTCGACTCCGACCCCGGCGCCCGCTTCATCGGCGAGTTCTCCCTCGCCTTCAATCCCTACATCCTCGAGCCGATGCGCGACATTCTCTTCGATGAGAAGATAAGCGGCTCTTTCCATTTCACCCCCGGCCAGGCTTACGAGCTTGCCGACAATGGAAATCGCTCTCAGGTTCATTGGGACATGGTCAATATCCAACGGCCCGAGTACGGCGGCGGCGCGATCTATTTCGACGGCAAGCTCATCCGCAAGGATGGCCTCTTCCTCCCGAAATCGATCCAGAGCCTTAACCCCGACCGCCTCCTGGCCTGAGCCCCCATGAAACCGATGATCAATCTCCTCCAGACCAGCATTACGGAGCCGGAGATCAAGGCGATCCTCGATTCCACCCCCGGCTCCCCGCTTCTCCCCGCCATCAAGGACCCGGTCTGGCACCAGATCGCCCATCGCGCCCTCGTCCAGAAATGGCTCGGTTCGATCAAGCAGCTCACGGAAAAGGAAATCGGCAAGCCCATGCCCGAGCTCACCGAGGAGCTCTACCGCGAGTTCTACGTCAACGGCTCCCGCCTCCCCTTCGAGACCGCCTATTTCGAGCGCCGCCGCCGCCTCGCACGCGCCGCCATCTCCGCCCTCCTCGACGATTCCGCAGAGCGCGCCCAGTGGCTCGATTCCCTTCGCGAGAAAACCCTCGCCATTTTCAACGAGTTCTCATGGGCCCTCCCCGCCCACGTCAATTCCCCCTCCGGCCGCGACCCGCTCCACCTCGATCTCTTCGCCGCGGAGACCGCCAATCTCATGGCAGAGCTCCTCACGCTCTTCCCCGGCGTTTACGACGCTTCCCTGGTCGATGCCATCAAGGGCCGCATCCGCCGCGATTGCTCGGAGAATTACGTCAATCGCCACGAGGACTTCTTCTGGACCAAGGCCCCCAATAACTGGAACGCCGTCTGCCACCAGGGCATCATCGGCGCCGCACTCGCGCTCGAGCAGGACACGGGCCTCATTGCCCGCATGCTCTTCCTCGCGAAGAAATATCTCCCCATCTTCCTCCGCGGCTTCGGTAATGATGGCGCATGCTCGGAGGGACCCGGTTACTGGCAATACGGCTTCGGCTGGTTCTGCGTTCTCAATGAGCAACTCGAGACGCGCACCAGCGGCCAGCTCTCCCTCGTCGAGGGCGACCCCCACGTCCTGGAGATCGCCCGCTTCGGCCCTCGCGTCACGCTTTCCAATTTTCACTTCGTCAATTTCTCCGACAGCCCGCGCACCGGCGCCCTCAGCCCCTCGCTCCTCACCTATCTCGGCAAGCGCCTCAAGGACGAGCACCTTCTCGCCCACGCACGCAAGAGCTACGAGCGCCTCGACCAGACCGGCCTCAATCTTCAGGGCCAGCGCACCGATCTCCTCTACTTCGTACGCCTCCTCCTTAATACCCCCGAGAAAACCGAAGCCGACACACCCCTCGCACCCGAGGACTTCTACTTCAAGGACCTCGCCGTCGTCGTCGCGTCCGCAAAGGACACGTCCGGCCATTTCTGGGAGTTCGCTGCCAAGGGCGGCGACAACGCCGAGCAGCACAATCACAACGACTGCGGCAGCTACATCCTCAATCTCGATGGCTGGCCCGTGGTCGCGGAGATCGGTGCCCCCGAGTACACCAAGGATTTCTTCCGCGAAAACCGCTACCAATACCTCGCCGCGCGCACGCTCGGCCACAGCCTCCCCATCGTCAATGGCCGCGAGCAGGCCCCCGGCCCGCAATTCGCCGCCAAGGTCATCAGTTGCGAGCTCAACTCCAACCACGCCGAGTTCTCCGTCGATCTCGCCCAGTGCTATCCTTCCGATGCCCACTGCAGCGAACTCATCCGCAGCTTCTACTTCGACAAGATTAACGGCTCTCTCAAGATCAAGGAATTCTTCGACCTCGCCGTCCACCAATCCTACGAGACCTCGGTTCTCACGGAGGAGCAGGTGGAAATGGCCGGCGTCACCGCCATCATCCACGCCCGCGGCGGCGATGTCGTCGTCCGCCCCTTCGACGAGACCCTCATCATCGGCGTCGAGACCCATGAGTACCGCGACCACGGTGGCACCCCCCGCAAGATCTTCCGCATCATCCTCCGCCCCGCCAAGCTCACCGAGCAGCGCTTCGTAGGCTACGAGCTCGAGATGAAGAGCTGAGCCGCAGCCGCAGCCCTTCAGTGCCCCCGCCGCGCCGGCCGATGCGGGAATATCAGCACGCATGCGATGATGAACACCAGCAGCACCCCCGAGCCCATATAGCGGCTCAGCGCCAGTCCGCCCTGCGCGTGCGGCTTGTCAAAGAAATCCCCCAGCACCGCCCCCAGCGGACGCGTCAGCACAAACGCCGTCCAAAACAGCGCCGTCCGTGAGATCTTCGTGAAAAAATACAGCCCCGCCACGATCGCCAGCAGCACGCCGAAAAACACGATCCCGCCCCCAAACCCAAGCCCCTCGGTATCCGCTGTCCAATCCCCCAGCGCCGTCCCCAGCGTCTGCGAAAACATGATCGTCACCCAGTAAAACATCTCGGTCTTCGGGCTCCTCACGGTTTCCACCGCCACAGTCCCCTCGCTCCAATACCACACCCCCAGCGAGGCCCCCAGCAGCGCCAGCAGCAGCGCAGTCCCTCCCGCGTATCCTATCCCCAGCGAGCGATCCGCAAAATCCGCCACGGTCGTCCCCAGCGTGGTCGTCGCAATGATGGTCGCCCAATAAATGAATGGGTGAAACTTCTTCGCGAGAATCTGCACGCAAACTGCAGCTGCGAATATCACCGCAAAAATCCCCGTCCCAACGAGGTACCCAAGACCCATCGACATCGTCACCGCATCCCCGCCTATCTCCCCCAGCGTCGTCGCCGCGATCTTGATGATCCAGAAGATCACCGTCACCTCCGGCACCTTGCTGAACACTTCTTCGGCGAGCGCGCTTGTCGAATTGGATTGCGTCATTACAAGCGCGGTTCAACCACGTCCCACATCTCTCCGCAAGCCTTCTGGGCCACGAAATCGCAATTGTCTGCCCCAACCTGTCAGCCCTGTCAGATTGAGCCTATTACAGCCCTTTCGGCGTGCTCACCGGCCGCGAAATCCCTTCTCCCGCATTCTCCCCTTCACCGCTCCCGACGCTGCCATTCGCCGCCTTCGGCTCATTTGCCGCCACCATCATTTGGCTTCGCCGCCCCGCCACCCGCCTGCGCTCCACCCGCTCCCTGCGGCTTCACATCCTGCTCGGTCACCTTCATCCCCTCCACCAGGTCATCCGTCGGATTCGCCACCACCTTGTCCCCGTCATTCAGCCCTTTGATCGCCTCAAGGTCCGTTCCATAATCACGTCCCACCTCAATCGTCTGCCAATGGATCGTATTGTCCGGACGCACCACCACCACCTGCGGCCCCGCGGTGCGGAAGATGTACGCATTCGCCGGCACGATGATCGGCGCAGTGCTCGTGTCCTTCAGCGAAAACTCGATCTCCCCATACATCCCGGCAAACAATGTCCCATCCTTGTTCGGGATCTGCAGCTCGGTAAGCAGCGTCCGCGATGCCGGATCGATCGCACCCGCTGTCCGCGTCACGGTCGCCGTGAAATTCGTCCCTGGATACTCCCGCACCAGCAGTTTTGCCTTCACCCCCACATGCACCAGCGGTGCATTCGTCTGCGGCACATACACATAAATCAGTAGCGGATCAGTCTGCTCCAGCGAGTAAATCTGTGTCCCTCCCGACCCGCTCCCCTCCGACACCAGCGCCCCCACATCGAGGAATCGATTCGTGATCCTCCCCTCAAACGGCGCCACGATCTGGTTGAAGCTCAACTGCTGCTGCAGCAGGTTCACATTCGCCTGTGACGCTGCCACCGCCGCCGCCGCATTCTGGTAGCTGCTCTGCTGCGTGTCATTATCCTGCGCCGATACCACGCGCTGTTGATAGAGCTCCTGCCACCGCACCGCCGTCACCCGCGCGATCTCAAAACTCGCCTTCGCCTGGTTCAAGGTTCCCTGCGCCTGCCGCAATTGCTGCTCGACGTCCGGCGTATCGATCAACGCCAGCACCTGCCCCTCCTTCACATTGTCCCCGATATCGACAAACCATTTCCCAAGGTACCCATTCGTCCGCGCGAACAGCGTCGCCGACTGGTTCGCGTTGATGCTTCCGGGCAGGATCAAATCCACCGCCTTCTGGTTTCGGTGCACGGTCTGCACATTCACCACCACCTGCGCGTTCTCATTCGCAAAAGCATCGCGCTCCCGCGCCCGCTGCACATGCAGCCACACGCCGAAGATCAGGCACGCCGCAATGACCAACACAATCAGAAGCGGCCCCCACACCGCGATACTCCGTTCCGGCGCATGCAGCCGCCGATGCTCTTCCGCATGAGGCAGCGGCTCGCGCCGCGGCGTTTCTTTTTCGTCACGCGCCGCTGGCCGCTTGGCCGTTGTTGTTTCATCCACCATATTCATGCGGGTCTTTCTATCTTAGTCGGAAATCTGCGTTTCTCCACGGATCATTTCTTCTCCTTGTATTCGGCATTCGCCTCTTTCTCGAACTGCGCATCCGGGTCACCCTCGAAATCCTTCTTCCGCAGCAGGCTATAGATAACGGGAACAAAAAATAGTGTAGCCATCGTCGCCACCAGCAAGCCTCCGATCACCGCCCGCCCAAGCGGCGCATTCTGCTCACCTCCCTCGCCCAACCCCAGCGACATCGGCAGCATTCCAATGATCATCGCCAGCGCTGTCATGATCACCGGCCGCAGCCGTGTATGCCCCGCCGAGAGCGCCGCCTCCATCGCGTTCTTTCCCTCGCACCGCTCATCGTTGGCAAAGGTCACCAGCAGGATGCTGTTCGCCGTCGCCACACCGATCGCCATGATCGCCCCCATCAGCGACGGCACGCTCAGGGTCGTCCCCGTCACAAAAAGCATCCAGATGATCCCGCACATCGCCCCCGGCAGCGCCGTGATGATGATGAACGGGTCCGTCCACGACTGGAAATTCACAACCATCAGGAAATACACCAGCACGATCGCAAACACGATTCCCCCTGCCAGCCCTACGAATGAGCTGTTCATGCTCAGCACCTGCCCATGCACCTCCAGTGTATTGCCCGGGGCCAGCTTCGCCGCCGGCACCACATACCAGTGAAACTTGTCCAGCACCCACGCCAGCCCCAGTGATTGCGCCGCCCCCCGCACCCAATTCGGTTTCGGCGTGTAACTATCGAGCACCTTCTGGATATCGTCTCCCACCCCGCCCAAGTCGCGCCCCTGCACATTCGCCATCACATCATACACCGGCGTCACGTTGAAATGATTCACGATCTCCGGGCTCTCGCTTCGCTCCACGGTCGCAAGGTTTCCCAACAACTGCGGCCGCGCCGTCCCGCTCAGCGATACCGGCGTATTCCGCAATTCATCCAGCGTTCCCATCCGGTACTGCGGCGTCTGCACTGCGACCTGGTAATTGACGCCGTTCTGGAAGTTCAGCCAGTAATTCGGCGCCGCCTGCCCGCTCGATGCCAGGGAGATCAGCACCGCGCTTGCCACGTTCGATTGTGTCAGTCCGGTTTGTTCCGCCTGCGTCCGGTCCACATTCACCCGCAGGTCCGGCCCGTGTACCACCTGGTGAACCTGCACGTCCACCGCACCCGGTATTTTTGCCACTTCGTGCGCGATCTCGGTCGCCACTTTATAATTTCCCGGCGATCTCCCGGTGACCTGCACGTCGATCGGCGCCGGTACGCCGAAGTTCAATATCTGGCTCACGATATCTGCCGCTCCGAACGCGAATTCCATGTCCGGAAACTCCTGTTTCAGCCGCGTCCGCAGCGTCCGAACATAGCCCTCGGTCGCATGATGGTTCTCATTCAGTGCTACAAGGATTTCCCCATCCGCTTCGCCGATCGTCGAGTTATCGCCAAAGGCAAGGTTGATCCCGCTCACCGGCAGCCCGATGTTATCCAGCACGGAATGGATCTCATGCGCCGGCACCACTTTCCGGATGGTCTGCTCCACTTGGTAATATCTCTGCGCCGTCGATTCCAGCCGCGTTCCCGCAGGCGCCCGCACATGCAGCCGGAATTGCCCCGCGTCCACCGATGGGAAAAAGTCCCGCCCGAGAAATGGCACAAGGCACATCGATGCCAGGACCAGCCCGCCCATCGCCCAAAACGCCACCGCCCGGTGTTCCAGCGTCCACTTCAGCATCCCGGAATACCGGTCCCGTAGCTTCTCGAATCCCCTCTCGAAGTTCACATAGATATTCGTGAAAAATCCCATCAGCCCCGGCTCCCGCTTCACTTGCTCACCCTCGTGATGCACCTCGTCCAGGTGCTCCTTGAGCAAAAACTTCACCATGGTCGGCACCACGGTGCGAGAGAGAAAATACGACGCCAGCATCGCAAAGATCACCGCCATCGCCAGCGGCATGAACAAATACTTCGCCACCCCGCTCAGGAAGAACACCGGCACGAACACGATGCAAATGCACAACGTCGAGACAAACGCCGGCACCGCAATCTGCGACGCCCCGTCCAGGATCGCCCGCACCATCGGTTTCCCCATCGACAGGTTCCGGTGGATATTCTCGACCTCCACGGTTGCATCGTCCACCAGGATGCCCACCGCCAGCGCCAGCCCGCCCAGGGTCATGATGTTCAGCGTCTGTCCCAGCGCCCCCATGATGATGATGGAACATAGAATCGACAGCGGGATCGATGTCGCCACCACCAGCGTGCTCCTCCAACTTCCCAGGAACAGCAATATCATCAACGCCGTCAGGCACGCCGCGATCACACCCTCCCGCAGCACCCCGTTGATCGCCGCCCGCACGAAGATCGATTGGTCGAACATCTGCGTCAGCTCCAGCGACGGTGGCAGCCCCGCCTGGATGTTCGGCAGCGCCGCCTTCACCCGGTTGATGATATCCAGCGTCGATGCGTTCGCGCTCTTGAGCACCGTTAGCAGCGCAGAGCGCACCCCGTTTTGCGACACGATGTTCTGCTGCACCGCGTACCCATCCCGCACCTGCGCCACGTCGCGGATGTAAATCATCGCCCCGTTCACCTGCTTGATCGGCAGATCGTTCAATACCATCAAATCCAGCGGGCTGCTGTTCAGCCGCACGTTGTACTCCCGGTCGCCGATCTTCTCAGTCCCGGCCGGCAGGATCAGGTTTTGCGCGTTCAGCGCGTTGCTCACGTCGCTGGGCGAGAGCCCCTTCGAGTACAATTTCGTCAGATCCAGGTCCACCATGACCTGCTTGGCCTTGCCGCCGTACGGCAGCGGCACCTGCGCCCCCTGCACGGTCGCCAGCCGCGTCCGGATGAAGTTCAACCCCAGGTCATAAAGATCCTGCTCGCCCAGCACCTTGCTGCTGATCCCGATTTGCAGGATCGGCACGTTGGACGCGCTATACTGCAAGATCAGCGGCGGCGTCGTCCCTGGCGGCATGATCCGCAGCAGCGTCTGGCTGATCGCCGTCACCTGCGCCACCCCCGCCTCGACCTTCGCCCCCTCGTGGAAGAACACTTTGATGACCGCCACCCCATTATAAGACTGCGACTCGATGTGATCGATGTCATTCACGGTCGTGGTCATCGCCCGCTCGCACACGGTGCAAAACCGCTTCTCCATCTCCTCCGGCGCCACCCCCGGATAGCTCCAGATCACGCTCACCACGGGGATGTCGATCGTCGGGAAAATGTCCGTCGCCATCCGCGAGATCGTCACCACCCCCATGATCACGATCATGATCGCCATGACGGTGAAGGTGTAGGGGCGTCTCAGCGCCAGGGCGACAATCCACATAGTTCTTTAGAAATCGATTCTCATCAGCCCCCGGATGTTACGCCGGGATCGGCCAGTATTCAAACGGTCGTTTTATCGAAAAATCAAGTGATTCCCGTTCCCATTGCAAAAAAGTAACTTCCAGCCACCTCCCGCCTCCTCCTCGTTCCACCTACCTCCTGACATTTCTCTCCCTGATATTCCCCACCATCCACTCGGTTTTCAGCCGAACTCCCAATTCATTGAATCGACCTGAACCCTCTCTCCTAAAAGGCCAAACGCTAGGCTCCGCACTCCTCTCCTATTCCGAAATCTTCGTAAATCTGCGTAATATGCGGATAAAAATTCCCCTCCTGAAAAACGAACATTCACCTCACAACACCCTTTCAAAATACGAAATTCTGTCGCTCCCCCTACGACTCGTACTTGACTATCCAGTCCACTTCGTTATGCTCCCAACCATGCCCCGCGTCAGTGATGCCAGACAAAACCTCATGGATGCCGCCCGCACTCTCATTTGGGAGAACAGCTACGGCTCCACCTCCGTGGACGCCATTTGCCTCAAAGCCGGTGTCCGCAAAGGTAGCTTCTACCATTTCTTCGAGTCCAAATCCACTCTCGCCACGGAGGCCATTGAGTCCGATTGGCAGGCCAAGCGCGCCCGGCTCGACGAAATGTTTTCCCCACAGGTCCCTCCCCTCGACCGCCTCCGCACCTACCTCGAGTACATCTTTGACAAGCAGACCGCCGCGCACGCCCAATGCGGCTGCGTCCTCGGTTGCCCCTTGCTCAGCCTCGGTTGCGAAGTCAGCACCCAAGACCCCCTCATCCGCTCCAAGATCCAGGAGATCCTCGGCCGCCAGCTCAAGTACTTCGAGACCGCCATCCGCGATGCCCACGGCGAGGGCTCCATCGTCGCCCCCAATGCCCGCGTCAAGGCCCGCTCGATGTACGCCCTCCTCCAGGGCGCCCTCATCCAGGCCCGCGTCCTCGATGATCTCGAGGTCATCCGCGAGGCCCACCTCGGCATCTTCGATCTCCTGGGAATCCCCGGCCCGGTTGCACAGGTTCCTTCTCCTGAGTTCGTCGCCGCCAGCCTCGCTGCCGTTTAGAAGCGATTCAAAAGATTTCTTTTGACAACCACTAGATGACCGGTCAAGTATTACCTCCTATGAGCCCAGCTCCGTCTCTCGCCATCGACTCCGCGCGCGTCTTCCCCGTCGCCGCACGCGTCCTTGCGATCAAGCAGACCCTCGTCGCACGTTTCCTCGCGCGCGGCATTCCCATGGTTCTCATCCGCGAAGCCATCGCCGCCGCCGAGTCCCAGGCATGGCTCAGTGGTTTCCCCGACCTCTTTTTGCCTGATCTCGCCGAGGAAATCCTCGACCATCTGGGGCAAAAGTATGCAAGTCGCGCAATCCGCGCTCAAAGCGCTCAGGGTACCCATGGCCGTGCTCAGGAAGAAGCCGCGCATCCGGAGTACGCCCACGCCGCGTAATACCCGGAAATAAATCCACCCGCAGGCAACCCCGGGCAGCCCATCGCCACTCGTCCCGTGGACCCGGCTCAACCCACTCTAAGCCCACTCTAAATGAACCCAACCGACCTCACCCAACGCCCACCCCGCAGCCCTCGCGTCCGCCTCGGCGGCTTCGCCATCCTCCCCCGCATGCTCGATAAGGGCCGCGCCCTCATCGCTGGCACCATCGGCGAGTACCAGTACGGCTGCGGCCTCGACCAGCGTTTCCTCAAGTTCGCCGGCGTCGATCCCGAGGCCGTCAAGGCCCAGCTCGTAGAGGGCAAGGGCGATGGCGAAATCCTCGCCTGGATCACGGAGAACTCGACGAACAAACCCACCGAGTTCGAAATCAAGACCTGGTCCGCATGGGTCAATGAGCGCTTCCCTTCCGACATCGAGTCCCGCGCCCACTTCAACGAGATGCAGTCCAAGGCCGCCCCCAATCGCGAGGACATCGGCACCTGGTTCGACATGCTTGACCTCGATGACTACGTCTCCTTTGGAGGCAAGGCGTGAAGCAGCGCTCCCTCGGCGCCGGCGGCCTCACGGTCTCCGCCCTCGGCCTCGGCTGCATGGGCATGTCGGATTTCTACGGCTCGCGCGATGACGCGGAGTCGATAGCTACCATCCACGTCGCGCTCGATGCCGGCCTCGATTTCCTCGACACCGCCGACATGTACGGCCCGCACATCAACGAGGTCCTCATCGGCAAGGCCATCCAGCATCGCCGCGACGAGGTCATCCTTGCCACGAAGTTCGGCATCGTCCGCGATCCATCCAATTCACAGATCCGCGGAGTCAATTGCCGCCCCGAGTACGTCCGCGCCTCTTGCGACGCCAGCTTGAAACGCCTCGGCGTCGAGACCATCGATCTTTACTACCAGCACCGCGTCGATCCCAATACCCCCATCGAGGAAACGGTCGGCGCGATGGCGGAGCTCGTCACAGCCGGCAAGGTCCGCTATCTCGGCCTCTCGGAGGCCAGCCCGGAGACCCTCCGCCGCGCCGCCGCCGTCCATCCCATCGCCGCTTTGCAGACGGAGTTCTCCCTATGGACGCGCGATCCCGCGGAGGAGGGCAACCTCGCCGCCTGCCGCGAGCTCGGCATCGGCTTCGTCGCCTACAGCCCGCTCGGCCGCGGCTTCCTCACCGGGCAGATCACAAAGTTCGATGACCTCGAGCCCGACGACTATCGCCGCCACTCCCCCCGCTTCCAGGGTGCTAATTTCCAGCGCAATCTCGACCTCCTCGCAAAGGTCCAGGCAATCGCCGCCCGCAAAAACTGCACCCCCTCCCAGCTCGCACTCGCATGGGTCCTCGCCCAAGGCGATGACATAGTCCCTATTTTCGGCACCAAGCGTCGCAAGTATCTCGCTGAGAACCTCGCCGCCCTCGATCTCTTCCTCACCGCCGATGACCTCGCCGAGATCGACCAGGTCTTCCCCGCGGGCGCCATCTCCGGCCGCCGTTATCCCGATGCCGTGATGCCCATGGTCAATTGCTGACGCTCGCATTTCCTGCCCGGCTCGCTACATTTCCCATCCCTGCAAATCAAAAATATGCACGACCTGACCTCTACCCTCGACTTCAACCTCGCGGATACTCAACACGTCGACCCGCCGTCTAGCCGCAGCTCGAGCCCGGCCCCACAGCCTGGCCTCGAGCACCGGGACTTGCGCGACGATGATTATTGGCGCGGCATTCCCGGCTTCGCGCACGTTTCGGCCGACCACTTCCATACCCACACATTTCAGGCGCGCCACTCGGTCACAAACGTGCAACAGCTTCGGGACACTCTCGGCCACCTCGTCCCCGACAGCTTTTTCAAGGATCTCTCGGATGGCCTCCAGCGCGCGCCCATGGCCCTGCGCATCTCGCCTTACCTCCTCTCCCTCATCGATTGGGCCAACCCCATCGACGACCCCATCAGAGCGCAGTTCATGCCCCTCGCCTCCACGCAGCAGCCGGATCATCCCTGCGTCCGCCTCGATTCCCTCGGCGAGCAGGCCGATTCCCCCGTCCCCGGCCTCACCCATCGTTACCGCGACAAGGCCCTTTTCCTGCCTCTCAATTCCTGCCCCGTTTACTGCCGCTTCTGCACCCGCAGCTACGCCATCGGCGGCGACACCACCGCCGTCGGCAAGCTCAAGCTCCCCCCTCCCGGCATCGCCCGTTGGGAGAAAGCCTTCACCTACATCGAGTCCCGCCCTGAGCTGGAGGACATCGTGATCTCCGGCGGCGATACCTACAACCTCAAGGCTGAGCACATCCGCCTCATCGGCGAGCGCCTCCTCGCCATGCCCAATATCCGACGCATCCGCTACGCCACGAAGGGCCTCGCGGTGATGCCTCAGAAAATCCTCACCGACACCACGTGGGTCGACGCCCTCACCTCGGTCGTCGCCACTGGCCGCCGCCTCCACAAGGACGTCGTCCTCCACACCCATTTCAATCACCCGCGCGAAATAACTGAGGTCACCCGCCGTGCCACCGATCGCCTCATGGAGCACGGCCTCCACATCCGCTGCCAGACGGTCCTCCAGCACGGCGTCAATGACAGCCCCGAGACAATGCAGCTCCTCGTCCAGCGCCTCGCCTACGTCAATATCCACCCCTACTACGTCTACTTCCACGACATGGTCCCAGGCGTGGAGGACCTCCGCACTTCCCTCGCTTCCGGCCTGGAAATCGAGAAACACGTCCGCGGTTCCACCGCCGGCTTCAACACCCCCTCGTTCGTGGTCGATACCATGGGCGGCGGCGGCAAGCGCGACGCCCACTCCTTCGAGCATTACGACCGCGAGAACGGCGTAGCCGTCTTCACAAGCCCCGCAGTTAAGCCCGGCGCGAAATTCCTCTACTTCGACCCCCTCGCCACCCTCTCCGCCACCGCCCGCCACCGCTGGCACTCCCCCGCCGAGCGCGACCAAATCATCTCCACCGCCCTAAACTCCGTCGAAGTATAAACCTGGTTGTCACTTCAAATCACCCGTCGGTAAGAACCCAAAAAACGATAACCGGCCACACCTTATTTAAAAAAGAAGCTGCAAACCTGAAACCGCCCCCCTTGGGCGGGCATAGCCGCAGGCGACGCCCCCCGTTTCATAATTCATAATTCATAATTTTTCCCATGCCCCACCCAAAATGGCTCGACTGGTCCCGCGAGCTCCAGGCCATCTCCCAAAACGGCCTCCTCTTCGCCGAGAACCCTTACGATCGCCAGCGCTACGAGGCCCTCCGCGACATCGCCGCCCAGATGATGTCCGCTGGCTCCCACGACACCTCCATCGCCGCCATCACAAATCTCTTCGACCAGCAGACCGGCTACGCCACCCCCAAGGTCGACGTCCGCGGCGTAGTCTTCCGCGATGGCCAGATCCTCCT
>Ga0206863_1048_pt1 | contig 43537 bp, 26 predicted proteins | sample Alteio_BWOrgCont_41_FD_152634 | JGI IMG/M metagenome (GOLD analysis project Ga0206863, IMG submission 152634) | Enriched cells from forest soil in Barre Woods Harvard Forest LTER site, Petersham, Massachusetts, United States -... | ecosystem: Environmental > Terrestrial > Soil > Temperate forest >...
AGGGGCTGGTATTTCCAGGTGTTGCTCTTGAAGAGGGTGAGGACTTCCGTGGCGGACTCGATGGCGCCGTGCCAGCGGTAGATGGACTCGACCTGCGGGAGGATGTTGGCGCAGGCGGCGAGTTTTTCCTCGATGAGTGTGCGGGCGACGCGGCGGGCGGTATCGGCGTCGGGGAAGGTGGTGAAGACGATGATGGAATCCTCGGCCATGAAAGAGAATTATGAAGGGTCTTATGTAGCTGAAGCGTGAGAAGTTGATGTAAACTGCTCATGGACAGTGAAAAACAAGTATCTAAAAAACGCGCGCATTTCAGAAGGAAAATTTAGAGAAGTCTTGAAGTACTTTTGCACAGATCTGCCGGCGCTCACCACAGCCCGGCTCACAGGCTTGAACTACCGCACGGTGCATCGGCTTTACGGACTGCTGCGGCAGCGAATGGTCGTGCTGGCGGTGCGCGAGGCCCAGGAGTTTTGGGGGGACGTGGAGGTCGATGAATGCTACTTCGGATCCAGGCGCATCCGTGGCAAACGAGGACGCGGAGCAGGCGGCAAAATCCCGGTCATCGGGCTGCATAAACGCGGTCACAACGTTTACGTCAGCATCGTGACGAACTGCTCTGCCAAAGAGTTGCTGCCGATTATCAAAGGAAGAGTCCTGGAAGGAAGCAATGTCTACACCGACGGCTGGAGAGCTTACGATGGCCTGGTCCTCGGCGGCTACGATCACCACCGCATCCATCATCATGAAAACGAGTTCGCCAGGGGCAAAAACCATGTCAATGGCATCGAAAGCTTCTGGAGCTTCGCCAAATTCCGCTTCCTCAAACTGCGCGGTGTCCGCAAAGATCGCTTCCTCATTCACCTCAAGGAATGTGAGTGGCGTTTCAATCATCGTCGTTCTAAAATCTACTCGCTCTTGCTCTCAAATCTTCGTCATTTTCCGCTCTCAGCTACATAAGACCCTTATGAATTATGAGTTATGATTTATGAAACGCCGAAGGCGAGGCGGGAGCCTGGAGAGAATGGCTATGTTTTTTTTAGCCACAGATTAACGCAGATTTGCGCAGATTTTCATGGGAGATTGCCGGCCGGCTCCGTCCTTTCCGTGCGATTGACGCAATGGAAGAGGAGGGTTCCGTTTCGGACCATGTATAGGCCGGCAATGGTGTAGAGGATAAAGCGCGCCGCGGCATCGGCGAAGTCGTGGAGGGAGTTGAGTACGAGGGAACGCATCAATCTTCTTGTTGTGGCGGCTTCCGCGGTAGTGTCCTTTTCGGAGGAGTCGATTTGCGAATCGGCGTGGTGAATTGCAACGATTGCGAATGCCGAGCTTATCCCCTGTGGGATCGCGAACAGAGCGTGGACGAGGACGTAGAGACCGAGGAAACGGATGGAAACCCAGAGGGCGTCTTGTTTGGTCATGGGGGAGAGGAATAGTGAGAGGTTTGAAGTGAAAGAGTTAGATTGGCGCCGCCGGGGCGGCGGGTGGTTGGAGGCCAATACGGAGATTGGCGCTCCCGGCGGTCGAACGACGCTCCAGGGTTTAATGGCGAATTGTGCGGGTTCGCCATGACTCGATTACTGGGTGAAGGCCAATGCAGCGGTGGCGGGCTCGTGGCGACAGATCCAGCCGCCGCCGGCTACGCGGTCGGCATCGTAGAAGACTGCGGCCTGGCCGGGGGTGACGGCGCGCTGGGGGACGTGAAGATCGATGCGGGCGCGGTCTGTGTCAATGGGGATGACGGTGGCCTGTGCGCCTGCGTGGCCATAGCGAATCTTAACGGTGAGCTCGACGGGGGATGTGGGGATCTCGCCGTGCCATGTGGCGCGGTCGATCTCGAAGGAGTCGACGATGAGGTCCTCGGCATCGCCTACTATTACGCTGGAGGTGGCGGGATCGATATCGATGACATAGCGGGGGCGGGGTGAGCCGCCGGGGAGGCCCTTGCGCTGGCCGATGGTGAACATCTCGATACCCTCGTGCGGGGCGAGGTAGTTGCCCTGCTTGTCGTAGATGCCGCCGGCGTGGAATTGTTTCTCGCCAAGGTGGCCTCGGAGGAAGGCTTTGTAATCCTGCCCGGGGACAAAGCAGATCTCCTGGCTGTCTTCCTTGTCGGCGACCTTGAGGCCGATGGAGCGGGCGATGTCGCGAATCTCCGGCTTGGACATGGCGCCCAGGGGCATGAGGGAGTGGAGAAGCTGCTCCTGGCGGAGCGAAAAGAGGAAGTAGCTCTGGTCCTTGCGGGGGTCGCGGCCCTTGCGAAGGATGGCGCGGCCACGACTGTGGCCTTCATTGCGGCTGTCGCCGTCTTCGTGGCCATGGTTTTCGTTAACCCGGTCGATGATGGCGTAGTGGCCGGTGGCGATGAATTGTGCGCCCATGCCGCGGGCTTTGCGCCAGAGGTTGCCGAATTTCAGCTTCTCGTTGCACATGACGCACGGGTTGGGGGTGCGCCCGCTCTGGTACTCGCTGGCGAAGTACTCGATGACCTGCGCCTGGAAGTCGCCGGACTCCTCGACGACGTAATGGGGGATGCCGAGGCTGTGGGCGACGGCGCGTGCATCGGCGATGGCGGAGGGGCCGCAGCACTTGTCCTCGGCGCGGGAGATGCAATCCTGGGGCCACACCTTCATCGTCACGCCGATGACGTCGTAGCCCTGCTGCTTGAGCAGATGGGCGGCGACTGAGGAATCGACGCCGCCGGACATGCCGACGACGACGCGTGGAGAGGTGGTGGACATTTGCGCTCTATTTATAGCAGAGCGGGGAAGATACGCGCGGCAGGAGGAAAGTCGAGCACGGGGGAATGGGGCAGGCGCTTAGAAAACGATTTAGGAGTGACGAGAAGGTTTCGTTCTCTGTCGTCCCTGCGGGACTTGGCCGCTCTAAGGCGGCGTTTACCCCGACTAAAGTCGGGGCCTATTTTCTGTCGGTCCCTACGGGACCTCGATGCGAGCGGTTTCCGGCTGGTCACTAGTGTGGTGTCACGCAAGTTTATTAAGGAACTTCTTGCGCCCCTGCCAGGGCGCTATCGCAATAAAATGGGTGTTCCGGTGGTTCCGCTACGCTGCACCACCTGCTACCAGCTTCCAAGCCTCCGGCTTGGCAAACGGTTGAATGCTCCGGGTCAATTCTTGAGGATACTTGCGTGACACCACGCTAGGTCTCGTTGTAGGTGACTCCGCCGAAGGCGTTGTTGTCGTTATTGGCGCCGGGGGTGAGGGGGGCGGCGGCGCCGTCGACCGTGAGCTTGACGATATCGCTGGAAAAGATGCCGACGTCGAAGACTGGGCCGGCGAAGGTGACGGATGCGACGCGGGAGGTGGGTCCGGCGGCGGTGCCGCTCTCGATGGTGATGCCCAATGCGTCCCCGGCTATCGATATTTTGCCCATGGTGGCATTGGTGTCGACCGATTGCGTCGATATGGCGGCCTTGCCCGTGAAAAAATCGGCGCTGCGCACGCTGCCGTGGATGACGACGCTGCCGAGGGCGAGACCGACGCCGGTGCCATGCGCGGAAATCTCGGTCTCGAGAAGACTGCCGCCGACGATAACGGCGCCAATATTGCCGCCGCTGGAAATGGTTGCTCCATCGGCATCTCCCTTGATGGAGATGGAGGAGATGTCATTGCTGGCGACGATCTGGTACTGGGAGTTTTCCTCGCCGGCGATGGAACCTTTGATCGTTAGCTTGCCGAGATTGTCGGAACCGCCGAGCACTCCGGAGGAGATATCGGCGCCTGCGGCGATTTCACCATCGGCGGAAGAATTGTCGGAGATCGATTGGCCGACCGTGATGGAGGAGATGTTTTTCTCGCTGATGATACTGCCGCTCAAGGTATTGGTGCCGGCGACGATATTGCCGGTGACGGTGACGGCGCCGAGGGGGCCGGTGGCGCGGATGGAGCCGGAGAATTCTCCTGAATTGCCGATGAGAGAACCGACAGAGATCCTGGTGGGTGTGGCGCCGGTGCCGGTGCCGATGACGATGGAGCCGGTGTCATTGGCGGAGCCACCGAGGACGATTCCCTTTACGGCGATGCTGCCCACGCCGCCGCCGATCACCATGTCGCCGCCGCTGCTGGCGCCGCTGCCAACGATATTGCCGCCGATCACGATCTTGCCGACGAGATTGCCGACAGGCGTGGAACCGCCGAAGATAAGGCCGCCCGAGGGCCCGATGTCTGACTTCAGGGCGAAGAGAGGGACGACGCCATCAAGTACGAGAGGAGCGAGGGAGGAATTGGTGATGCCGAGGGAGAGGGCGGTGAAGCTTTTGACTGCGGGGGTGCCGGCGGTGTTGGAACCGATCGCGCCGCTGCCGACGTCGCCATCGATGGAGACGACTCCGAGGTCGGTGCCTGAGGCATTGAAAATTGGAACGGCGATGTGCCCGTCGCCGTGGCTGCCATGCGGAGTGGTGGCGGTGATGCTGAAGTTGGAGCCCTCATAGATGGCGCTGGAGAGGGTGACGACGGTGATGTTGCCCATGCCATCGCGGGCGACGGCGGTGGCGAGCTGGGCGTTGGTGCCTTTGCTGGCCTTGACGGTGATGGCGTCGCCATCGGAATCGGTGAAGGCGAGGATGGCGGCGGGGGCGATGCGGGATTCGAGTGATTCGATCATGGGAAGAGTGGGCTTAAGCGGGGGCGTGTGAGAGCGGGGAGATCGAAGGAAAAATGAGCACACTGCAAGGTGCCCCGGGAATGGAAGCATGCGGCGCGTGTCGAAATCCCGGCGGGATGCTGGTGGCGCGGGCGGATTTGGTCAATGAGCAATGGGGAGCGGAGGAGCGGGAGACTCAACCAGGCAGTGGAGCGGCGGCGACGGTGACCTTGATGCTGGTGAGCTGGAGGGCGCCGTAGTTGGAGGTGAGGGCGACGTCGGCGGCGTCGCGGCCGAAGCCGATGGTGATGCGGTTGCCGCGGGCTTCCTTTTGGACGCCATCGAAGGTGTACCAGCGGTGGCCGATGTAGGCGTCGAACCATGCGTGGAGGTCCATGGGATCGAGCTGGTAGAGGTAGCCTACGACCATGCGGGCGGGGATGTTGAGGCTGCGGGTGAGGGCGATGCCGAGGTGGGCGTAGTCGCGGCAGACGCCCTGGCGGGAGTCGGCGGTATCGAGTGCGGAGGTGTGTGCATTGCTGGCGCCGGGGGTGTAGGTTAAGTTATCGCGTAGCCATTGCTGGATGCCTGCGACCTGCTGGTAGCCGGGAGGGAGATTGCCGACGATGCTGGCGGCGAGGTCGTTGAGGAGATCGGACTGGCAGTAGCGGCTGGGGAGGAGGAACTGGAGGGCGCTCTCGGGGAGCTCATTGACGGGGACGAATGGGGCGGAGGGGTCGACGTCGATGGTGTCGGCGGTGTGGGCGCGGCAACTGCATTGGACCTCGAAGTTGCCGGCGGGGATGAGGACGCGCTGGCAGAGATTGCCGAAATCATCGGTGTACTCGGTGACGGGGGCGTGAGGGGTGAAGGTGTACTCCTCGCGGGTGATCCACTGGGCGTAGCCGCTGCGGGGGCGTAGCATCATCACGGCGGGGATTGGAGCGTCCGAGTGGTAGGAGATGTGGCAGGCGGCGTCGAGGATCATTGGGGGATGGGTACGAAGGTGGGGTCGCAGCAGGATGCCTCTCCGGGCCAGGAATCTATTCCGAATTGAGCAACGTCAGAACGATCTAGGATTTTGTTTTTATCCGCAGGCCACGAATGTGGCATCCAAACGCAGATGACCGCAGATTTTTCCGGAGATAGAATGGATCGCGGGAACACGATTCATCCGTTGGAACTAGTCCGAGCGATTGCTCGAATTAAATTACTCCGTGCAGCCGAAGAAGTGGCGGGTGCGGATTAGTTCGGCGACCTGGGGGGGGACCATTTTGTCCCAGGACTTGTCGCCGGCGGCGATGCGCTTCAATACATCGCGGGAGAAGATGGAGAGGTACTCGGGCTTGAAATTGTCCAGGTGGACGAAGGAGCCGCGGTTTGAGAGGTACTCGTAGAGGGGGACGAGGTCGGGTTTTACCTTGAGGGTTTTGACCGTCTGGATCTCTTCTTTTTCGCTGGGGCGATAGGGGTAGATGTAAAGCTTGAGATCGTTTTTGAAGAGGCGGCCGAAGCTTTCCAGGGTGCCGCCGGGGAGCTGGGAGTAGTATTTTTCATCGAAGAGCTCGATGAGGCTGGGGACGCCCATCACGATGCCGATGCGCTCCTTGGTGCGCCATGCGAGGTAGGCGGCGAGGCGGTAGTACTCGAAATAATCCGAGATGAGGACCGTCATGCCGCAGGCGGCGAGGAGCTCGGCGCGTGCGAGGAAATCGCGGCGATCCACATCCGTGCCGCCGGCGAGGAGATTGCGCATCGTGATTTCCATCACGGGGAGGACGGGCTTATCGGCGACGGCGGGGTCGGCCTTGAATTTCTCGAGGGCGCACTCGAGCATGTCGAGATTGACGTGGGTGGTGGGGCGGAAGCTGCCGCGCTCCACAAGGACGGCTTTCTTGTAGAGGACTTCCGTGGGCTGGAGGACCTCGCGATTCGCGCCGAACATGGCCGCGCCGCTGAGGCCGAGCTGGACGAGCTTGAGTGCCATCACGCGGTTGTCCACGTTGCGGAACTCGATGCCGCTGAACTCGATCATGTCGATCTCGATGCGGCCTGTGGTCAATTTATCGAGGAGGGACTCGATGAGCTCCTCGGGCATGTGATTGAGGTAGAATGCGCCGTAGCAGAGATTGACGCCGACGATGCCGAGGGCCTCCTGCTGGAGCGATGCCTCCGCGTCGAGCATGCGGACATGGATGAGGATCTGGCTGGGCTGATCGTGCGGGCGGCTCTGGAATTTGATGCCCATCCAGCCGTGGCACTCGTTGCCGCCCTTGTAGCTGCGGGCGACGACGGTATCGGCAAATGCGAAGAAGGCGGTGGAGTCGCCGCGATCCGCGAGGCGCTCGATGTCGAGGGCGAACTCGCGATCGAGCATGGCCTGGAGGCGGCCGCGCGAGACATAGCGGTCGCTGCGGCCGTAGATGGCGTCGCTGACCTTCATGTCGTAGGCGGAGATGCTCTTGGCGATGGTGCCGGCTGCGCCGCCGACGCGGAAGAACCAGCGGACGACCTCCTGGCCGGCGCCGATCTCTGCGAATGTGCCGTACCAGCGGGGGTCGAGGTTGACCTTGAGCGCCTTGCTATGGGTATCGACTGTTTGCGTTTCGGTTGGGTCCGCTTTCATGGAGGGTGTCATAGCGGAGGCGGGGGGGGAGGACAAATTATGAATTATGAATTATGAAGTATGAAACGGGAGAATTTTGGGAGCGGGGCGATTTGAGGAGAAGGGGCGTCAGTCACGGAGTTCCGAATAGGGTCGAAAATGGGTGTGCTGGGAGTAGGTCCTAAAGGGCCTATAGGACTTAGTTCCAGCAGCGGGGTGGGATGCAAAATGAATGGCGCCACTCTTGGAGTGGCGTTTTATTTTTGAGGCCAATCGGGAGACTGGCGGTCCCAGGGTGCGCCGCGGAATGGCTCGCGGCACGGGGCTATTGCGTCTTCAGGCGGAGGACGGTGACGGAGTGGGCTGGGAACTCGTGGTTGAGGGCGCCTGCCTTGTCGAGGGAGAGGTCCTTGGGGAAGATTTTCTCGGGTGTGTCGATGGTGTTGTGATCGTCGAGATCGCCGGTGAGCTCCTGGCCGGTGGCGCCAGCGATGGCGGGGACGCCGGTGACGGCGATGTCGCATTTCTTCGCGTCGGCGGTGGGATTGACGGCCTTGAGGATGATGTCGCCGGTGGCGTCATCGCGGCTGGCGGTGGTGATGAGCGCCGGCACGGCAGTGGGAATGTCCCTGGCCTCGAGGATCAATTCATTGTCGAGGTAGCAGCGAATGTTTTCGCCCTGCAACTCGATGCGGATGTCGTACCAGCGGCCAGTCTCGATATTGCCGTTGATGCGGGCGCCGAGGTCGGCCTTGGCTCCATCGGTGGCTTTCTCGAGGGCGTGCTGGTGATTGCCCCAGCCGCCGAGGTTGAGGTGGATGTAGTTGCCATCATTGACCTGGCGGAAGCGGATGAGGAAGCCCTCCGCGCCGCTGACTTTGCGGGCCTGGAGATGGATGGTGCAGTCGGTCCAATCCGTGGAACCGATGGTGGCGAGGTCGTTCTCGGCATTGTCGCTCTGGTGCAGGGCGCCGTCGACTACGCTCCAGGCGCCGCGCGGGAAGGTCCAGCCATCGGTGCCGGTGGTGAAGTTGCTTTGGTAAAGGACCTTGGTGCCGGCAGTGACCTGGATGTCCTTGTACTCGGACTGCGTGGTCCAGGTGCCGACGCCGATATTGCCGTGGAGAGGCGGAGGGGTGGCGGCGGGTCCGCCCAGGGTCAATGCGGTGGGCAGGACGGTGTCGCCGCGGTTGGCGGCGAACATGCACTGCGCGTAGTAGGAGGGGGAGCCGAAGCTGTTAAGATTGTTGTAGCCGATGAGGTTGATGGCCCATTGGCGGCCGCCTTCGTTCACATTGACGAGGAGCGGGGCGTAGCACTGGATGGGGATGAGGTCGGCATTGCGCTCGAGGCCGATCATCCATGCGGAATCGCCGATGGCAGAGCCCATGGAGGGGGTGGGGCCGCGCGCCGGCGTGTCCTGGGAGGCCCATTCACCCACGAAGATTTTGGGCCCTTTGCGGGAGACGTTGTCGTAGTGGTTGGCGTTGCGGATCATCCATGGCCAGGGGTTGTAAAAGTGCTCGTCCACGACATCGGGGATGGTGGAGCGGACGCGTGCAGTGGCGATGAGCTGAAGGTCGGGGTATTTTGCCTTGATGGCGTCATGGAATTGCTTGAAGCGGCCATCGTAGCTGCCGGAGCGGTCGAAGAAATCCTCGTTGTTGATCTCCACATATTTGAGTTTGAAGGGGGCCGGGTGACCATCCTTCGCGCGTTCCGCGCCCCACTTGGTGGAGACGCTGCCGGTGACGTACTCGATTTCATCGAGCGCATCCTGGACGAAGGGCTGGAGCTGCGCGCCGACGACATGCTCGCCATGCAGCGAGTAGCCGCCGTAGACGGCGAGGACGGGGGCCATGTTCAGGTCCTCGCACCAGTCGAGGAACTCGAGGAGGCCGAAGCCATCGGTGGAATGGTAATTCCACGGGCTGCGATGTCCGGGACGCAGCGAGATGTCGCCGATCGTTTTCTTCCAGTCAAAATGCTCGGCGATCGTGTCGCCCTCCAGGTAATTGCCGCCGGGGAAACGGAGGAAGGCGGGGTGCATCGCGGCCATTTTTTCCATGAGGTCGATGCGGGTGCCATTGGGCCGGTCGTGATAGGTGGGCGGGAAGAGCGAGACGAGGCTGAGCCAGACCGTGCCCGGCTGCGTGAGAGAGACCACGAAGCGGTTATCCGTGGAGGGAGCGGCATCGGCGTGGGTGGTGAGCGTGGCGGTGAAATGTTTCCAGCCGGCGCCGAGTCCATTGATGTCGGCGGTGGCGAAGGTCTTGGAGCCATCGGCGCTCTGGATGCTGACCGTGACGGGGCCGCTGAATGCGCCGGCGGAGCGGGCGTAGAAGCTGGCGTGGTAGGTGGTGCCGGGCTTTACCGGGATGCCCCAGTAGCCATCATTGGCGATGCCGACCGGGGCGGACTTCGAGGCGGTGGTGGCGTCGAGCTTGAGGCTGGTGATGAGGGCGACGGTGTTGACGGGGTTTTCCGCGTCGAGGTTCATGGTGCCGGTGGCGCCATTGCCCAGATCCATGGACCAATGATCGGTGGTGGGGCCAGAGTCATCCTTGAAGTCGCGGTTCTGGATGAGCTCCGCGTAGAGGCCGCCCTGGTAGGAGTAATTGATCTCCTCGGTCATCAGGCCGTAGAACATCGGGTCGATCTTCACGCCCGGCTTGTCAGCCGAGATGGTGATGGTATCGGCGTGGGAGAATGAAAACGAGGCCGCAACGAGCGGGAGGAGGAGAAAGCGCAGGCGTGCCATGGGGTGGGAGTGGGACATGGGGTTTTTAAGAAAAGGGAGGGAGGGGAATTTACTGGAGAGAAGCGTCAGGCCGCCAGCTTTTCCGCCACGGATGCCGGCGGGCTTCCCGATGCGGTTTCAATGCATTTGAGCCGGTAGCGGGAGATCGTCGAAAAATAGAGCGGCGAGGTTGCCGGCGCCCGCAGGGACGCCCTGGCGCATCGTGAGCGTCACATTGCCCTGGAAAAGGAACTGATAGATTCGGTTGTAACCGTGTATGTAAACGAAGCCGTTTATGATGTCGTCGCGCAAGTTCTCCACGGCCGAGTAGGAGGCGGGCGCGCCGGTGGCGGATGTGAGCGAGATGGTGTCGTTGCGCGCGTCGGCAAAAGTGACCGGACTGAAGACCGTGAGGTAGTGCCATGCGCGGTCGGGGACCGTGATCGCAATGCTGGCGGAGCCGGCGGTGTGGATGGCGCGGGAGTGGACTATGCCGCCCAGCTTGAAGTCATTGGAAGAGGGGAAGTGGCTGACCCAGCCCGGGCCTAGAGTAGCTGTGAAACCGGGCTGGAGATTTGCGACGATGCCGGCGGCGCCGGTGCCGCCATAGAGTACATAGCCGCGGCTGCCGAATGCGATGAGCGACAGGTCGCCGAGCGTATCGAACATGTTGTGGAGGTAGAGCGGGCATGCGCCGTGCGCGGGTGCGCCGGGATCGATGGCGAAGTGATTGATCGAGCCGAAGAACGCGACCTGGCCGGCGGTATGGACGGGAATGGTGGGGTCCATCGGGATGGAGCGCACCTCGGAGGAAGCGGCGCTCTCCATGCCATCCGAGCCGGTGGCGGTGACAGTGAAATAAGCGGCAATGCTGTTGGTGAGGCCGGTGACTGTTGCGGCGGGTGTGGTGACTGTCTGGACGATGCTGGAAATTCCGCCCGAGGTGGCGGAGGCGTGGACATGATAGGCGCTCGCGCCGGGGACGGGCTGCCAGCCGAGCTCAACTTTGGAGTCACCGGGAGTGGCGACAAGGCCGGTCGGGAAGGTCGTGGTGGGAGCGGTGAGCGGGATCGTGACTCCGGCGCCGAGGCGACCGCTGCCGGTGAGTTCCTGCACGGCATTCGCCCCGACGAGATGCCAGCGGTGGATGCCGCCGTGCGGGCTTTCCTCACCATGCCAGAGATAGAGCTGGCTGCCGGTGAGCACGAGCGAGGGGGTGAATGTATTGCCCGCCATGCCGGGTAGAAAGCGGCCACCGGGACGCCATGTATCCGTGGAGGTGCCGAATTGACCCATGAAAAGGCCATCGTCGTAAAAATGCATGAACTGATTGGCCTCCGCCTGGTTCCAGAACTCGCCGTGGTAACCGAAGACCACATGGCGGCCCTGCGCGAGGAGGCGATTGCCGCCGTAGTTGGTGCCATCGCCGATGTCGTAGGAGCCGAGGCCATCCATCGGGACATCGGTGGAGACCGCGTGCGCGGCCTCCCAGAGCCAGCCGGTGCCGCTGACGCGGCTGCCGCCGAGGTGGTAGCCTGTCCCGGCCCTGCTGCCTACCGAGTTATCGAACGAGAGTACGACACCGGAGGAGGTGATGGGGTGAAATGATGGCGATGTCATGGGATCCCTGGGGCCGGCGGGGATGGTGGAGAGGACTTTCGCAGCGCCCCATTGCGGATTGCCATTCGCGCGAAAGCGGAGGAGGGGCCGGCGGTAGATGGTCTGGATGCTGCCGGACACGACGACGTAGCGGATGTCGCCATTGTCGCAAAGGGTGTAGGATTTGCCGGGGAGGTAGTTGTCATCGAACCGGAGGCCGGTGTCGCGGGTGAACCCGCTGGGTTGCAGCTCCAGGAGAAGACGGCGCGTCCATTGCTTCTTGTCCAGGGCGAGGGAGAAGGTGCGGCGGTCCCTGGAGTTGGCGGGATTCGTGAGTGTGACGGTGGAGTAGAGCCCGGTGTTGAACGTGTCCGTGGGATCGGCGCCGTGGAGCGCGGCGGCGGGAGCGCCCGGCTGCCAATTGCGCACGAGCTGCCAGGCGCGATTGCCGCCGGGAGCCTGCGGGTCGCCGGGCAGGAGGGGCTTTGAGTAATCGACCTTGTACTCGAGCCAGCCGGCGAAGAGGCGGGTCGGGTCGTTGGGATCCACGGAGTCCACGTAGTTCGTCTGCCGCCATGCGACTTGCTCCCGATAGGTGCGCGCGGCGGAAATGTGCAGGAGGCGGGACGTTGCGGCATCGTAGATCCAGAACGAGCCATCTGCCTGAACGGCGAGAGGGACGGCGGCGCCGAATCCGAATTTGTCATTGGTGACGGCAGCGCCGCGCGCCGCATAACCGCCGGGCTGGCCGTAGGTCCAAAGCGGGGCGCCGGTGTGGGTGAAGGCTTTGATCTGCTGGGTGCCGGCATCGGCGACGAACACGGCATCGGATGCGGGGTTGGGGTTGGCGGCTACGCCGACCGCTGAGCCGGAGAGGGTGATGGTGGTGGCGATCCTATTAGCGAGTTTATTGCCGGCGCCGACGCTGGTGTAGCGAACGGCGCGGGAGCCGGTGCAGATCCAGAGGTCGTTGTTCGGGGCGAAAGCGAGCCCTCCTGGCCGGGTGACGGAGATCGCGCCGAGGGAATTGCCGGTCGTCTTGTCGAAAAGGCGGATGAGATTGAGCGGGCCATGGGCGACGGCGAGGATGGGGCCGTTCTTTTGCACGGCGATGCCGATGGCGGCGTGCGTGCGGAGGAAGGCGGCGTCAGCGGTGGCGGGGGTGTTTACCGTGCGCGCGAGGTCGATGACGCTGGGGTAATTTGTCTTCCAGGGAGAGACCAGCGTGACGCCGGTGCCGGAGGCAAAGGAACCCAGGGAATTGTCCGCGACATTCCAACGGGCGACGAAGCTGCAGTTGGATTTGTCAAAGCTATTGCCGACATCGGCGATGTAGAACGAGGTGCCGTCGGTGGTGACGTAATCCCATTCCGTATCGACGGCGAGCGCGGTTGCATCCTGCCGATGCTGCGGGTGATCGAGGTCGAAGCGTTTGACTCCCACCTGGCCCTCCGCGTAGCCGGTGGCGAGAAACGCGGTGGCGCCATCGATGGCGAGGCCCCGGGGGATGCTGCTGGTGTACCAGAGATCGGGGCCGGTGAAGCTGGCCGAGGTATTGCCGATGACGCCATCCCATACATAACGAGTGTCATGGCAGAGGACCTTGATGGTATAGACGCCGGGCGGTGCGGCGGTGCCATCGTCGCGGGTGCCGTCCCAGGTCTCCGAGTGCGTGCCGGCGATGTAGCGGACGCGGCTCCAGAGGGTCTTGACGAGGACGCCGTGAGCGTCGAATGCGCCGGCGCTGGTGGTGGCCGGCGCGGGAAGGGTGAAGGTGAAGGGGAGGGGGAGGGTGGCGGCCTTTGCGCGATGGGTGTGTGCGAGAATCGCGAGGAGGATGAGGAATGCAGTTCGCGCCAAGGGGGGCGGGCACTTACTCATGATGCAGGTTAGTGAATCGGGGAGGGGAGGCGAATGGTATTTCGGGCACGATGGCAGGAGTGCGTGCGACGTTGCTTTATCCGTGTGCGCCGCAACGCGAGGGTCTCGAAACGAATATGCGGCTGCCCTGGAGGAAACGAAAGGCGTGAACTCTCTATGCGGAGCGGCGCTTCCCGAAATGCTTAATGGTTATTTTAATAAATGACGAAGTTGAATCGTAGCTGAAGGGCACCGTTCTTGAGGGCGTGTGCAAGTTCATCGGGAATCGGGGTAAGGCGCATTGTTTTATTGCGGCGATGCTGAGTTTTGCGAGATCGGCGTTACCTCCGGGAAGGGCTTTGGCTTCGATTATCCTGCCGCTTTTGGCGATTCGCAAAGAAACCGTGACATTCCCTACCGAAACGGACGGATCGGCTTTAACCATTGCACTCCACCGGGTCCCGACAATGAGCATGAGTTGATGGTGGTATCGACCGAAAGGAGTATTTGGTGGTAAAGATTCCTTGGGATCGATTGGGCCGGGAGGTTTATCGAGCGTCGAAAGGGCCGTGGAATCGATGGGGCCGTAAGGATCGCCGATGGCGAATGCATTGCCGGCGGTGAGAAAGACCAGCACGGCGAGGAGATGGCAAATGGCGGGAGTTTTCACCTAAGGATATCAAAGATCGGGCTTCCCTTCGCGCCCCAGCAGATCAATGGGAGTCAGGACGCCCTGGAGTTTGCCGTCGGAGTCGGCGATGAGGAGTTTGTTGCGGCCGCTGCGCATGAGGGTTTCCAGCGCGTCGTCTATGAGCGTTGCGCCCTGGATGGTGGGGATGGCGCAGGGGGCGAGTTTTTCGACCAGGCTTTCGCGCGTCAGGTCGCCGTCTTTGAGGGCGTCGTAGATTTGGGATTGGGTGATGAGGCCGATGAGTTTTTCGTTGGCGTCGAGGAGGGGGAAGGAATTGAAGGGATGTTTTACGACCGTGGCGAGAGCCTGGGCGAGGGTGTCGGTGGTGCGGAGGGTGATAGGAGTCTTCGACATTACGTCGCTGCATTTGAGGCAGAGGACCTCCGGCGAGACGGTTTTCTTGATGGAATCGATTTGCTGGCGGCTGAGGTATTGCTGCGAGGAGTGCTCGAAAAATTCATGGATCGAGGCGCTGGCGCCGGAGATGGCCTGGAAGACCTTCGCCTCCAGTGAGACGAGCGTGGTGGGCTCCGTGGCGGTGGCCGTGAAGCGCCACTTGCGGTCGTGCAGCAGGGCGCGCTCGCCGAAGTGCTCGCCAGGGCAGATCGACATCACGGGGCCGGTGTCGTCGCGCAGCTCGATGCGGCCTGATTTCACGACATAGAAGGACGTCGCGGGCTCGCCGGCGTGGAAGATCGTGTCGCCCTTCTCGAGATGCACCTCCTGCACGACCTCCGTGGTGCGGGCGCGGAGCAGCGTGATGTCGCGCGGGAAGAAAAGGTCGAGCGTCCAGTCGATCACGACGCGCAGCCTGCGGTCGAGGCCGGGGAGTTTCATCAGGTAAATGGTGCGCCACATGATCCAGGCGATGAAGCCGGAGAAGCGCAGGCCCATGATGTCGGCCACGGCGGATTGGTGGCCGATCGATGCCAGCTCGCCGAGGCCGGTGAACGTGAACTTGTGCGGCGGCGCGGAGGAGCCTTTCAGGATGGCGGCTATATTTTTGCCGAGGCAAATGCCCTGGCGATAGGCAAACTGGGCGGTGGAGGGGCAGTATTTCCTGGGGTCGAAGGGGGAGACGGACATGGCGGCGCCGGCGGAGGCAGGCGCGGCTCCAGCGGGAGAAGCTGCGGACGGCTTTGCGCCTTTCACGGCCATTGGGACCGCGGCGCAATCGCCGGCAGCCCAGAGATTCTCGAAGCCCTGCACGCGCATCGATTCGTCCGTGATGACACGGGCTTTCTCGGTCGGGATGTTGTTCTTTTTGCAGAGATCGACGAGAAGCGGGTGCGGCGCATTGCCGACCGTCGAGACGACCGTGTGGCTCTCGAAGACGCGGCCATCGCTGAGCGTGACCGTGGACGCGGTCATGGAAGTGACGCGGGTGTTGAGAAAGATCTCCACGCCGCGGGCGCTGATGTTTTTCTCGCAATAGCGCCCGAGGTCCTCGCTGATCTCGGGCAGCAGATGGGGGCCGGAGTGGACGAGAACGACGCGGTAATCTCGGCGGGCGATGCGCGGGTAGAAGCGATTGATCCCCTGGATGAGATCGAGGATCTGGCCGGCGGTCTCGACGCCGGAGTAGCCGCCGCCGACGATGACGAAAGTGAGCAGGCGCTTGATGGCAGCCTCGTCCCGCTGGAGGGTGGCCTCCTCCAGGCGATCGATGACCGCGCCGCGCAGCTCCTGCGCATCGCCGATGCTCTTCATGAGAAAGGCGTGCTCCGGCATGCCGGGGACACGGCTGAGATCGACAATGCCGCCAAGGGCGAGGACGAGGTGATTGTAACGGACGGTGAGGTTGGGGGTGAAGAGGCCGGCGTTGAGGGCCAGGGTGCGCGCGGGGAGATCGATGTCGGTGATTGCGCCGCGGAGGACGCTGACGCTGCGGCAGAGGGAACGGATGGGATTGACGACGTGGCGCGGGGAGATGGAGGAGCCGGCGACCTCCGCGAGCATGGGCTGGAAGACCATGTAATTGTGATCGGCCACGATGGCGATGCGCTGCCGGGCCTCGGCGGTGGGGAGGCGGCGGGCGATGGCTTGCGCGCAGTAAACGCCGGCAAAACCGCCGCCGGCGATGAGGACGTCGAAGTCGAATCGGTTATCGGTGCCCATGGTGGAAATTGGTTAAACGAGGGAGGGGAATTTTGACAGGATTAACAGGATGGGCGGAATGGCAGGATGGCTGAGGTGTGGAGAGCGGATGAAAAGGGGATTTTGAACAGAAGGAAACCTTTCGACAGGCTCAAGGTAACAAAGGGGGAAGGGGAAAGCTTAAACCGCAAGGATCACAGAGATCACAAAAGGGGAGAGGAGAATTTTGACAGGATGACAGGATTTACGGGATGACAGGATGGCTATGAGAGGATTCGGAGCAGGCTTCTATTTCAAGTGAGGATATGATATGGGTGTGGGGAATGGAGTTTGGCGCGAAGAAGTACTTCAAGTGGGAGGAGCCGCGGGCATTTCTCGAGCTGAGGGACGCTTATGAGAAGGCGGGGATGCGGTGGTGGAGCAAGCCGGTGGCAGTATTGACCGGGGGAGGCGCGTTTGCGTTCCATTCCTTCCACAGCTTCAATCCGACGAAGCCGCTGGAGTCGCTGGGCTGGGATGCGCTCATTGCCATCGTTGGCGGGCTATTGATCGTTTATATAATCCCAATGCTTTTCCCGCACCGGGCATCGAAAGTGACGGTTTACGACCAGCATATCCAGACCCAGCGGGGCGGGCGGGAAAAGAAGTACAAGTTCAATGACATGAAAACCTTTGCCTGGCGGGAGCGGGCGGACTTCTCGACGCTCATCCTGAGGTCTCCCGTTGAGAAGACGCTAGTAATCCTGGGGCTGCCGCCGGAAATCTCGACAGATGAGGTGTCGCAATTCCTGATGAAACACCGGCTCCATCCGCACGCGGTGGCGCAGTCCGAAGAGGCGGACGATGGGGCGGAATGAAGGCGGGCGCGGCGCGCGTTGAAATCGCTCGCGTTACTTGATGAGGCGGAGATTGAGCGGGTAGCGGAATGACTCGCCCTCGTATGCCTTGAGGCCGGCGATGACGATGCAGATGAGGTGAAAGGCGCCGAGAAGGCCAAGGGCGATGTGGACGAAAAAGAGGAAGATGAAGGTGAAGCAGAGCAGAATGCAGGCGACAAAATAGATGAGAATGGAGAGGTTGAAATTCAGGGCTTCCTTGCCTTGCTCGCCCACGAAGGGGCTCGTGTCGCGCTTCCAGAGCCAGACGATGAGCGGGCCGGCGAGAAAGCCGATGCCGGTGGCGTAGCCGGCGCAGGCGCTGAAGTGGGCGATGGATCCCCAGAGGCGATCGTCGCTGGTGATGGCAGGAGGCGCGGGATTCTCCATGGGTTTGATATTCAACCCGGAACCTGCTGAGTGCAAGGGGGAAACAGGAATCGGGAAAGCAGGTATTGCTGCATGAGTATGGGTGGAGTTTTACTTATGAACGGTACGCAAGTGGTGATTGCTGTTCGGTGGGCAATTGTGCAAGTAGTTGCCCATGAAGAAGTATATTACCGAGGCGATTGGGACGTTTTTCCTGGTGTTGACCATCGGGTGTACGGTGATCAACAGCGGGGTTGGGGTGATTGCGCCGCTGGCGATTGGGTCGGCGCTGATGGTGATGATATTTGCTGGCGGGCATGTGTCGGGGGCGCATTACAACCCGGCTGTGACGCTGGGGGTGCTGGTGCGCGGACGGATCAAGGGGGCGGATGCGATTGCCTATATGATCTCGCAGGTGATCGGCGCGGCGCTGGCGACGGTTGCGGTGCAGTACCTGAAAGGGGGGCTGCCTGCGCATCCGGCGATGATTGGGAATGTGGGGCAAGCGCTGGCGGCTGAGTTTTTGTTCACCTTTGCGCTGGTGTACGTGATGCTGAATGTGGCGACGTCGAAGGAGAAGGAGGGGAATTCGTTCTACGGGATTGCGATTGGGTTTACGGTGATGCTCGGGGCGTTCTCCGTGGGGAATATCTCGGGCGGGGCGTTCAACCCGGCGGTGGCCGTGGGGATAACGCTGATGGGGCTCTCGGCGTGGGGGAGTATCTGGATTTTCATGGTGGCGAATTTTTCGGCGGGAGCGGTGGCGGGGTTGGTGTTTCGGTTTTTGAATCCGGATGACCTATAAAAAGAGGGGAATTAGACAGGATTTACAGGATGGGAGAGAAGAGGGTGAGAGACCGTAACAGGTATGGGTCTTGTCGGGATTGGGGAAGAGGTGGATAATTTGGGGTATGAAAGTCGAGCTGGCTTATGGGGATGGGACGCTGGGGGTGGAGTTGCCGGACGCGCGCACGACGGTGATCAGGCCGGTGGAACAGGCGGGGCTGGTGGATGAGGAGGCGGAGTTTTTAATTGCGCTGGATTCGCCGATTGGGACGGAAGGGCTGCGGAAGTGGGTGAAGAATGGGGAGCGGGTTTGCATTATTTTTACGGATATCACGCGCGCCACGCCGAATGAGCGGATCATCCCGTGGCTACTGAATTATTTAAAGGCGTACGGGGTGGGACCGGAGAGGATCACACTGCTCAATGCGCTGGGGACGCACCGGGCGAATACCGAGGAAGAGCTTTGCAAATTGCTGACGCCGGAGGTGGTGCGGGAGTACCGCGTTTTGAATCATGAGCCGGAGAATCCCGAGGCGCTCGTGCAGGTGGGGACGACCGGGGATGGAACGCCGGCGCTGCTGAACCGGCACGCGATGGAGGCCGATTTGCGGATCGTGACGGGTTTTATCGAGCCGCATTTTTTTGCCGGGTTCAGCGGCGGGCCCAAGGGGATCATGCCGGGGGTGGCGGGGCTGGAGACGGTGATGAGCAATCACGGGCGGAAGAATATTGGGAATGCGAATGCGGCATTCGGCGTGACGGGGGGAAATCCGCTCTGGGAGGAGATGCGGGATATTGCGCTGCTGGCAGGGCGGAGTTTTTTGGTGAATGTGACGCTCAATGAGAGGCGCGATATTACGGGGGTGTTTGCGGGGGATTTGACCGAGGCGCACCGGGTGGGGTGCGAGTTTGTGCGGAATTCGGCGATGCAGGCGGTGGATGGACTGTTCGATATCGTGATCACGACAAACAGCGGGTATCCGCTGGACCAGAATCTCTACCAGGCGGTGAAGGGGATGAGCGCGGCGGCGCGGATCGTGAAGAAGGGAGGGGCGATCATCATCGCGGCGGAGTGCCGGGCGGGGGTGCCGGGAGGGTCGGCGTTTGAGGCGCTGCTCAGGAAGGCGCGGGACCCGGAGGATATCCTGGCGTTGATCGCGCAGACGACTTATGCGGAGCAATGGCAGGCGCAGATCCAGGCGCTGATCCAGCGGAAGGCGCGGATTTTCCTGCATAGCAGCCTGGGCGATGAGGTGATCCGCGGGGCACACCTGCTGCCGGCGCGGGATATTGCGGCGGTGGTGGCGCAATTGCTGGCGGAGTATGGGCCCGCGGCGCGGATCGCGGCGCTGCCGCAGGGGCCGCTGACGATTGCCTACCTGGAGCAGGCGCAGATGGAGGTCTGAATTTGCGAGCAATGGGGCGCGGCGGGTGCTACGGATGCTATGGATTTACGCGCAACCCGATGAATAAAGAAAAGCTCGACCTGTCCCAGTTCCAGTGGATTGAAACGCAGACGTCCCAGCAGGATCGCGAGGCGCTGCTCTCGATGAAAGAAGTGATCTGCGAGGCGGTGGGGAGTTTCCGATATCTGGAGGTGGGCTCGCATCTCGGCGGGAGCCTACAGCCGCATGTGGCGGATGCGCGGTGCCTGAAGATCTACTCCATCGACCCGCGGCCGCTGGAGCAGCCGGACGAGCGCTGGGCGGAGAATTACAAGTACGAGGGGAACTCGACCGTGCGGATGATGGAGCTGCTGAATACAGTGCCGGGGGCGGACACATCGAAGATCGAGACCTTTGAGGCGTGCTCGTGGGATTTGAAGCCGGAGAGCATTACGCAGAAGGTGGAGTTTGCGTTCATCGACGGGGAGCATACCAACGTGGCGGCGCTGCGGGATTATGAGGCGGTGCGGCGGTATATGGCGGAGGCGTCGGTGGTGGCGTTTCACGATAGCTTTGTGACGCCGGCGGCTTTGTTGAAGATTGAGAGTGGGTTGGGGAGATCCGGCGGCCACGGTTTTCTTTACTACCCGAGCAGCAATATCGTTGCGGTGACTTTTGGGCCGGCAAAGCTGGAGGCGGGGCTGCTCGAGTACGGGTGGGTGAAGGGGCTGCCGTTTTCGCATTGGTACAGCTTCAAGCAGACGGTGAAACGGTGGCTGAGGGTTTTTGGAAAATAAGGCGGGATATCGTTGAAAAATGTGGAAAAAGTGTTTGCCAACGAGGGAGCCTTTGTCCCATAACGTGTGGCAGTTCTTTGAAGCACCACAAGATATTGTGGTTTAAAGCCAGCAAGCGCCCCCAAGTGACGAAAGCTCCGCATTGGAGCCAATGAGACCGATATTCGCAGGATTGGCAGACTCGTCACGGTAAGCGGGAGCGCCCGGACGAATCCGGAGCCTTCGGTTTCCCCTCCCAATCGCGCGGAGAAAAACCGAAGGCATTTTTGTCCCCGGGGAGTCTCCAGGCAGCGCGCTGTGGCAGGCGCAAAAAATTCAGGACCTCAAAACAAGAAATCGACAATGACAATGACACTCCCAGAGCTTGCGCCCTCGATCACGGCGCTGCCGGTAACCGCCGCCGAGGAAGGCAGCCACATCGTATACACCATCGGGGACAAAACCTTCCGGCTGGACAAGGAAAAGGCGCGGGCACGGCTGGATGGGAAGCGGGTCATCAATGGGCTGCGGAGCGCTGAGCTGAATGTGCTGCCGCTGAAGTACCACGAGGCCTACCGCATTTATAAGCAGATGAAGGCAAACCACTGGGAGCCCGATGTCATCGACATGACCAAGGATTGCGCACAGTGGAACACCGGGGTGCTGAGCGACAAGCAGCGGTGGATCATCGAGATGGGGATCGGCTATTTTTCCGCGGCGGAGGGAATCGTAGGAGACAGCGTGCTGCACGTCATCGAGGACAACCTGACGGCGGCGGAATTGAAGCATGCGGCGCTGCGGCAGATCGCGGAGGAATCGATCCACATGGACTCCCTGCTGCACATCATCGGGAGCCTGAATATTGACCTCGACGAGGTGACGGCGAAGTTTGTCGATATCCCGTCGATTCGCGCGAAGAACGCGTTCATCACACGGCACATGCCGGAGTTGAAAATGGGGATCGACCTGACACAGACCGTGAACAAGCAGAAATTCGCGAAGGCGCTGTTCGGGATCACGCAGGTCATGGAGGGGACGCAGTTTTACGCGCTGTTCGCGATGATCCTTTCCATGCACCGGCAGAACAAGATGACCGGGATCGGGCAGATGTTTCAATACACGCTGCGGGATGAGTCGAACCACATTGCGCTGGGGCGGTACATCCTGACGGAGCTGATCAACGAGAACCCGGAAATCTGGACCGAGGAATTCCAGGGGGAACTGGTCGAATTCATGCGCGAGGGAGTGGAGCTGGAGAAGGATTTCGTGCGGGACTGCCTGCCGGAGGACACGGTGGGGATGATGCAGCAGGATTACCTGGAGTATGTCGATTACAACGCGGACCGGAGGCTCGCGAGCCTGAACCTGCCGACGCTCTCAAAGGCGCGGACTAATCCGTTTCCGTGGCTGGATGAAGTGATCTTTTTGCGCAAGGAGAAGAACTTCTTCGAGACGCGCGTGACCGAATATCAAACGAGCGGCAGCGTGAAGAACGCGAGCGAAGACGACCTGATCTGAGGAACCTCCACTACTTACCACCCCATGAATACTGCTGAATTTCCCAGTCTCATCTCCTCGACCATCACGAGTGAGTTCCCCAATGTGATTCGCCGCGACATGCCCGGCGATGAATCCGGCAAGCCGCGCGTCGTGCCGTGGCTCGGGCACAAGATCCAGCGCGCAGTCGCGGCCGCGTGCGCGGCGGTGGGCGTGGATGAGAACATCGGCTTGCAGACGCAGGCGGAGCTGGAGTTCCGGATGCGGAAAGAGCGGCCGATCTTCATCCATATCGAGCAGCTCCAGGACATGGTCGAGGAGACCCTGATGGAGCTGGGGCATGGGAAAGTGGCGCTGACGTACGCGAAGTACCGCGCGAAGCGGGCGGCGATCCGCGAGATGGGGGATACGCCCGTGGCGCCGGACGAGAGCCAACTGGAGCTGGCCTCGCAGGAGCAACTGGACGATATCCGGGCGCGGATTTCCTTCGCGCGGATCGGGCTGGAGATGACGCTGGGGGAGAATGAATTGATCGCGCGGCTGCTGCGAAGCGTCGCCATGAACCTGACGCCGGAAGAGCGGAGGGACACGATCATTCTTAACGCCAAGTCGATGCTGGATATCGATGCGGATGCGCGGTTCTTCGCGGGGCGCATCCTGCTGACGTATATCTACGAGGAGACGCTGCCGTGGAAAATCACCGACGGGCTGGGCGCGCTGAAAGAGGCGCACATGAAGGCGCTTTTTGCTTATATCCCGCTGGGGATCGAGCTGGGGCGTCTGGACCCGCGGCTGGCGGAGTTCAACTTGAAGCCGCTGGCGGATGCGCTCGATCCATATGCGGATTTGCGATTCGATTTCCTGGGCATCCAGACGCTGTATGATCGCTACCTCGTGCGCGGGCGCGACCCGAAGATCAACAAGAGCCGGCGGCTCGAAGCGCCGCAGATCTTCTGGCTGCGCGTGGCGATGGGTCTGGCGGTGCTGGAGAAGGAGCGCGAGACGCGGGCGCGTGAGTTTTACGAGATCTACAAGACGCGGCGGGCGTGCTCATCCACGCCGACGCTTTTCAACTCCGGGACGTGCAGGCCGCAGCTCTCGAGCTGCTACCTGCTGACGTGCGGGGATTCCATCGAGGACATCACCGAGACGTGGCACCGGTTTGCGCAGCTTTCCAAATGGGCGGGCGGGCTGGGATGCTCATGGACACACCTGCGCGGGACGGGGTCGCACATCCACGGGACCAATGGGGAATCGAGCGGGGTGATCCCGTTTCTCAAGGTGTCGAATGATATCGCGATTGCCGTGAACCAAGGCGGGAAGCGGCCTGGGGCGCTGTGCTCGTACCTGGAATTGTGGCATGCGGACATCGAGGATTTCCTCGATTTGCGCAAGGAGACGGGTGACGACCGGCGGCGGACGCACAACATGAACACCGCGCATTGGATCCCGGATTTGTTCATGAAACGGTTGAAGGGGATATCCGACGGGGAGTTGTCCAAAGATGCGGTGTGGACCTTGTTCCGGACCAACGAGACGCCGGATCTGCCGGATCTTTTTGGGCACGCGTTCGAGGTGCGGTACGAAGAATACGAGCGGATGGCGGTGGAGGGGAAGATATGGGGGCGGCCGGTGCGCATCCTTGCGCTGTGGAAGCGGATGCTGGAGATGCTGTTTGAAACGGGGCATCCGTGGATGACGTGGAAAGACCCGGCCAATGTGAGGAATCCGCAGGACCATTGCGGGGTCATCCATAACTCGAATCTTTGCACCGAGATCGAGTTGAACACGAGCATGGATGAAGTCGCGGTGTGCAACCTTGCGTCCATCGCGATCCCGAATCACATCCGCGAGGATGGGAGCATCGACCACGAGAAGCTGCGCGGGACCGTGACCACCGTCATGCGGATGCTCGACAACGTCATCGACATCAACTTTTACCCCGTGCCGGCGGCGGAGAACTCCAACATGAAGCACCGGCCCGTGGGGTTGGGGGTCATGGGATTGCAGGATGCGCTCTATGCGAAGGGGATCGCGTTTGACTCGGCGGAGGCGGTGGATTTCAACGACGAGATCATCGAGGCTGTGGCGTACTATGCATACGCGGCGAGCAGCGACATGGCTGCGGCGCGCGGCACTTATAAAAGCTACCAGGGCTCCAAATGGCAGCGCGGGATGCTGCCGCTGGACTCGCTGGCGCTGCTCGAGAAGGAGCGCGGGATGCGTGTGCTGGTGGATCGCAAGGCGCGGATGCCGTGGGATGAACTGCGTGGGAAAATCGAGACGCAGGGGATGCGGAATTCCAACTGCCTGGCCATCGCGCCGACGGCGACCATCTCAAACATCATGGGATGCACGCCGTGCGTGGAGCCTGTGTACAAGCACATCCACACGAAATCGAACATGAGCGGGGAATTCGTGCGGACAAACGATCATCTCGTCAAAGAGCTGCAACGGCGCGGGCTGTGGGACGCGGAGATGCTGGCGGACCTGAAGTATTTTGACGGGTCCGTGCAGGCGATCGAGCGGGTGCCGGCGGATGTGAAGCGGCTGTACAAGACGGCGTTCGAGATCGAGCCGACGTGGATCCTGCAATGCGCGGCGGTGCGTCAGAAGTGGATCGACCAATCGCAGAGCACCAATCTCTGGATGGCGGAGCCGGATGCGCGGAAGGCAAGTTTCATGTACCGCGAGGCGTGGGAGCGCGGGCTGAAGACGACTTACTACTTGCGCACCATGAACAAGAGCAGCATCGACAGCGGGAACCGCGAGCGGCGCGCCGAGAAGGTAGCGACCGAGGCGGAGAAGGTGGCATGCTCCCTGGAGGCCATGCGGAATGGCGGGACGTGCGAGGCGTGCCAATGATCCTGAATGACCTGCAAATCCGCGCGATGTCGGAGAAAGGGATGATCCGTCCCTTCAAGCCGAAGCTGGTGCGGAAGCTGGAGGATGGGACGCCGGCACTGTCGTTCGGGCTGTCGGGATACGGGTATGATCTGCGGCTTTCCGCGAAGGAGTTCCGGATTTTCCGGCATATCCCGGGGACGGTGGTGGACCCGAAGGCGTTTAATCCGCGAAACCTGGAGCGGGCGCCGTTGCATAGGGATAAGTCGGGGCAGCATTTTATTTTGCCGGCGCGGAGTTATGGGCTCGGCGTGGCGGTGGAAGCGCTGGATTTGCCGGTGAATACGACGGCGATTTGCGTGGGGAAGAGCACTTATGCGCGGTGCGGGATCATTGCGAATGTGACGCCGGCGGAGGCGGGGTGGCGCGGGCATCTGACGCTGGAGTTTTCAAACTCGAGCGCGGCGGATTGCAGGATCTATGCGGATGAGGGGGCGGTGCAGATGCTGTTCTTCCAGGGGGAGCCGTGCGGGACTTGCTATGGAACTCGGAAGGGGAAGTATCAGGGGCAGGGGCAGCGGATTACTTTGCCGAGGGCGTAGGGGAGGGGATTTGAACAGAAGGAAACAAAGGTAACAAAGGGGGGAAGGGAATCCTTCTGTCGTTGGTCTATTATGTGACCGGCGCGCGATGTGCGCAGGTAAGCTGGCAGGGCGGGTTGGCGAATATGAAATTGAGTTATTAATCGGCGCCCAAGTCGGTGGCGATGTACCAATTTCCGTCTATGTGGCAGTAGACCCAGCCTTTGGTGCCGGTGCTTTTTCCGTTCCTCAAGTAGAGATCGAAGTCGGATACCTGGCGGGCGGGGGGGACGGGGACCCAATGTATATTTGTGTGGTGATTGTCCATCTCGAAAGCAACGACTGACAGGAAAATGGAGATTCCAATCTCCGGATTGGGACCATCGTCGCGCCACGCTGCGCGCGCGCCGATGTCCTTGAGCAGGGCGACGTAGTCGTTGAAGCGCTGTACGGGGAATGGGCCATCCGGGGGTTTGCTTTTCTCGTGCTTGTACTCGACTCCCCAGGGGGCGACGCCTTCCAAGCCGTCGTCGACCTCGAGCATCTCGTGGAGGCGTTCGAATGAAGCGCGGTGGGTGTAAAAGTTCTTCAGGATCGAGGATTCGCTTGGTGGCTCGACACGTGCGCTGATTAAGAAAAAGGGAGTGCCGAGCAGGGCGAGCAAGACGATGCCACCGAAAGGGCTGCATCCATTTTGGGGCTTTTTGACTTCGCGCTGAGGATCGTGAGTGTACCCGAGGCGCACGCACGCATTGCGAATGATCTGGCCGAACAATGCGGCGAGCCCGGCGTAATACCAGCCGAGAAAAGTCATCGTTCGGACATACAGTGGCGCCCACTCATGGATGGTCGCGGCGTTGCTTAAATTCAGCGCATTGGCGAGCGCGGGTATGCCTCGGGCGATTGCCACCTCGAGCAGGATGAGAAGTCCCCAGCAAATGAAGAACGAGCTGATAGCGCGCCCGGTACGAACAGTGCGGATAAAGGGATAGATGACGCCGGCGATCACCACGATCTTGTAGATGTAATGAAGGAGGAAGATCACGCCGCCTAATGGTTTATCGTTTTGTCCATGGGCGAGCAATGCTTGTGGGATGTGATGGCGGGTTGGCTTCTCTGTCGTCCCTCCGGGACTTGTGACGCACTGGGTAAGGTTGCAGGGAATGAATTCCCTGCCTATTTTCTGGCCGTCCCTGACGGGACTCCGGAATCCTTTCACGAACGCTTACGGCGGCGAACCGTTTACCTGTTATTGAATCGTCGCCGCAGGATTTCAGGATTTCGATTTATCGGGTGAATCGCGGCTTGGAATAGTGGAAGGGTGAGGGTTTTATAGCGGGCTATGTTTCCCCGCATACGTTTCCTACTCGCGTGTTTTGGTTTGGGAGTTGTTGTTGCAGCGCATGGGCAAGCGGTTGCGACGAGTGGGTCGGGGAGTGCTTCGCCAGCGGCGGCGCGGACGCCGGATCCGGTGCAGGTGGCGAATCATGCGGCTTCGGTGGCGGATCGGAAGCGGCTGCTGGGGTTGCTGGGGATTGCGGATGCGCTGGCGGCGCCGCCGGCGGAGGCGGTGCATAGGCCGGGGACGCCTTACAATTATGACGAGGCGAAGGCGAATCCGTATCCGATCCCGGATCCGCTGGTGCTGCACAATGGGTCGCGGGTGGAGGATGCGAAAATGTGGTGGCTATTGCGGAGGCCGGAGATCGCGAGTGATTTTGCGACGTATGTGTATGGGAGGATTCCCAAGGAGACGCCGAAGGTGAGGTGGGAGGTGGTGAGTGTGACCAAGCTGGCGAGCGTGGCGATGGTGTCGGGAAGTACTGTGGTAGTGCGGACCGTGCAGCGCGTGCCGGTGCGCGTACCGGGTTTGACTGGGACGAGCACGCTGCCGACACCGAGCGCGGAGGAGTTGAAACGCATAGTTGAAAAAGACGGCGGGGTGCTGACGGGAACGACGGATATTCTCAAGCTGGGGGCCGGCGATGCGCAGGTGAGCGGGAGCGCGAGTGGGGAGACGAATGTGGCGGGTGGGATGAGGCGGCGTGTTGTTATTGGCAGCGAGGGTGCGGTTTCGGGTACGGGAGGGGTGGTTGCGCGGGGGAACAATGACTCGAGGGCGAACGGGAATGCGGGGCCGGTAGAGAGAAACAGGGATGTCAATATTGGCGCAGGCAGCGACGCTGGCGGATACAAAGGGGCGCTGGTTTTGAAGACCATTCGCGGGACGGTGGATAACTCGAGCTACCCGGCGGCGAGCGCGCATATCGATGTGAAGCTTTACCTGCCTGCGGATGCGAAGGGACCGGTACCGGTGATCTGCGAGATCGTGCCGGGGGGGAGCGGGCGATTTGGGCGGCTGCCGCCGGTGGCGCTGGGGCGGATATTGGCGAAGGGGTGGGGGTGCGCGACGGTGAGCACTTATCCGCTGCAGGCGGACTCGGGAGCTGGGCTGACGGATGGGGTGATTGGAATTGTGAACAAGGGGAAGCCGAGGGAGTTGGACCAATGGGGGGCGCTGGCGGCGTGGTCGTGGGGGCTAAGCAGGGTGATCGATTATCTTGAGACGGACCCGGCGGTGGATGCGAAGCGGCTGGGGCTGGAGGGGCACTCGCGCTGGGGGAAGACGGCGATGCTGGCGGCGGCGCTGGAGCCGCGGTGGGCGGTGACTTATATCAGCTGCTCAGGACAGGGCGGGGTGCAGCCGGTGCGGAGGAATTTTGGGGAGCCGGTGGATAATGTGGCGAGCGACGGGGAGTACCATTGGATGGCGGGGAATTATCTGAAGTACGCGTGCAATTGGAATGCGATGCCGGAGGATGCGCCGGCGCTGCTGGCGATGATCGCGCCGAGGCCGGTGTTCATCGGGTGCGGGACGACGGACCCGTGGAGCGACGCGCATGGGGAATGGCTGACGGTGGCGGCGGCGGGGCCTGTGTGGACGCTGCTGGGGAAGGATGACGTGGGGACGACCGTGCAGCCGGCGGCGGATGCGGAGTGGATCAGCGGGGATATTGGCTACCGGATGCACACGGGGGGACACACGGATGCGCTGGATTTCCCGACGTTTCTGAAATTCGCGCAGAAGTACTTCGGGGCGGGGAAGTGAGGGAGATTATAGAGAAGGCCGCAAAGATCGCAAAGTGAGTAAGAATAAGGATGCGATCTCGCGGGTACTTTGTGGTTTCCAAAATTAGCTTATAGGTTGGTGTATTCGGCCGACTCCCATTTAATTGCATGGATCTGAATTATATTTTGCTTTGGATGGTGGGGATTTCCGCGGCATCCACGTTGTACCGGTGCTACCAGTTGGAAAGAGGCGGGCCGCATGGGCGAAAGATCGCCTGCATCCTGTTGCTGGGCCTCGTCGGCATCGGGATTTTTCTTTTTCCGGATGTCGCGGGTTACGTTGCCGGGGTGCCGTGGGTCGTATTGATCCTGCTTCCGTCGCTTGCCGTGCGGCGGCTCCAGCGGCTCATCGTTGCGGAGGATTACAAGAGCGCGGCCAATACCGCCCGGCTGCTCAGTTGGCTCAACCCGTTCAATAATTGGCGCGAGATTACGAATATCTACACGGCGACGGGCCTGGCGAAGGCGGGTTCGCTGGATGCCGCCACGGAAATGCTGGAGAGGTACCGGCATTCCAAATTGCCGCATGCGCGGCTGGCATTTGCACAGATCTATCGTTTGCAGGAGCGATGGGCGGAGTTTCTCGCCTGGCTGGATGAGGAAATGTCCCCGGCTGAGATCGCGCGAAACCCTTCCATCGAGTTGCTCCGGCTGCGGGCCTGGGGAGAGACGGGGCAACTCGACCGGCTCGTGGCAGGATTCAAGGATCTCGCCGGGCGATTTCACGGCATTCCCACTTATCGCAATACGGCGCGCCTTTACCTCCTGGCGTTTTTTGGACGGGCGGATCTTCTTCCCGGGTTGTTCGAGGGCCCGCTGAGAAATTACTCTCCCTCCATCCATGCACGCTGGCTCGCGAAGGCCCGGGACGCGCAAGCCCGCCTTGCAGCCTCTCCCGAGGAGGCCGCGCAGGGGGCGGCGGTGATCGATAAACTCGCGGGTGAGCTCTCGCATGAAACACGGTACAGCGCTCCCGCGGTGCAGCGTTTCCGGCCGGTGGCGACTTCCATTCTCATCGGCATCAATGTCGCCGTTTTCTGCGTCGAGATATTGCTTGGCGGCAGCACGGAGGATTCGGTTCTTGTCAGGATGGGCGCGCTGCTTCCGGGTCTTTTTACGGTGGCGGACTCCTGGCGATTAGTGGCAGCCTCGTTTCTCCACATCGGGCCGCTCCATTTGGCGATGAATATGTTTGCGCTATGGGTGCTGGGGCCATTTGTGGAGCGCATCCTGCGGCCATTGCGATACCTCGTCTGTTACCTCGGCGCCGGGATCGGCTCGATGGCGATGGTGGTCGTGTTGTACCGGCTTGGATTTGTTCATTACGGCCTCCTCGCAGGCGCTTCCGGGGCGATCATGGGCCTGGTAGGTGCGACGGCCGCAATCGCCCTGCGCGACTCCCGGGTGCTGAAGACGTCCGCCTCTTTCGCGCGTCTCCGCTGGGCCGGCACGGTCATCCTGATTCAGATCGCATTCGACGCCTCAACGCCGCAGGTCAGCATGGCAGCGCATTTGGGCGGGTGCGCCTGCGGGTTCCTGCTGACGCTGCTGCTGAGTGGGGGGAGTTAGAGAGTCGGGATATTGCCAGGATGAGTGGAGTGTGAGCAGCGGATGGGAAGGGCGGGCACAGAACGAAACCTTTCGATAGGCTCAAGGAAACCGTTCGACAGTCTCAAGGTGACAAAGAGGGAAGGGGAGAGATTTAACCGCAGAGATCGCAAAGAGCACAAAGGGGAGAGGGGATTTTGACAGGATGACAGGATGACAGGATGACAGGACTTGCGGGATGGGAGGGGGGGAAGTGAGTCAGTCGGACGCGGATTCGCTTTATTTTGACGCATGTTCCCGGCGGATGGGCAATCGCGCCGCGCGGCGCTACAAGCCAAGTCTGTATTTCAGCCGCTTTGAAGGCTGGAAAAAAATCAGCGGCCTGGGGAGATGGGGGTGCCGTCGAGGTCCTCGCGGATGTCTGCGCTGGAGGTGCGGTTGGTCAGGAGGCCGTCGGGCTTGTCGATGAACATGAGGGTGACAGCCCAAAACCTGGGGCCGATCTCGTCGCAGGCGACGACGACGCCTTCCGCACGGACGCGCTGGCCGGTGCCGGAGATCTCGAGCGTCATGGCGAGCGAGGTGCCGGGAGCGAATTGCCATCGCGAGGGGAAGCACATGCCCTCCTCGCAGAGGCCGATGGGTTCGCCATCCAGACACGCTTCATCTGCGCCATCCTCCAGCGAGATCGAGGAACATCTTAGACGCGCCGTGTCTTCAAACATAATTGACTGTACGCAGGACCGTAACACGATTGAGGAATGTGTCAAAGAAGACCACGAGATCGGATTACTGGAAGCGGGAAGAAAAGTGTGGTTTTGCGGACGGTGGGGGCGATTTCGCGTATCTCCCGGCTTGCTCTCGGGCATATTGCAAGCTAACAGATAGCGCGTTCCCCAGGGTTTCAGGGCTGTACTGAGTCCGTGCGGTGAAGTGTAACTTATTCACGCCGATGAACTTATTTCCCTTTCCACGCAGTTTTACCATTGGCGGCGACAGGGTTGCCGCGCGCCGGGGGCGTAATCAACGGTCCGCCACCCAGGTGGCCGGGATTGAGCCGCTGGAGCAGCGCATCGCGCCGGCGACGCTGGTGAGTCCGACGACGGTGAGTTTCCAGGACAAAAACGGGGACGCGGCGACCGTTACGATTTCCAAGCCGCTCTTTACCACGGCAAATGTGGGAAGCGTGTTCACCTTCGACACGGGTGCAGTGAGTGGGGATAACAGCGTGAAGCAGCAGCTCGAGACGCTGGATCTATCGTATTTCGGGACGCTGGCGAAGGGGATCAATGTGACGATCAGCGCAACGCCGGTGAGTGGGAGCCTGGGGGTGGTGGATGTGGGTTTTATCAACTCGACGAACAATGATCTAGGCAACGTGACGGTGGGCGGGGACTTGGGACGGATCCTCGTGGGGGATACGAATCACTCGACCCAGGCGATAAAGTCGCTGACGGTGGGCTCGATGGGGGTGCAGGGGCTGACGACGCAGGCGGCGGGAGGAAATCTGAATACGCTGATCGCGGGGCCGGTGGGGTCGATCACGATCAATGGGGATCTCAACGGGGTGGCGATCGGCATCGGCGGCGGGTCGCACGGTACGCTGGGGACGCTGACGGTAAAGGGGTCCATTATAGGCGGCCCGGCAGATTTCTCGGGATCCGTGCGGACGCAGGGAACGATTTCGAACGTTGAAGTGGACGGGTCGATCACGGGTGGCGCGGGGATGAACAGCGGAGCCATCGGGACGGCGGGATCGCTTGGGACCGTGCTGGTGAAAGGGTCGGTTACGGGAGGCGGCGGGAACTTCAGCGGGGCGATCCTGAGCACGAAGTCGATGACCTCAGTAACGATCGATGGGGACATCAATGGCGGCGGGGGACCGAACTCCGGCGAGGTCGGGACAGCCGCCAATCTTGGCACCGTGACGGTGGAGGGATCAGTCATCGGCGGAATTGGGACGTTGAGCGGTGTCGTCCTCGCGACGGGGAATATCGGGAGCATCACGGTGGACAATGGGCTCGTCGGCGGCGTCGGCCCGGACTCCGGGCAGATCGGCGCGGGCAAGAATGCCACGAGCATCACCATAGGCAGCGCGGAGGTCAGCCTGCCGGGGTTCAAGGTGAAGCCGCTGGATGGGACTTTCCAGGGGATCGAGGGGGGCGACGGATCGAGCAGCGGTACGGTGATAGTGGGAGGAAAGATCGGCTCGGTGACGATCAATGGGGATATCAATGTCCCGGTGGACGACGGCGTGGCCGCCGTCAAGTTGGCGCAGGTCAGCGGCAGCATTGGCTCGGGCGCGATCAGCGCGGGCGGCAACATCCAGAGCGTGTATGTATATGGCGGCGTCTATTATGGAGGCATCCTGAGCGGGGGGAGCATCGGCTCCGTGACGATCGGGGCGAGCTTTGCGCAGGGCTCGGAGATCCACGCGCACCAGAATATCGGCAGCGTGCAGGTCAACATCGAGACCCAGCAGAGTTCAGTGGTGCACACACTGGTCACGCCCGGCTTTACCCCGAATTTTGGCGAGGGAATCGACAATAGCTCCATCCTCGCGGACAACGGCACCATCGGTTCCATCGAGGCGGGGGGCAGCGGATTTTTCTCGGCGTACGCAATCAACAACGCGTCGATCGCGGCGGGCGGGGCGATCAGTTCCATCGTGGCGAGCTCCAACGGGGCGAATGCGGCAATCAATGGCACCGAGGTCTTCGCGTTGTCGATCGGTACGATCACGGGCTTCGCGGAGAACGGGACGGGTATCGCGAACAGCACCTTCACCGCCACGCAGGGGATCGGCGCCATCAGCGGCATGAGCGTGGGGGGGGATGATACGAACGACACCGGGCTGGGGATTTCCAATTCCATCTTCCAGGCCGGGGCGAGCATTGCATCGATCACGGCGCATACCGCGGCGGGGAGCTTCGACACCAATTTCCCGGTATCCGGTATTGCCATCGAGTCCTCGGGATTCAATGCGGGCGGAAATATCGGGCCGATCCAGGCGATCGGCAGCATCGACGGGGGCATGTTCGTGGCGGGGATCAATCTCGGGAGCGGTTTTACGGCCACCGGCGCGGGCGGATTCAATAATACCATAGCCACGGGGATTGGGTTTGGCAGCAGCAAGTCGCACACGGCGGCGCATATCGGCAATATCACCGTCTCGAACGGATCGGAGGGGGCGGGCGCGCTGATCGAGCAGAGCACATTCCTCGCCGGGGTGCATGGGTCCGGCACAGACGCCACATTTGGCACCAAGGATGATTCCGTGCCGACGGGCAGCACCATCGGGGCGATTACTTCGCCGGGCGGGCTTTCGGTGGATTTCTTCGAGTCCGGTAGCATCGGCGCCACGACCTCCGGGGCGCTGGTCAACGCGGTCTACGTCACGACGGATACCGGGGCATCGGCGGGGATGGCGCTGGTGACCATAACGCTGCCGGGTGTGACGCCGCTGGCCAAGACGGAGACGAGCGGTGGATTGCACACGCTGCAAGGGGTGACGACGGGCGAGGGAATGCTGGACACGACATTCATCTCCAACGGCAGCATTGCGGGGATCAACATCACCGCGGATGGCGTGCGGAACAACGGGCAGAATGCCGGCATCTCATCGAGCACCATCGAGGCCGCGCACAGCATTGGGCCGATCACCGTCAACAACGACGAGACCGGGACCAGCGGACACAATTACGGCATCGTGAACTCGACCATCATCGCGGGGCAGAACGGGAATGGCGGAATCGGGAACATCACCGTGCAGATCAACGATGACAGCGCGGATGGAAATACCGCGGTGATCTCGGGTTCTACCTTCAACGCAGGGAACGGAAACATCGGGGCGATACTTGCCTTCAATGCCGATTTCGCGAGCGAGTTGACGGCGGGCATTGTGGATTCCGTGTTCCGCGCGCATGGCAATATCGGCAATATTACCTCCAACATGTCCAACCCCTCGACCCAGGTGCCGGCGGTGCAGGGGAGCACGTTCAGTGCGTTTGGGAGCATCGGGAATCTCCAGGTCACCGGGGCGGTGATGGGGGACGAGGCTGGGCCGAGCCGCTTCCTCGCCGGGTACGACATCGGCAGCGACATGACCTTTGGCAACGAGGATCTCACTGCAAACTCCGCGGCGCTGCAAGGGGGCCAGCACGTCGGTAGCGTCACGGTGACGGGGTTCTTCGAGGGGTCGGACATTGCTGCGAGCGTGAACCCGGGATCGGGTTATATTTTTGGCGATTCCACGTTTGGAAGTGCGGCGACGAATGACTCGCATGTCGGCGCCGGCGGGTCCATCGGATTGATCAATGTGGCCACGCAGGTCACGGGCGAATTCGGATTTGGCGGGGACCACGCGGTCTCGCACGGCATTGAGGCCAAGACGTTTGCGCTGGGGACCAACTCGGTGCCGATGGTGGGTGCCTACGGATCCACGGGTACGATACCGAATGTGATCTTCGTCGATGGCGGCTCGAACGATGTGCGGGTTACAAATCTCACGCAGATCGTCACTTGAGTATTTTTTCGCGCGGTGCCGCGCGGAAATGCTCTGAGCTTTGGGATTTTCTCTCAAACAAGGTTTGTAAGTTGACGCATCCGCCGTAAACTGGACGCCGTTCCCCAAACTGAGAGTCAGTGGCAGTTGTTCGCGCCCGGCTTTCGTTTCCCCCCCGTCCGACAAAATGAATCGCCCTGCCCTGGCTCCCTCGTGGTTGCTCGTGGCGATTTTTATTTGTTGCTGTGGCGCACGGGCGGCGCTGGCAAACATAGACCTCAATACCAACGGGATGAGTGACATCTGGGAGCTGCTCTACGGCAACGGGCTGGATCCGAATGCGGATATGGATGGGACGGGGATGACGAATTTTCAAAAGAGCGTGGCGGGGCTGGATCCACGCAACGCGGCGTCGGTCTTCAATGCGGCGGTCAGCTCGTCGGGAACCGTAGCGACCATCTCGTGGCCGAGCGTGGCTGGGAAGCATTACCAGGTCGAGGCGATCGCGACGCTGACGAGCGGGAGCTGGTCCAATATAGGTGCGTCGTTGGCCGGGACGGGCGCGCGAATGACTTACTCCGCGGCGCTTACCCCTGCGGCGATGTTCTTCCGCGTCGTTGTGTCGGATTACGACTCAAATGGCGATGGCCTCTCCGATTGGGAGGCGCTGCAGCTTGGGCTCAACCCAACGAATGCCTATAGCAACGGGACCGTGGATGGGAATGGGCAGCCGATCAGCGACTATAATTACGTCGTGGCGGCGCTCTCGGCGACCAACGTGATCAGCATCACGGCGACCAAGCCTGGCGCGACCGTGCCGGACTCGGGTCCGGCGACGGATAAGGGGACATTCACGATCACACGGACAGGGAATTTGAATGCGGTGACGGTGCCGCTGGGGGTTTCCGGGCCGGCGGTATCGGGATCTGATTACGCGGCGCTGCCTGCGTCGGTGACGCTGCCGGTGGGTGTGCACACCATGACGGTCGCGGTGATGCCGCTGGCGGGGTCGCACATACTTGCGGGCACGCCGGTCATGGCATCTGTGAAAACCTCGGGGAGTTACCAGATAGGTGGCTCGGGAAGCGCCGCGGTGGTCATTTACCCCTCTGTCACGCCGGCGGGAGGTGGGCTCACCGGGATGTATTACGCGAGCTCGAGTCCCACTTATACAAGCACATCGAATTTCAACCCGGGCACGCTGAAGGTAACCCGGGTGGACCCGCAGGTGAATTACTTCTGGGGCCAGGGGCAGCCTTATACAAAGGTCAACCGGAATAACTTCTCCGCGTCGTGGGATGGGCAGGTGGCGCCTACCGTTACGGGTACTTATGTATTTGGATTGCAAGCTGTGGACGGCGTAAAGCTCTATCTCAGCGGGTCGCTGGCGATCGATGGCTCCGTGGCGCTCTCTTCCTCTGCCGTGCCGCTGCTGAGCGGCTCGATCCCGTTGGCGGCCGGGCAGAAGTACCCGATCCATGTCGATTATTACGAGAACTCGGATCCGGCGAGTATCTATCTTACCTGGCGCGCTCCCGGGTCATCGTCCTTCGTGACCATACCCACGGGGGATATTTTTCAACCCGGTACGAGCGGGTCAACGGGATATCTGGCCAACTATTACAATAATACGACGGAAACCGGTACTGCGGCATTCTCGCTGGTGGAGAAGTCGATTTTTTGGGATTGGGGGGCGGGCTCGCCGGATCCGTCCATTCCCACGACGCATTACTCCGCGCGATGGCTGGGGCAGGTGCAGCCCCAGTATTCGGAGGCGTATAACTTTGTCACTCATACCTCCGATGGCATGAGGCTATGGGTCAATGGGCAATTAATTACGGATAATTGGAAGGATCAAAGCGCGGTGGATGTTTCGTCCACGACGATCAATTTGCAGGCGGGGGTGAGGTATAATATTCAGTTGGATTATTATAAGGATAACCTGGGGAGCGCGCAGGCGATACTCTCCTGGTACAGCCCCGACCAGGCGCAACAGGTCATCCCGCAAAATCGCCTGTACCCGAATACGGGGCCCATGGCGCCGCCTGCCATTACCAGCTCCTCCAATGCGGTGGCGCTGGTGGGCGGATCGTTTAATTATTCCATCAGCGCGAGCAATCTCGGTGCTGGCTTCACGGTGACTGGGCTGCCGCCGGGGCTAACCTATAACCCGGCTACCGGCACGATCAGCGGTGTCCTTAGCCAGCCTGGCATTTACAATGTCCTGATTACAGGGACCAATGGGACTGGTGCTGGTTCATCGACCCTGACGATCAATGGCATCGCCACCGGCAGCTCGATTACAGATCAGATTTGGACCAGCGATACCGGCACGCAAGTCTCGGCGATTCCCGTTTCGACGACACCCAGCACAAGCGGTACCTTGGGATTGCTCGCGGGGCTCGCCAATGAGGGCAATAATTACGGGGAGCGAATACTCGGCTACATCACCGCACCAGTGACTGGGAATTATTACTTTTGGATTGCCGCGAATGACACGGCGCAGCTTTGGATTTCCGATGACTCCGACCCGGTGAACAAGGTGGAGCGGGCGTCTGTAACGCAGGGTACTGGGTCGAATGCCTGGAATGTCTCGCCGACGCAACAATCCCCGTGGCTCTCACTGGTTGCGGGCCAGAAGTATTACATTGAGGTGCTGCACAAGTACTCGAGCGACGGCGGGGACAATGTCTCCGTGGGCTGGTTGCGCCCGGATCAGACGGGCACGAGCGCGGCGGAGGTGGTGCCGGGCTATGCGCTCTCTCCGTACACACCGCCTGTCAATTCCGTGCCGCAGGGCACGCTTTACAGCACCACGCTGCTTGCGCAAGCGCCGGCCGTGACGGATGGCGTGGGGGCGGCGACGCTGACACTGAGCCAGGATCAAACCTCGGCGACACTTGCCTTTAGTTACTCGAATCTTACCTCCGGAGTGACGGATACCCAGATCCAGTGCGATCCGTATCTCAATAATCCGACGCAGACCATCTTTGATATTACCAAGTTTGCAAAACAGAATGCGGACGGATCTTATACCTTCCCGATAGCGGCGGTGGGTTCGCTGAGCGCGGCGGATGTGCTCGAGATTATTACAGAAGGAAAGGCTTACCTGACGATTGGTACCGTGAATTATCCTTCGGGAGAGCTGCGCGGTAATTTTACGCTGGCGAATGGCGCACAGACTTTCACGCCGCCGCCGGCTGCGCCATCATGGACGGATGACTCGAATACCGATGCCGGCGCCTCGCGTTTCCTGAGCCAGACAACATTTGGCGCGACACCCGCGGAGATCGCGCGAGTGGAGTCGATGGGATACGGCGCATGGATTGACGATCAGTTCACCCGTCCGGCGTCGCACCAACTGCCCTACGTGCTCGCGAACCCAAGCGCATTCCAGTCTCCGCTCTATCCGGATACGCTTACGTTCAACTCATGGTGGCGGCAATCCATCAATGCTCCGGATCAACTGCGGCAGCGCGTAGCGTTTGCGCTGAGTGAGATTATGGTGGTGTCGGATGTGGGCGCGTTGAATAATAACGCGCTGGAGCTGACGAGCTATTACGATACCTTGCTGGATAATTGCTTTGGTAATTACGAGAACCTGCTCAAGGCAGTGACCTTGACGCCGGCGATGGGCAATTATCTCAACATGCGTGCCAATGATAAGGCAAACCTGCCTGCCGGGTTGCACCCGGATGAGAATTACGCGCGGGAGATCAATCAGCTCTTCTCAATCGGTCTCTACCGGCTCTGGTCCGATGGCACGCTGGTGGAAAATGCGGCGGGCAGCCTCGTCCCGACTTATGCGCAGAATACCGTGCAGGGATTTGCCGCGGTATTTACCGGGTGGAATTACAACCAGGCGCTGGTGGGCGGACGGCTGCCGACGAATTTTTCCCCGGCTGCGGACTACACGGACCCGATGGTGCTCGTGGCGGCGCATCACGACCTCGGCCAGAAGCTGACGCTGGACAACGTGGTGCTCCCGCAGGCGATTGGTTCGCAAGCCTCCTCGAGCAGTACCAACTTCGATACTTACTGCGAAGGAGATCTGGACTCCGCGCTGAACATTATCAGCAATCATCAAAATGTCGGGCCGTTCATCTGCCGCGAATTGATTCAACGACTTGTAACGAGCAACCCGAGCCGCGGTTATCTTTATCGGGTTGCGCAAGTCTTTAATGACGACGGAACCGGGGTGCGAGGCAACTTGCAGGCGGTGGTCAAAGCGATCCTGCTGGATTACGAGGCGCGCAGCCCCACGGCCGCGGCGGATCCGGGCTATGGAAAGGAGCGGGAGCCAGTGCTGCGAGTGACAGCTCCCGCGCGCTACTTTGCCTCCACGCTTTCGCTGAGCGGGTCGTACTCGCAGACCGGCGCGTCGACGATATTGGTTACTTCCACTTCCGCAAACCGCCTGGCGAATGGGGATGCCGTCCTGCTGAACTTTACTACAGGCACTCCTCTGCCGTTCAGTGGGAGTTATTCAGTGGGGAATGTGACGGCGAATAGTTTTACCGTTCCCGCGCAGGGCTTGATTACGGGGACTTATGTTCAATCGGGCAACCTGATAACAGTGGCGCTGACTTCCGGGCTGGCAGTCGGCAACCCGGTCTATCTTACGTTTACCTCCGGCTCGGCGCCGAGCGCGCTTTATACTGTAAATACAGTGCCGGATAGCGCGCACCTGACGGTGTTGGCGGCGACGAGCGGGACGACTTCCGGCGCGGTCTTGATGGAGAAATTCACGGGCAGCTATGTCGTTGCAGGGGGCACGAATACGATCCAGACTTCCGTGAATCACGGTCTCAATCCCGGAGACGGGGTGTTTATCAACTTCAGCTCAGGGACGGCGATCTCGGGTACTTACCCGGTGCTGTCTGTGCCTGACCTGACGCATTTTGTTATTTCCGGGACCGGTATCGCGAATCAATCGCACAATAGTCTCTCGATTTATCCGCTCCAGCCGCCGCCGCTGTTCCGGTCGGGTGTTGTCTCCGCGCAGACCAGCACCTGGGCGCTCAATGCGACGGACGGTGACATTGCGCAGACGCCGCTCAATGCGGCTACGGTATTTAATTTCTATTATCCGGGTTATCGGTTCCCCGGCACGCTTGCGTCCGCGGGGCTGACCACGCCTGAGTTTCAATTGACCAATGCCACGAACGTCATGCTCCAGAATAACTTCCTGGAGGGCGGCACGCTGGGTGGAAGGGATACCAATGGGCTTATCAGTTTCCGTAATGGGAGCGGTGCGATCGAGATGGATTTGGGGCCTTACTTATCGATGACTTCGAATGCGTCGATCCCATCGCTCGTGGATCTCTGGAATAATCAGTTCATGGGCGGAGCGATGACTACTGCGACCCGGTCCGCAATTATCGCCTATGTGGCCAATACGACTAATTATCCGTACAGCGCCACACCCACCGTGGCGCAGGAGGCGGCGAGGGCGCGCGCGGTGCTTCACCTCATCCTCGTGTCCCCAGAGTACACCATTCAGAAATAGATATGAACGTACCACCCACCTTTAAGACGCGCCGGCAATTCATCCGGCAGGCGGCATGCGCAGCTTTGGGCACGTGGGCGTTGAGCAATACGATCCGCGACCTGCGGCTGATCAATGCGGCGATGGCGCAGTCCAACATCAGCGATTACAAGGCGCTTGTTTGCGTGTTCATGCAAGGGGGGAATGATTCAAACAACCTGATCATCCCCACGCTGCCCGCAGAGTACCAGAACTACGCCTCCATCCGGAGCCCGGTGCTGGCGATTCCGCTATCCGCGTTGCTGCCAATCAATCCCGCCGACCCGGACGGACACAGCTTCGGGCTGCATCCTGCTTGCACAGGACTTCGGACGCTCTTTGGCGAGAACAAGCTGGCGCCGGTGTTCAATGTCGGCACGCTGGTCGAGCCGATCACCCGAAGCCAATATCTATCCCACGGCGTGGCTGTGCCGCCGCAGCTTTTTTCGCATGCCGACCAGGTTACGCAATGGCAGACGTCGATCCCGGACCAGCCACCGACGACAGGCTGGGGCGGACGTTGCGCGGACCTGCTCGCATCCGTGCAACCTACAGCGAAGATATCGATGACGGTAACGCTGGCGGGGGCGAATACCTTTGAGGTGGGTAATACAATTTCGCAGTATTCGGTTTCTACGAGTGGAGCAATAGCTTTATCGGGAGTAACCGGCGCGCGACTCTCGGCCTTGCAGCAAATACTTGGAATAGACGAGGCGCAGATCAACCTGCAAACGGCGGCCTACGCGAATGTGGTGGACCAGGCCGTGGCGACCGGGACGATTCTTAATGGCGCAATTGCAGGCACGGCCGCCACCAATTATTTTGCCACGCCTTTCCCAAATAACACACTCGGCTCGCAGATGCTGATGATCGCGCGGCTCATCCAGGCGGCGCCGGCATTGAATATGAAGCGGCAGATCTTCTTTTGCGAGATAGGTGGATACGATTTGCACAGTGGGCAGACGCAGATAACCAATGGCGTGCCGGATCCCACGCAGGGCTCGCACGCCGTGCTGCTGGGTGAGATAAGCACGGCCTTTCTCGCCTTCCAGCGGGCGATGGAACAACTGAATCTCTCCGATAGCGTCACCACTTTTACCGTGAGCGATTTCGGCCGTACCTTCCCAAGCAATGGATTTGGGAGTGACCATGGATGGGGCAGTCATCACCTCGTCATGGGCGGCGCGGTAAAGGGAGGAAATACTTATGGTACCTTCCCGACGCTGGCAATCAATGGTCCGGATGATACAAGCACGGGGCGCTGGATACCGACAACGGCGGTGGATCAATATGCCGCGACGCTTGCGACGTGGTTTGGCGTGGATCCATCGAACCTGTCCACCATCTTCCCCAACGTAGGGCGTTTTGCCTCGTCGAATTTGGGATTCGTTTAAGGGCGTGCTGCACTTACCACACTTATGAGGCACCGGCATAAGATTGCAATTGCGGTGCTGGTACTCATTCTTCTCGGAGTATGGGTGCTATTGCGGCAGCCCCCGGTGCCACCGCATGAAGGCCCGGCTCCCGAAGCAGTATCCGGTACGGCACCTTCCGCGGCGGCACAGACCAATCCATTGCCGGCACAGCCGGTTGATGCTGCTCAGACCACGGCTGGCGCGACCGCCGCGACTGCTGGGCGTTCACAAGGTATTCAAGCTTCTACGCCGCAGCCGGCGGGCCCGGTAACGATCAATTCAATAGGCGCGGTGGAGAATCCCGCTGAAGTGAAACCGGAATCCTCAACTCCGCCGCTGGAAGCGCACATCGCGGTGGAGGCCGTGCGCAATGCGATCCAGAAATACGGCGCGGCATTTGGCGGCAATCCCGTGGGAACCAATGCGGAGATTACCAAGGCGCTCAACGGGGATAACCCGACGCATTCGCGATTTATCGAAGGAATTCCAGGCGCGCAGATAGATGGGAATGGGAACCTGATCGATCAATGGGGGACGCCTTACTTCTTTCACCAGTTATCGGCCAGTGACATGGAGGTCCGTAGCGCCGGTCCCGACCGCATCATGTGGAACGGCGACGATATTATTGTGAAGTAGACCGGATAAGTGGCGCTCGCAAACGCCGAAGAATTCGTGCTTATTGGTTACCCGCCGGATTTCATGGACGAATTGGTCCGTGCCATCTGCGCGGGTGGCGATGAAGTTCATATATTTCTTCATCTTCTGCACTTGGGCGATCTCTTTTACTTCCGGGGAGCAGACGGCGTCATAGAGACGGCGGATATAATCGAGTAACTCCGGGCCCGTAGCCTCAGTAACTAATTCGCCACGCCGCAGCCGGCGTATTTGCTCGAAGATCCACGGATTTGCGATTGCTCCCCGGCCAATCATAAGGCCTTTTGCGCCGGTCTTAAGTAAAGTCTCCTGCGCCTGCGCGGCGGAGTTTACGTTGCCGTTTGCAAGGACAGGGCAGGGGAGTGCGGCGACTGCCTGCGCGATGAGTTTATAGTCGATGCCTCCGCGATACATCTGTGCAACAGTGCGGCCGTGGACGGTGAGCAGATCGAGCGAGTGCTTAGCGAATATGGGGAGGAGTTGGTCAAAGACCGCAGCATTGTCGAAACCGAGCCGCGTCTTGACCGTGAACCGGACCGTGACGGCATCGCGCAATGCACCGAGGATTGCATCGATGCGCTCCGGCTCGCGCAGCAGGCCGCCGCCGGCGCACTTGCGATAGACCACCGGGGCGGGACATCCGAGGTTGAGGTCGATGGCGGCTACGGGGTACTGCTGCAACTCGCGCGCGCTGCGGACGAGCGAGGGGATGTCATTCCCGATCATCTGCGCGATGGCGGGGCGGCCGGTCGGGTTTTGCGTGAGCGACTCGAGTATCCATTTCTCGAGGTGCGAGTCGCGGTGGACGCGGAAGTACTCCGTATAATAGAGGTCGGCGCCGCCATACTCCGTCATCAGGCGCCAGAATGGCAAATCGGTCACATCCTGCATGGGGGCCAGCGCCAGCACGGGCTCGGGGCGCGCGAGCAGCGCGTCGAATTCCTTGCAGGCGTCGGACATCTCCAATTTCTACTCCATGCTGGCGGCGCGGCCAATAGGCTTTCGCCGGGCGGCAACCTGTGGCAGAGTGGCGGGGCTTTTTTAAAAATGCAGCGTCCCATCTACGATCTTAGTTTTGCAGCCCTGGAGGGAGAGCTTTCCGCCTCCGGGGTGCGGCCCGTGCATGCGCGCGCGCTTTGGCGGGCGTTGCATCGGGAGGATTTTCGCGGAATTGAAGCGCGCGAGGATTTTCTCCCGCCGCTGAGGCGCTGGGTGGGGGAGCGGCTCGGCGCGGGCCAGGCATTTGATGCGACCTTGCCGCCGATCGTGAAAGAGACGGCGAGCTCCGATGGGCTGACGCGGAAGTTTCTTCTCCGGCTAAACGACGGCAACACCATCGAGACCGTGCTGATGGGCTACCCGGGGCGGCATACGGCGTGTGTGAGCACGCAAGCCGGGTGCGCCATGGGGTGCGTGTTTTGCGCCACGGGCCAGATGGGATTCACGCGGC
>Ga0206863_1049_pt1 | contig 43324 bp, 37 predicted proteins | sample Alteio_BWOrgCont_41_FD_152634 | JGI IMG/M metagenome (GOLD analysis project Ga0206863, IMG submission 152634) | Enriched cells from forest soil in Barre Woods Harvard Forest LTER site, Petersham, Massachusetts, United States -... | ecosystem: Environmental > Terrestrial > Soil > Temperate forest >...
GCAGCGACAGCGGAAGGAATATCTCCATTTGTGGCTGCGATTAGCCGAACGTCTACTGAGATCGGATGATTGCTTCCCACTCGCTCAAACTCGCGCTCTTGGAGCACACGCAGGAGTGCGATCTGGGTCTCCATGGGGAGATCGCCGATTTCATCAAGGAAAAGTGTCCCGCCGTCAGCGGACTCAAACCTCCCCCCCCACGTCTCTGTAAGGCGCCCGTGAAGGCGCCTTTCTCGTGCCCGAAAAGCTCACAGGCAATCAGCGATTGGGGGATGGCGGCGCAGTTCACGCGGACGAAGGCTCTCGACGCGCGGTTCGATCGCCGATGAAGTGCGCGAGCAATCAGTTCTTTACCCGTTCCGGTTTCGCCCAAGATGAGAACGGTCGAATCCGACGATGCAACTTTTGTCACTTGCTTCAACACCTGCCGCATGGGTTCGCAAGAACTGATAATCTCCTCAAACATTGAGAAGCGATCGACGTCTTCGCGCAGCGCAACGTTCTCGTTCTGAAGTCTCTGCTCGGCTTGCTTGCGATCGTGGATATCCGTCGCGGTGGCATACCAACGCTTGACCTGGTCTTGTTCATCACGGAGCGGGTTCCAGCGGAAGAGAAACCAGCGATACTTCCCGTCCTTCCCCATAAAACGCGCTTCGTATTCGTGCGGCAGGCCGCTTAAGAACTTACTTTGAGTTTCACTCGTCAAGCGTTCCCAATCATCTGGGTGATAATACTTCCGACGGTCAGAGCTCCGCCATTTGTCAAGCGTAAGACCATAATAATCGAGCACGGCCTGATTAGCATAAAGAAGAGTGCGATTGAGGTCATTCCCCAATACGGCGACGTGCTGCGGCGCGAAATCCAGGATCTGTCGAAGCTCGATTTCACTTTGCCGGATCTCGTCTTCCGCCTGCTTGCGATTCGGCGCGTCTTGCGAGAGTGGAAATTCGAGTGGGGAGGTAGTCATGTCGGCGCCTGGACAAATCGTTCTTATGTCAAATGCAGTCCTTGTGTATTCATACTAGTTAGTGATCAATGCTTCGTATCGCCTCGTACTTCGCGTCGTCGAGCTACATGCTCCGTACCTCCGTTCGCGAGAAGTACGAATGGTTCAGGTGATATCACGACAAGCCCCTGAGAAGGTTGGATCATGCATTATCCGCCATTTCCGATTGAGCCTGTTTTGCGTAATGTACTCGTACCCCTTTTGACAAAAGAGGCTCTGTCAGTGAAGGCGAAGCATCGGCCTCAACAACGATATCTGCTATTACGTTGATCGCCGCAATCCTGTGGGTTGCGACTGTACCCAACTTTTTGTTCTGAACGGCTAAAACTGTGGAGCCGGCACCCTCGATGAGGGCAGCTTTCATCTGGGCATCTTCGAAGTCGAATGCTCCGATTCCGCTTTCAGCGTCTACTGAACACGCCCCGAGAACAAAAAGATCCAGACTTATTTTCGCGATTTCCCTCATAGGGCCACCGCCAAGCGCCGCTCCAATCTTTGGATTTATCTTTCCCCCGACCGTAATAAGTTCAATTCCAGGGTGCCCCACCAAGCAGGAAGCTATTGCTGGATCGTGAGTCGCAACCGTGATATCGAGGCCGTCGGGTATGTGGCGCGCGAATGCCAAATTCGTAGTGCCGGTATCGATGAAGATAAACTGACCCTTCCGAAGCAGAGTAGCTAGCATTTTTCCGAGAGCGTCTTTGCGATCACGCTCTTCGGTGGTGCGGACCTGAATCGAAGTCCACGCTGGCGAGACCAGTACCGCACCACCGTAGACACGTTGGCAGAGTCCGCGCGAAGCAAGATCCCGTAAGTCGCGACGGATCGTGTCTTCTGACGTGGTGAATTCTTTGGCGAGCAGGGAGGCGCTTACCTGCCCATTCGCGCCTAAAAGGTCCAAAATTCTCCTCTGCCGATTTGCTGGGAGCGTTAAATTCTCACCCTGGATTGAATTGCGCAACACCACGCATCAATCGTGCAACACCGTGCATCAAATGTCAAGGAGTGCATGTAAATGCCGATAGCGGGTCGTGAATCCTCGTTGCGTCAAAGGTGGGCTACCGCCGGATTGTTCTTTCTGGATGGAACCGGCTTTGGTGTGTGGGCGGCTCACATTGCCGCCTTCAAACAGCGGTTGAACCTGCACGATTCCCAGATCACGGCCGTTCTATTCAGTGTGATTCTTGGAGCTTTACTGTGTATGCCCTTAGTCGGTCAATTGATTGCTCGCACGCGCGTCAGACTCGTTGCGACTCTTTCCGTGGTGGGCTACGTATTGACTCTCTGGTTGCTTGGGCATGCGTCTCATCTGTTTTCCCTTTGTGGGCTCGCGTTCCTTTTCGGAGCGGCGAAAGGATCGGTGGACGTCTCCATCAATACCCAGGCAGTGGCTCTGGATAGACCGGGACACAGATCCCAAATGAGCTTTTTTCAGGGGTGTTGGAGTGTTGGCGGTTTGGCCGGTTCAGGAGTTTCAGCTCTCCTGCTTCGCCACGGAGGAACGGTCTCCAAAGACATGTCTGCGGCGGCGATGCTTTTGGCAGTGCTGGCTGCTGCGGCACTGCCGTTTCTACCTTCCGAAGGCGTAGCGGCACCGGGACGACCTCGGCCCGCGTGGCCCAGCCCCTATCTGTTACTCCTCGGGACGCTCGCGTTCTTCGGATTGTTGGTGGAAGGAGCCATCGCAGATTGGACCTCGGTTTTTCTCCACGCAAATCTCCAGCTCTGCCTGGCGTTATCTGCGACCGGCTTCGGTGTGTACGCGATTGCTATGGCCGCCACCAGATTCACAGGAGACTGGCTCGCGGAGCAAATCTCGGGCAAGTGGCTTTTGGTTATGAGTGGACTCCTCATCGCCGTCGGCGTCGGTTCGTTACTGTTATGGAACTCATGGTATGTTGCAGCTCCCGGGTTGATGTTCGCAGGCTTTGGTACTGCAAACATCGTGCCAGTTCTCTGGAGCGCTGCCGGCCGTGATCCGGTGATCGGGCCGGGACCTGCGATCTCCATTGTTTCGACTATCGGCTACTTGGGATTCCTTGCAGGTCCACCCATGATCGGAGGAGCCGCGTCCTTCATCGGTCTGAGAGCCGGAATGGGGATCATTGTTATTGCGGGATTGATGGTTGCGATTCTGTCGGCAAGATATCGAGTTGGGGAACAGAGCTTCGGGGGTGCACATTGAAACCCAAAGCGATGATCTTCGACATGGACGGAGTACTTGTCGATTCGGAACCTTTGCATGAGCGCGCCAAACGAGAGGCTTTCCGGAAGACAGGCATTGTGCTCCCCGAGGAGCGCTTCGCAACATTGATTGGCCGCGGTGATGAGGCGATGCTCAAAGATCTCGTGTCAGAATTTTCTCTTTCCGCAGAGCAAAGCGCGGAAATTTTGAGACAGAAGAACGCGTTTTACGAATCGTCGGAGTCTACGCTTCGTCCGATACCGGGCGCTCTTGACTTTGTTCATTGGTCACATCGGCACTTCCGACTTGCCCTGGCGACATCGGCATCTCCCCGATATCGGCACTTCCTTATGAAGAAGTTCGATATCGAATCCCTCTTTGAGGTTGTGGTGGACGCGGCCCTGGTCAAGGCGCCTAAACCTTCGCCGGAAGTATTCGAAATCACTCTGAAGAAACTCTCACTAGAACCGACAACATGCTTGATCATCGAGGATTCTATCAATGGCCTCGTAGCGGCGAAACAGGCTGGATGTTTTGCCGTAGGGATCACAACCAGTTTTTCGAGCCAAATACTACGCAGCACGGGAGCAGACCTGGTCGTTCAGAACTTCGCGCAGCTTAAGTCTCATCTGGCAGAAGCCTAGCCATGAGGACGGAGTTGAAGCGCAGCCCGAATGCCGCAGGACCTTTTGTATGAGAAGAAATTCCGGAACGTTCAAGTGTCCCTTGAGAGCACGCTCAGCCACACGTTCCGAATGGTTTCTGATTCGATCGTGTAGGTCCAGAGATTGAACCAGGTTACGTCGTTCACTAGTTGTGGAATCAACGCCGATATCGATGCCCGAATCGAAAATCAGGCGCTTTAGGATTAGCAGCACGGGCTGCAAGGCCAAACCTCCTAAAAGGGAGCACACCCATTACGCTCTCGTCGAGCGGCTCTTGCCATCAGATTCTCTCTCCGCCTTTCTAGGCCAACGCACCTCAAAAGGTCAGTCCATCCGTTACTGGTCAGTTCTTGATCTGAACTCGCTCTTCTGGTGAGATTTCGCCATTTGGCGAGCGTGCGCCACCACGGATTTGATGATCACTTGTCTCGTTTCAATGCTTTAGCAGTTGGCATGGTACCTGCTTATCTATTTGCGAAAGCTGACTTGGGAGGATCGATGACGGAAGCATCCATTGACTTACAACGACCCCCTTCAGACGTCGAATCCGACTGCATCGGTGAGGTGCAGGCACCGAGCAACGTTGAAGAAGACCACATGCAGCCAACGGCGGCACAAATCTGGTCGGAAGTAAGTTTCGATTCGTTGGTGAGGATGTAACGACTGGCGAGGCGACTCGGAGCGCTTGACTCGAAAACCTTACTTACTTGAACAAGGAGAAACTATGTCAACACAGTTAGCCAAAACAAGTCTGAATCTTGTCGATCCCGAAACTGCCTCACAACCAATCAAGGATGCCCTCGCATTGCTTCCTTTGATCAACGTGTTCCGTGCAATGGCAAACGCGGAGACGCTCTATCCATACTTCGGCAAGTACATGTTGCAGCTGTTCCGGCCGATGGAGCTCGACAAAGCGCTGGAACGAATGATTGTCCTTCACGTTGCGAAACGATCCGATTGCGTCTATGCCTGGCGCCAGAACGTAGTTGTGGGACACAGCGTCGGAGTCACCGATCAACAGATCGTCGCTCTTGAGGCGGGGAACATCAAGGCGAATTGCTTTAGCGAAGCCGAGCAGAGCGTCTTTTCCTTCACAGATGAAGTGATGGATCTCATCGAAGCGACAGATGAGACCTATGCCGCGGTGAAGAAGAATTTCTCCGACCGCGCCATCACCGAGATGCTCTACGTGATCGGCACATACATGCTAGTCGTGCGTGTGCTTCGGACGGGACGAGTTCCACTGGACGATGAGCCCGCAGCGTCCCCACAGTAAATCGCGCGAACACCAGAGCCGATCACGTTTTGAAGTGCAACTGAAAAGGAGAAAGAGATGTCGGGCAAAATAACGTTTGGTACCTTCGGTCGATACACCGAGATTCCAGTCGATCAAATGACTCCTGAACAACGGGAGAACGACATGAGCCTCAAATTCACCGCTGGCGACCTCACCATTCACCGCCTCATTGAGATGGAGACCACGTTCCTGCCGGCGCATGATATGTTTGCCGGACTGACTCCCGACCTCCTGGCCGAGAACCGGCAGTGGCTGCGCGATTCTGGGGCGATCGACGCCACCGACACGATGATCCTGTGCTTTCAGTCCTATGTCGTTCGTACCCCGCACTACACGATCCTGATCGACAGTTGCCTCGGCAACGACAAGCCGCGGCCGCAACGTCCGAAATGGAATCAGAAGACCGACGACACCTATATGCGCGCGCTGAAGGCCGCGGGCTTTGTGGTCGAAGACATCGATTTCGTGATGTGCACGCATTTGCATGTCGATCACGTCGGCTGGAATACGAGGCTCGAAGGCGGCCGCTGGGTTCCGACCTTTCCCAAGGCGCGCTACGTCTTCGGCAAGGCCGAATATGACTACTGGGCCGAGCAGCACGCCAAGGCCGAGGTGACGCCGTTCGGCGACAGCGTCTTGCCGGTGGTCGAAGCCAGGCGGGCCGACATCGTGCGCGACGATTTTGCGATCGGCGATCATTTGCGCATTCTGCCGACGCCGGGACATACGCCCGGCCATGTCGCCTTCGCGGCCGGCCGGGGCAAGGACGACGCGGTATTTTGCGGCGACATCATGCATTCGCCGCTACAGACCCGTTATCCCGAATTGCTGTTTAAATTCGACGTCGATCCGGCGCTCGCGGCCAAGACCCGGCGCGATTTCATGGAGCGCTATTGCGACACCGACACGCTCTGTTGCACGGCGCATTTTCCGTCGCCCTCGACAGGAAAAATCCGCCGCCGGGGCAACGGATTTTCCTGCGAGGCGGCACGCTAAAAGCGAGGGCGCGAGGTGCAGAAAAGACCTCACCTGACCTCTCCCCGCAAAGAGCAGGGCTATCGCATATGCTTCTCTAGCCACGATGGCTTTGTTCATCCCTTGAGACGGCGCTTCGGCGCCTCCTCTCACGTTTTGAAATGCAACTGAAAAGGAGAAAGAGATGTCGGACAAATTAACGTTTGGTACCTTCGGTCGATATACCGAAATTCCAGTCGATCAAATGACGCCCGAACAGCGGAGGGGGTATGAATATGTGGTCAAAGAACGTGGCGAAGCACCGGGGCCATATAAGATCATCCTTCAAAATCCAAACCTGCTGCAGGTCTTGGTTCCCGTTGGCAGGTACTTTCAACAAAGCCACTCTTCGCTGTCGGACGCGGAACGCGAAATTGTAGTGAATTTGATCAATGCCAAATGGCACGCGGCCTATTCGAATTACGAGCACGAGATGATCGGGGAACGAGCGGGCCTGCCGCCAGAGAAAGTGCAGGCACTGATCGCAGGCCTGCACACATCTTTTGACGACCCGCGGCAGCAGGTTGTCTATGACATGACCTGTACATTGATAGCCTCGCGTATCGTACCGCAAGGACTTTATGAGCGCGCCATAAAGTTATTGGGGGATGCTGGTCTTACGGATCTCACCGTACTCATTGGGTACTTTACCTCCATATCTATGACACTCGCAGCGTATGACGTTCCATCGAACGCCATTGGACTGAAGCGGTAACCTCGGCGCCGATGGTGGTGCTATAGCTGCACGACCAAAACGAATTGCAGGGCTATCGCAGTTCGTAAGGACCGAATGTCCGCAGAGTCACCGAGTGTAGCCGCCGCAATTCGCAAAAAGGAGAAATGCAATGGCAATGAATGTAAGACGCATCGTGACCGGTCACAACGCCAGTGGAAAAGCAGTTATTAAGACCGATGAACAGATCGCAACAGTTCCGCGGATAGGAGCGGGCATCTCGGGCGCGGAGATCTGGTCGACTGATCAAATGCCGATCGACAACTCGGCGGCGGCTGAAGCCGCCCAACGAGCCGGTTTCGTTAAGCACAGCAATTACGTGGGCGACGGCGGCGGCACGACGTTCCGAATCAACGAGTGGGCTCCCGGCCACGCGAGATTCACCCACCGCACCGAGACCCTGGACTACGCGATCGTGCTGTCAGGTGAGATTGACTGCGAACTGGAAAACGGTGAGGCCGTGCATCTGAAGTCCGGCGACATCATGATCCAGCGCGGCACGATTCACACTTGGGTAAACAAAGGCTCGGTTCCGGCGGTCACCGCTTTCATCTTGATCGACGCCAAGCCCGTCGAGGTTAACGGCACGGAAATGCGCACTGTTTTCCGACCCTGCCAAAAGGAGGCAGTCAATAAAACGCGAAAGCATTTACATCCTGCATGTCTTTAGCACTCACGGCTTATGACGCTCGTCTGACGCTGTTGGACTGACGCGGCAGGCAACAGCACAACCCTTTTTCAAGGCGCCCGCACGCGGGCTGGGCACCTCACATATGGAGTACATCATGCCACCGAGTCCTGTGCCTCAAGTCAGTCTGACAACCGTCGCAACGTTTCCCAAAAACTACTTTCTGGAGAACCTCGCCGTACGTGTAGACAATTCCGTTCTCGTCACCGCATTGAACCACAAAGAGCTGTGGTACGTTCCATCTTCTCCCCATGGCGCCGAGGTTACGCCACGGCTGCTCCTCACCTTCCCTCATCTGGCGATGGGGATCGTAGAAGGTGATCCGGATATCTTCTATATCGCAACGTCCGAGATATACAGCTGGAGTGCATCGCACCTCTACCGTCTCGATTTGAACGGATGGACTCCCGGCAAGCCGATTAATCCCGAAGTGATTCTGCATTTCCCGGAACCGGTCCGTGGCCTCAATGGTAGCTGTGTAGTTGCGCCGGGCGTCATTTTCATCGCAGACTGTTTTGCAAGCTTGATCTGGCGTGTAAATCTCAACGCGCAAGATGGCAAGCCGGAAGCCAGGGTTTGGCTTAGGCATGACAGCATGGGTTACTTCCCTGGCCAGATGAAGCCTGAGCAGCCGGGTATCAATGGTGTGCAGTATTCACCAAAGCGCGGCTATCTCTATTACACCAATACTGCGAAACAGCTACTCCTGCGAGTGAAGGTCGAACCTAAGACCTACAATCCAGTCGGGGAGCCGGAAGTTGTCGGTGGCGGTAGGATGTTCGATGACTTCTGTATCGATCAAGACGCCGGCTTTGCCTATCTGACGACGCATCGACAGAATACGATCGATCGTCTGTCGCTCGAGCCGACAGAAAACAGCGAAAAAAGAATTAGCATTGCTGGCGATCCCTTCACTCCTGGACTCATCGGCCCCTCGGCCGGTCACTGGGGAAGGCGGCCTGGCGAATATGGGAGACTTGCGTTCTTCACCACCGACGGAGGTACAGCATCACAGCCGGAGATTGGTCCCCAACCAGCGAGGCTGATGAAGATCGAGTTACTGACTTAGGCTGCCGTTTCATAATGCCGCAGCCGCTCTGATCGTCACTAGAACCCGCCCGCGGATAACTGCCTGAGCTAACAATCTCTGTAGCCATCAGTCCTCGGCAGCCTATCGCGACGGGTCACAGCGCCAGCGGAAGAGCGGTTGCTAACACCGATTGTGCGGGGCGAGTTTGCTGCCTACGCCAGAACATGAATCTTCCCGAAAGTGTGAAGATTCTCTGCCGAAGGTTACGAACCTCGGTCGAGTATAAGTGAGTAACTAAATTGCGTTAGTGAAAGAAGAAATGCTGAATTCAGCAGCCACCAACGTACGGCAATCAAGCTTCAGAGTGGAATCCTACTTCCTCGGCGAGGTCAATGTCCTCACCTCGAAGCTTTGGGGCGCAAAAACCAAAAGATCTCTCGGAAGAGATTGCGCGATATAAGGCAGATCTCGACACAGAAGCCCTCAACCACTTACACAAACGGAGAACCCTGATGCCAACCTTACTGCAGCCTGATGCGGAGCGCATCACACGCCTCGAACACACACCAACGCATGATCGTGCACCTGAAGAGCTCGCGCTTGGAACCCCTCTTTGGTTGCAGGATGATCTGGTTGACATGCTCGGCAAAGACCAGGTCCATGCCCGCGTCATCGACCTTGTTAAGTACGCCACTGACGCAAGCCCTTACCGGATGTTTCCGAAGGTAGTGGTTACGCCGCGTACGGTCAGTGACATCGCCAAGATCTTTGCGTATGCACAAGAAAAGAAGATCTCTGTAACTATTCGGTCGGCCGGATCAAGCCTCAGCGGCCAAGCACAAGGAGACGGCATCCTGATCGACGCGCGTAAACACTGGGCCGGAGCGATGGTAGAAGACGGTGGCAAGCGCCTTCGAGTACGCCCTGGCACCATAATGTTTCGTGCCAATCTCGCACTCCATCCTTACGGATACCGCCTGGGACCCGATCCCGCAAGTTCGGGCGTCGCGACCGTAGGAGGCGTCATCGCCAACAACGCCAGTGGGATGTGTTGCGGAACCGTCGAGAATTCGTATAAAACGCTCGAATCGGTCTCTTTCCTGCTCCCTTCCAGCACGCACATCAATACTGCAGATTTCGACGCGGAGAATCAATTCAATCTCGCTGAGCCAGACTTGGCTGCTGGGCTGATGGAGATCAAAGAAGAGATCGAGAGGGATCAGGCGCTCGTCGAACGCCTTAAGAAGAAGTACAGCATCAAGAACACGACGGGCTATCACATGGGCGCATTTCTCGATGAGTCAACGCCGCTTGGGATCTTCCGCAAACTGCTCGTGGGATCAGAGGGAACCCTGGCCTTTATTTCGGAAGGAGTCTTCGAGACAGTTCCGGATGACAAATATCGCCTCACAGCGTTCCTCGTTTTCGCCGATATGCACTCCGCGTGCGCTGCAGTAGCCCCCTTCATCGCTCATGGTGCAGCGGCGGCAGAACTGTCCGACCGTGGATCTCTGCGGGCTGTGGAGGGAAAGCCCGGCGTGCCAGATCGCTGGAAGACATTGCCTGGCGAAGCTACAGCATTGCTGGTCGAATTCCGCGAACCTACCCCAGAGAAGCTCCAGGAGGCGGCGGCAGCGGCGCAGGCCGTTCTCAACGGACTACAGCTCTTGGAAAAGGCGGAGTTCACGCAAGACCCTCATGTCGCCGCACAATACTGGACGATTCGCAACGGGCTGCTACCGTCGATTGGCGGTGCCCGCCCGAGTGGCACATCCCTCATTCTTGAAGACGTCTGCTTTCCGCCCGACAAACTTGCGGATGGCGCGCTCGACCTGCAGAAGCTGTTCCCAAGGCACGGTTATAACGGTGTCGTTTTCGGCCACGCTTCTGCAGGCAATCTGCACTTCCTCATCACACCCTCCCTGAATACGGAAGCAGATACCGAGCGGTTTGATGGGTTCCTGAAGGATGTGGTGAAGCTGGTCGTCGACAAATACGATGGCTCCCTGAAAGCGGAGCACGGGACCGGCCGCAATATCGCTCCCTTCGTCGAACATGAATGGGGTCTGAAGATCACAGACATGATGTGGAAGGTGAAGCGACTTGCCGATCCACATCACATCCTGGCTCCGGACGTAATGTTGACCCGGGATACAAAAGGACATCTCCGCCATCTGCACACCGTTCCGACTGTTGAGCAAGAGGTGGATCGCTGCATCGAGTGTGGATATTGCGAGTCTGTTTGTCCGAGTCGCCATATCACCACCACGCCGCGCCAACGCATCGTCATACGGCGCGAAATGCTCCGTCAACCAACCGGCTCGATCGTTACCGAGGCGCTGCTCAAGCAGTACGAGTATGACGCGATCGAGACCTGCGCCGGCGACGGCAGTTGCGCATTGGCTTGTCCCGTGGGTATCAACACCGGCATGCTGATGAAGCACTTCCGCCACGAGGAACACAACACTACTGAGGAGTACGTCGCCGAGAAGATAGCCGAAAACTGGGGTACTGCAGAGGTTGGAGCGCGAGCTGCGCTCAGGCTCAATCACATCGCAACCAGCATTTATGGAGGGTCGTTGGTCGCCGAGAGCGCCCTGAAGGTAGCGCGCTCGGTGGTCAGCAAAGACCTGATGCCAGGATGGCTTCCGGTTATTCCGCCCGCGGCTTCGCCAGAGGTTCCCGTCACTTCTCGCGCGAATGCGGCGGCGGTCTACTTTCACGCATGCGTCAATCGCATGTTCGGCGGCTCAGACGGAATGAAGGGGCCAAGCCTCGCCGACGCAATGGTCGCCGTTTCAGCGCGTGCCGGGATGCCACTTTGGATTCCTGACGACCTCTCCGGCACCTGTTGCGCGACCGTCTGGCACTCCAAAGGCTATGCCGATGGCAACAAGTTCATGGCGAACAGAATCGTCGAAAGGATGTGGGAATGGAGTGACGGAGGCAAGATTCCGGTCGTCTGTGATGCCAGCTCTTGCACCTTCGGCATTACAACCGAGATTCTCTCCTACCTGACCCTTCAGAATGCAGAGCGTCACAAACAGTTGCAGCTGATCGATTCGGTTGCCTGGGCCTATGACCATCTTCTGCCTAAGCTGAAGGTGGAACGGCGGGTCGAGTCTGCTGTTATTCATCCAGTTTGTTCGATTCATCATCTTGGTCTGGTAGACAAGCTGCAGTTGCTTGGAGAGGCCTTAGCCAAGAAGGCTGTCACGCCGATCTATGCAACCTGCTGCGCCTTTGCTGGTGACCGCGGCTTTCTGCATCCCGAGCTGACTCATTCCGCGACATCGGAAGAGGTCCATGAGATTGCGGATCAGCAGTTTGAAAAATACCTGTGCAGCAACCGTACTTGCGAGTTGGGCATGAGTCTAGCTACGAGAAAGGACTATCAATCAGTGATCTTCCTGCTTGAGGAACTGACTCGTCCGCAGGCGCAAGAGATCCACGCAATCACATAGAGAGGGAAGTTGCAAAATGGATAATTTGCTTGCGGCACGTTCCCAGATGGGCATGTCTTTAGCATTCCACATCATTTTTGCGACGATTGGCGTTTCGTTGCCCTTAATGATGACCATCGCCGAATGGCGGTGGAGGTCTACAGATGATCCGGCCTACCTTTTACTTGCAAACCGCTGGGCGAAGGGGACAACCATCCTCTTCGCCGTCGGCGCTGTCTCCGGTACTGTCTTGTCCTTCGAGCTCGGTCTCTTGTGGCCGTGGTTCATGCAGTACGCAGGCGCCGTGATCGGAATGCCTTTTCCCCTGGAAGGGTTCGCCTTTTTTACCGAGGCAATTTTTCTCGGGATTTACCTGTATGGCTGGAACCTGGTGCCGGGATGGTTTCACCTTCTCTCCGGCTTCATCGTGACGATTAGCGGTGTCCTTTCCACAGTATTCGTCACCCTCGTGAACGGCTGGATGAATACGCCAACAGGCTTCGATATGGTGGCTGGAAAGTTCGCGAACATTCATCCGTTTGTTGCAATGCTTAATCCGGCAGGGATTCCGGAAGCCGTACACATGGTCTTAGCGGCGTATACCGCAGCTGGCTTTGCGACAGCCGGCATTCATGGATGGCTCCTCCTTCGGCGCGGTCGAAATCGATTCGATGAGGTAGCAATCGGAATCGCCTTGCTGGTTGGTGGTGTAGCAGTTCTTGTTCAAGGGGTGAGTGGGGACGCAGTAGCCCGCATGGTCGCGGCGAGGCAACCGATGAAGCTTGCCTCGCTCGAAGGTCAATTCCACACCGAGACGGGTGCATCGCTGCGCATCGGCGGAATTCCTTTTCCTGATGAACGCGAAACCAAGTATGCCATTGAGATACCGCACGGACTGAGCCTTTTGGGGTTTCATAAATACAATGCTCTGATCAAAGGACTTGACCAGGAGTCACAGTCCGACTGGCCAAATGTGCGGATTGTCCACATCTGCTTTCAGATCATGGTCGGCTGTGGGAGCCTATTGTCCCTCTTTGCTCTTGCAGGAGGGTGGCTAGCTTGGAGGAAACGTCCGTTGACCAAGCACACGAGGTTCATCAAGGCGCTTGTTCTCGTCAGCCCACTTGGTTTTGTAGCCCTGGAAGCGGGATGGATACCGTGACGGAGTTAGGCCGTCAGCCCTGGATCATCTATCACCTCATGCGCACCAAAGATGCAGTGACTTCGATGCCGAACGTAACGATCACTTTCACGGTGATGACAGCGTTATACGTGATTCTTGGAGTCCTCGTTGTCTGGCTATTGAGCAGGCATGTGATCGCAGCGCCGGAGAGGAAACAAATCGAACATCCGGAGGTCTTCATATGAACGTATCTGTAGTCCTTGCGGCGATTATGCTGATCTCGCTGGTGATCTACTCACTGCTCGGCGGAGCTGACTATGGCGCGGGCTTTTGGGACCTAGTCTGCTCTGGACCGCGCAAGCAGGGTCAGCGCGACCTGATTGCGAAGGCGATCCAGCCTGTATGGGAAACCAACCACATCTGGTTGATCCTGCTTGTCGTCCTGATGTTTTCCGGCTTCGCGCCGGCTTTCAGCGCGATCAGCGTGGCACTTGCTGCACCGGTCTTCCTGATTCTCCTCGGAATCGTTCTGCGCGGCTCGTCCTATGTGTTCCGGGCCTACTTCACCGGAGGCGTTCGGACGCAGCTCTATTGGGGCAAGATTTTCTCAATATCAAGCAGTCTTACGCCACTCTTCCTCGGGATCGTGATTGGGGCAATCTCCATTGATAACGTTCGCATGAATGACGGAATCAGCGAGAACGGTTTCCTCAGAGCGTGGTTTCATCCGTTTCCGCTGGTCGTTGGTGTGCTTTCGCTTTCACTGTTCGCGTATCTATCGGCCAGTTATCTTACCGTCGAGACCGATGACCCGGCACTTCAGAATGACTTCAGGAACCGGGCCTTGTTCTCTGGCTTTGTCTCGATGCTTGTGGCCTTCGCCACCTACGTTCTCGCTGGGAATTTCGCCCTGGAAATACGGAATGGCCTGTCTCGCGCTCCCTATGTCTGGCTGGTCGAGGCTGGCGCCGCCATCGCGGCATTGGTTGCCTTCCAGGCGCTCTGGTCGCGCAGCTATTCCCGTGCACGTATAGCCGCGGCAGCCCAGGTCGGGCTCATCGTAATCGGCTGGAGCCTTGCCCAGTATCCCTATCTCGTCCGGCCCAAACTCACGATCTTCAATAGCGCCTCACCACCAAACATCCTCGTGGACATCGAGATCGCCGTCGCATTGGGTGCCGTGATTCTGATTCCTTCGCTTGTCCTGCTACTTCTCATCTTCAAAAGGGATGGGAAATCGATCTCAGCCAGCGTAGATAAACGGTGTCTGAAACTTTCACCCGCGGAGAACTCTTATGATGCTTGTCCCAATTTCTAAACCTTTGCAGCGCGCGCTTGAAGCATTATCCAACGAGACGGGAGAGCCTATCTCACAACTCGTAGCGGACGCACTCTCCCATGGCCTCGGCATAGCGGTGCATACGCTCTTCCAGGTCTCAACGTCGGGGGCTCTTGTACAAGGGATCTACGAACGGGCCGTCTCCAGCACCTTGCTGCTGAACTATGGTGATTTCGGAATTGGTACATTCGACAATCTCGACGGGGAGATGGTTGTGCTGGATGGGGGCATCTATCAAGCGCGCAGCGATGGCGCCGTGAACAAGATCGTCGACGACACAGGAACGCCCTTCGCCATTGTTGTAAAGTTTGCAGCGGATCAAGACCAGACAATCGCAAGTGCATCGAGCTTCGAGGAACTCAGGGCCATCTGCGACAGGTATCGGGATTCCGACAATCTCTTCTACGCATTTCGCATTGATGGTCACTTTGACCACATCCACACTCGCGCCATGCAAGCCACCCTGAAAGGTCTGCCTTTGGCCCAGGCCGCGGCGATCCAGCCAGAGTTCGATTTCAGGGACATCCGCGGGACACTCGTCGGTGTCTGGGCTCCGCAGTTCGCTAGCGCTCTCAATGTAGTGGGATACCACTTCCACTTCCTCTCCGAGGACCGGACGAAGGGAGGCCATCTGCTTGAGGGCAGCGGCACGAACCTTCGAGTCCGAGTGGAGAAGCTGAACGACTTCCATCTGTCCCTTCCTGAGTCTGAGGAGTTCCTGCGAGCCGACCTCACAAAAGATGCCTCAAAGGATCTCGCCTATGCTGAACAACCCCGCAAAAAGGAAAACGTCTAATGTCTAACGAACCGAAACACAATGAGCCTAGCGGCGCAGATATCGTCGTCAAAACGCTTGAACAACAGGGCGTGAAATGGATCTTCGGGATTCCAGGCGCGAAGATCGACAAGGTCTTCGATACTCTCCTTGATTCCTCTATTCAAACAGTTGTTTGCCTGCACGAGCAAAATGCTGCGTTTATAGCGGGTGGTATCGGGCGTATGACGGGAAAGGCCGGTGTGGCGATCGCCACCTCCGGTCCTGGCGTTTCAAATCTCGTCACTGGCCTGGCGACCGCGAACACAGAGGGTGATCCGGTGATCGGTCTCGGTGGCGCCGTACCTGTGGCTGACAGATTGAAGAAGACTCATCAGTCGCTGGACAACGTCAATCTTTGCAGGCCTGTGACGAAGTTCAGCGCGGAAGTGGACTCACCCGAGTCTGTCTCGGAAGTTCTGATCAATGCATTCCGCAGCGCTGAGTCCGGCCGGCCAGGCGCCGCCTTCGTGAGCCTTCCCACAGACATCATGGCGGCGCCCGCCAAATGCGGGGTTATTACTCCTCCCACGCACTCTGCGGCAGGTCCCGCAGACTCTGCCGCTGTCAAGGAAGCTGCTCGCCTTATCAATCAAGCGAAGAGACCAGTGGTACTCCTTGGCCTCCTGGCAAGCAAACCTGAGAAGGCAAATGCAATTCATGAATTGATCGCTAGCGGAAAACTTCCGGTTGTTGGGACATTCCAGGCCGCGGGCGCGATCTCGGCAAATCTGTTCAGTAGCTTTAGCGGACGTGTCGGTCAGCTTAATAATCAACCAGCGGACAAGATCCTCGCCGCGGGAGACCTGGTGATCACGATTGGGTACGACCCCGTCGAATACTGGCCATCCATCTGGAATAAAGGCAATAAGCGCACCATCGTACATCTGGATTTGCTTCCAGCCGATATCGACAACTCCTATAGCCCGGCGGTTGAGCTGATTGGAGATATCGCGGCGACGATTCGGCTATTAACGCCTCTCATCTCGCACTCCGCCCCCGATGCAGTCATCAAGGGATTGCTCGACAAGATCGCGGAAGCTCGTCAGGAGTTGGCACGATCCTCTGCGGCGATGAACGGAACTCCAATCCATCCACTAAGGCTCGTCTCTGAACTACAAAACCTTCTCACACCTGATACCACTCTTTGCCTGGACATGGGCTCCTTCCATCTTTGGATGGCAAGACACCTCTATAGCTTCCGATCGCGACAGATGCTCATCAGCAACGGTCAACAGACACTCGGAGTCGCACTTCCGTGGGCTATTGCAGCCACGCTCGTTCGCCCAGCCGAAAAGGTCTTGTCGATCTCCGGCGACGGTGGTTTCCTGTTTTCGGGTATGGAGCTTGAGACTGCCGTGCGGCTCCAGTCCCACCTTGTTCACATGATCTGGATCGATGGCACCTACAACATGGTCGCCGTCCAGGAAGAACAGAAGTACGGCCGCCCCTCGGGCACGACGTTCGGCCCGATTGATCCGGTAAAGTATGCGGAGTCGTTCGGAGCCCACGGTTTCATGATTCAGTCTCCGGACCAGATCCAGGGAGTGCTTAAGCAAGCCTTCGACACTCCTGGTCCCGTACTCATCGGGGTACACGTAGACTATCGCGACAATCACAAGCTCTTCGAGTTGGTGAATGAACGGAGTATTCACTAATGCCTGAGGGGACTACTCAGACGAGCAGTTCCCGGTCGGGGCATTCACAACTAACGAAGCTACTCCGCCGATGAGTACACAATCTCAAAAACGGGACGAAACGAGATATTGAGAAGTTTCAGCGCACTGGATCGACCCGCCACAACAACGGAGTTGGTTCCTATTCGAGGCCCCAGCGTGAGGTTTATAGAGCTTCTCGTTGAGGACCCAGTAAACCACTGGGAAAGCAGACGTACAAAAGAACAAGAGAATACATAATGACATCGAATGAGTCGCTTCAGTTGCCCCGAAAGTACTGCATTCTCTGCGTCGACGATGATCTCATCGGTCTTGAACTACGGTCCGCTCTGCTCGAAGAAGAGGGATACTCTGTGACCGCTGTTAGCTGCCCGCTGATGGCTCTGGAGCATGACATGTCGAAGTTCCACATGGCGATACTGGATTTCGCCATGCCTGTTCTCAACGGATTCCAGCTCTTGCTACGTCTACGCGCTGCACGCGCATCTTTTCCGATCGTGTTGCTCAGCGGTATGAGTAGGAATTTACCGAACGACATCCGCAGTGTGTTCTCAAGCTGCCTCGACAAAGGAGAACCGATACATCTTTTGCTGAATACTATACGTTCCTATCTGACTTCGATCCCGGACCCACCAGAGTGCCGGGTAGTGGGCAGAGATGCTCATCCTCTGTATCGACGGCATCGGCTCTAGAGGTTGGGAAAGCTAAGAGGCGGGGACCATGATCGATAGCTTCTACTGAATCTGATTTCGAGTGGGTGCGATCCTTCAAACTGAGACCCGCTCATATCCAGAACTGATGGAAACCGCGCAGAAATAGCATGAAGCTTTTGTGCAAGCCGACAACATCTTCAGAAGTGAACCAGACCAAGGCAAGGCCGAGTCAGAGGTGAGCAAGTGTTAGGAGTATTTCTTTCTCTCTTTAAGACCGTTGATCTCTCTGCTCGTCACTTTCGTTACCGTCGAAGAAGACAACATTCATGCAGCCCGCAGCAGCAGGACCAAATTTTCGCCCAAGCTCATAGGACCTGCCGAGGCGACCGAAGTTTGCAGTTCCCGGCGGAGATCGAGGCAATCGTCCACAAAGTCGCTGTCATCATGCATTAGAAGGGCGACGAGTTCGCAAAGCCGATTCCTCTGGAGATGGGGAGGGCCGTTTCGTGAAACACAGGGCGAGGTCGATTGCTGCGCCGACATTCTCGACTTCTACGCTGACAACGCCGGATAGATGTATGAGTGGTCGACTTTGCGACCAGAAGACCCACGAATATCCGCCTCACCCTCGAAAGCCACCGGCCAAAGAAAGGGAAAATACTTCGAGGGGGCTGCGAGGGTATACAGTCCTGATTTTGCTACGAAGTTCGCCGCTCATATCTAACAATGAGCGAAAATGCGGGACGCTGCTTACTGCTATACTATTGATAGTAAATCACTTAAGCCTGAAAATAAAGCTTATGTTAACTTGGTTCGTCCACGGAATCGTTTCCCTATTGATGTGCATCAAATCAGGTGTAGCGTAGGGTGCAGCTGTTCTGATGAGGCGTTGCAGAAAAGAATCAAGCAATGTCCACTACAGTAACAACCCTTCCTACCCTCGTCGCCACCTTTACGAATGACCGCCTGGGCCTGTGCGCTAACGTGCGCGAGCTACCGGAGTCTGAAGAATTTGAAGTCGCTGTGGTCGATGGCTTTTCCGGTGATGTAGTCGTCTCCCGGAGCTTCCGTACAAAAGAGGGCGCAGTTAAGACTGCTGAATGCCTCATAGATATCGGATCCATGAATGGTGAATGACTAAGTTCAGCGCTTGCGGGCTTTGCGCGGTTTTTATTTCTGGACTCAGATGTTAAGTCTCAGGAGTCTTGCATTCATCTTAGCGTCCGCGATGCGGCGTGCTCGCGCCTTGTCCTCCGCTTCTTTCAACCACTTGCCCGACAGAAAAAACGGGAGACAAATGGATATAAAAGCGCCCGCAAAAATAGCTATGAAAATCCCAGTCTCTTTCATGTCACTCCCCTGCGAACAGGTTATCCTCGCCCTATTTCGCTTACCCCGTTACGGTACCCCGATTGTAGTTCAGTCAAGCTTGTCGTTGCCCTTGTAAGTTATTGAATTGTTAGGGTGTTAACCAGATCTGCGTGAGGTCGAGCTTGAATCCAAGAACCGGTTCGCCTGCAGTGATGTGGTCCCCTACGACTTCGTAGGAGGCATTCCGCTGCTCATAAACGTAGACCTTACGGTTCTTTGGGTCGATCAGCCATCCAAGCTCAGCGCCGCTGGCAATCCACAACTCCATCTTCCGTTTGGCTGCGGCCAAGCGATCAGTCTCGGAAAGCAGTTCAATGACGAAAGCCGGAACAATGTGAAGGAAATGCTTCCTTGACTCGGGTGTCAATTTAGACACCTGGGCCAGCGTTAAATAGGCTGCGTCTGGACTCTTACTCGAACCATCAGGGAGAAAGATTCCGGCGCTGGAACCAAGGGCTATCCCGCCAATATGCTGCGATTTCACCCAAGTTCTCAGCTGGGTGATGATCTCAGCGTTCAAATCTTCACTACCCCAACCGGTGGGTGGATTCACTACAATGGCTCCTTCGCTCGTGCGCTCGAAACGAACGCCGTCATTGGCCGCGCACAGTTCCTCGAACTCCTGATCGCTCAGGACTGGTTCGATAACCATTCTGCTCGGCGCCTTGGGGAGTTGGATACTTGTGCTCATGACATCATTTTACGGCTGTTCTGCAGCCAGCTCTAAGTTTTAATACGGAGACTTCGCAGGAGTCCAGGTCAGTCTGATATTCGTTGGATCCATCAAAAGATAAGCTCGTCCCGCAGCCAGTAATTGAGTTTTTTAATGTGATATCCAATTCAGGGGCACAGCGGTTCAACCCCATACTTGTACAAGGAACAGCGTATAAGGATCGTAGCCAACTTCCTCAAGCGTTGTTTTGAAGGCATCCGGGCTCATACAGACATAGGGCGGCACGAACCAGCCAATCGATCGAAAACGCATCACGACCTCACCGATGTCATCAGGGAGTCTCAAAAATCAGACTTATCTTCGCTCCATGACGTTCAACCGAGAGTGGCCACTCGACGGAAAACGCAACTGAAAGGAGCGCATGCAATCCATCATTCCGTCGATTCTCGTTCGCCCGCTCCGGACGAACAAAATTTCACGATCCGCCCTGAATCTCGCCTTGTCCCTTCTTTTTGCTCTTCCTGCACGTGCGCAGAGCACGGGGAGCGATCCGTGGGACAACGCGGTGAACGTGCTCAAGACCGCGTTTACCGGCACCATCGCCACCGGGCTTTCACTGGTCGCCATCGTCGTGGGCGGACTCATGTTCGCCTACGATGAGGGCCAGTCGAAGCGCATGCTCGCAGGAATCGTCTTCGGCATCGGCATGGCGGTCGGCGCGGTGAACTTCATGGCCTGGCTCTTTCCGTCGTAGTTCAGCGACAGAGTCGATTTATGCATTGGAGCCGCAAGAAACGTCCGTCCAGTTATGGCGATGAAGACTGCAGCTCTCTCATCCGGTGGGTATGTTTCAGGTCGAAAGCCGAGCGCAGATGGCGTCTTTCCCCAGAAATTACCCAGAGAAGTTCTACGATCTCGTGGTCCAGGTTGCGATCATCCGGCCCGGCCCCATCGTCGGGCAGATGATGCACCCCTATATGCGGCGGCGGCAAGGGAGAGAGGAGGTAACGTATCCCCATCCTTCGCTGGTACCCGTGCTCAAGCGAACCCTCGGAGTACCGCTCTTTCAGGAACAGCTGCTGCGCATTGCCATGACCGTACCGTATGCTCAACGGCAGAGTGTTCTTTTGGTTGACGGAAGCCCGCTTAGAAACGTTGCTTGCCGCTTATAAAGATCGGATGCAGCTCGTGCTGGAAGTGGATACCGTAGCATTGTTGGATAAACATGGTGCCAAAACTGCTCTGACTCCCATGAATACAGGCTGCACGAGCCCGATGGCTTTCCCCCGCGGCCTTGAATCCTTTCTGCCTCCGCACAACTACCCGTTCGAAGAAAACAAGCGGAAAAAGGGAGGGCAAACGAAAGCGATCGTAGAGCTGACAGTCGAATATTCTGTGCCAGACATTGCGGATTTCACAGTTCGAGAACGGTGCCTCAAAAATAGTAGAGGTCGTCTACGAACGCCGCTAGTTGGTCGCAGTCATGCTGTTGGGAGTCGATGAATCAACTGTATGTAGCATCTGTTGAAAAACATGGTCAGCTCTGCCATTACAAGAAATTCTTTGGCGAAAGAGTTTTCCGATAAGAAATCCTGATCGAATAGTATCTCTCCCGTTTCTGCGTCAACACTGATTTGAGGATTGGACCGCAGAAGGCCGCGCACTTCACCGCCAGACTTCAGTTCGATGAACGCAGAACGCAGAATGCAGAATCCTGTTCCGAGCTCTTCGTAAGTTGTGAAACCGGCTTCCGCTTTCGACGAAGGAGGTTCGAAAGTCTGCTTCAAGCTCAGCACCGAGACCGCATCTGGGAAGAGCTGCTAAAAATAGCTTCTCGACTTTTTCAAATAGAGCGGCATTACTGTCTTTGCGTAAGAGTTTCGGGGGCCCGTGACACCTTGTTCAACGTTGCGGCAGATGACGCGCTCTACCTTGTCGACGGAGCGGTGATGCGACTTTCGGCACAGCACAGTGATAATGATGCACAAGGAGCACTAGAAAGGGCATCCGGACGGGCGTCGGGAGCTTTTCAGTTCACCCGCCTCAAGGTATAGGCGGTCCTGCCCTTCATGGGGATCTGGACTTTACTGTCGGAGCCCACGATATAGCGCTGCACCGACCCAGCGCTTGAATCGACAGGCGTTGCGGATATATTAGCCCGCGCCCACTCCGAGGGTAGAGTCCAATCAACGGCGCCACCATCCACCGAGTAGAGAACAATCTCTTTGCCATCGATTGGAATCACGCGACGTTGGCCGTCGACACTTTTAAAATCGTGGTCAACGACTGTCCAGGAACCATCGTCAAGGACCGTGGAGACTGTCCCGTCGCTGAATTTCGCAATGTAGTTGTTGCGAGGTACGGTGACGGTCTTTCCGTCCTTTTGCACCTGCTTCTCGCCTACCTTCTCGGTTCCGAGCCAAATGAGGTTCTTTTTTAAAAGATAGGATTGGGTAAGATTGCCGAGGTAATACATGTCGGCGATCTCGGCCTCGCTGTACTTGTCCAAATGCAAGCCACCGAGCGCATTGGTCTCTCGGAACGCATAACCTACATTCATCGACCAACCCAGTGCCTGCCCTACGCCTTCCTGAAATTTGCCTCCGCCGTAAAGTTTGCCCTGCATCATCATGAGGTGAAAGGCATCCGAGATCACGAAACGATGTTGCACGGCTTCTAATTTTCCGTAGTAGGCATCCACAGGTCCTTCAGTCATGGGAACGATACCGCGCATTGTAAACCAATCAAGGGTTTTCGCGCCGTAGACTGTCTCGGACACAATACCTATGTCTTCGCCGGGGCCAACACTAATGTCACAATTGCGAAATGTATCCAGACGGACGCCCTCCGAAACCGGGACTGTATCGAGAAATGATTGGAGACGCCGCTGAAAGTATCCTGAGCGGAATTGCTTGGTGTTGGAAATTCGATAGTCGGGCGGACCACCGTCAAACTGGTGGGACCAAACATAGGGCTTGCCTTCTCGATTGAACTGCAAAACGCTTGGGTCGAAGAACGGGTTGTCAGGATAGGCATCGTCGACGTTGATATGATACTCGATGTTTGCGTTATATTCGGCCGCATCTTTCACAAGCTTTCGCAAAGCCGCGGCTCCGCCGGCTCGTTCGTTCACTTGATTGAATGCCGGATAGCCGGTGTCGTGACCCGTAAACTGCCATCCAACAAGAACCACTCGCTGTTTGGCATTGCCGGTCACCTTGGCAACCGCACGCACAATTTCCAGTGTTTCGGCGAACGAAGCAATTATCGGAGCGTAACCACCGGGTGGCTCTTTGATTGGCTTTACCCAATCGATAAAGACGATGTAGGTAAAGGTCTTCGGCTCATAGGTATTGCTCGGTGTTCGCATATGGTCCCGATGCCACAGAGCAGCTTCCATCCAGTTGACCGCACCATCGTGATTGCGGTCTTCGGTAAGAATCGCCACCCGCGATTGAAGTAGTGGCTGCACATCGCCACCGATACGGTAGTAGTAGGTCCCGAGCCACATTGCAAAATCTGTGCCAGGACCTTCGCCCCCCAGAACCTGAGTCTTGATTTTCCAGTAGGGGATGTTGTCGGAGAGGGTAGCTACCACTCCCGGCACATTAGCAGAGGCCCAGTTTGCATCTTTCGGGTACTCCTCGCCATCGGCTTCGCTGATCTTCATGAAGTTGGCGGTTGATTGCCAGAGAAGATTCGAGTATGGATCACTCCATTTCTGCCGGGTGTATTCGCCGCGATAGGCTTCACCCTTCCCGTCAGCAGCAGGAACCCGAACCAGATATTGATCAGGAAAGTCCAGCGTTTGCAGATGAAAGCTCCCGCCCTCCAGCACTTTCGTTAATTCGAAAACAAGCTCGTTGCCTTCGACTGCAAACCGCCAGTCCAGTTCCAAACCCAGAGATGAAATCCGCATCACATAGCTGGCATCCGAGGCCGTGGATTGAACGCTGATGTTCAAATCGCTGGGCGTAAACAGCTGTCCATTCAACTTGATTCTCGGACGTGACGACTCCAATGCTGCCGGAAGGCTCTTTCCATTTGCCGCCTGATATTTGAAGACACGGGGGAAACTTGGATCCAGTGTGGCCGAGAGAGCTTCTGACCGGATCTCCAGCGATGCTGGTGCCTGGGCGCGCAGATCCTTCGGTCCAGAAAACAGGCTTGCAAGGACGACAGTCATGACTTCGATTCTGCGTGTGGGGATCAATTTGCTAAGGACCGTATTTCGCATCGCGTCTTAATCCTTCCTGCAACTGCACCCTCAAACAAAGGAAGGCAATGCGCCTGAATTCATCTTTGTTCAATGACGAGCAGCTCAGAGCTCAAGCTTTCATCCAGACGAACTGGTATCCTATTCTGCAGGAGTTGAGAACCCAACATCGTTACAACCTGTCCCGAATTCTTGAAACGAATCTCACTGGCTGTGTGAACAGATCGCGGAGAGCAATATTGCCAATACGGTTAATAACGCCAGACGGTTGGTTTGCTGTTTCACTCCTGCTCCCCTAAAGGACACAGCATTGATAGGAGTCGCCAAACCGACGGGATTAGTGATTGCCATAGGTGATGGCTACGGTTGCGAAGGCGAGCAACAGCAAGCCACTCCACAAGATGATCTTTGACCCTTGGCTCACCCCTTTCCACTCGCCGGCGATCCAGCCTGAGACATTTGCCATGACGATGATGCAAATCTGGTAGATGCTCCAACCAATCGACGCGCCGAGAACCCCTAATAATGTCGTGGCCGTTCCATAGATCGCGACGGAACCCATCCACAACAGACCCATGATCATTCCCAGAGTTATCTCGGGCCACACCGGGCGAAAGTTAACCCATGTCTTGTTGTGTTGCAGTAGCCAGAGAGGATACAGAATGTTCGGCACTGCACCCCCCGCAAGAGCAATCGGCCAAACTGCATATGGCGCATCCGCTCGCAGGGTGTGCTGGAGAAGGGCCTCGTGGATCAGGTTGTCGCCGAAGGCCAGAGCGTAATTCAGCATCGGCGCGAGAAGACCAGCCAGTGCTGCCAGCGAAACCCCAGCCAGATACGATCTCGCTGTTGCTGTCGCTGCATCTGCCTTTTGCTCCCTCTCTCTCCTGCGCCCCGCCCAGCAACAAACGACGACGCCGGTCACCATCAGCAACTGTCCAAGCAGCAGTACTAATCCACGTCCGGTGACAAGAGCTTGCGGATGACGCAAGAGAATGGGGACTAAACTGCCCAGTGCGGCGCTTAGTCCAATGGTGATGGCGAACGACAATGCCATGCCGGCACGAATCACTGCCAACCCGAATAGGACTTGGGCGACTCCCCATCCAGCACCGAAAAGGAGCGGAATCATGAAACTGGCGGAATTGACGTTGCTATAAACCGAAAGAAGATTCGACACCCTGAGAAAGGCCAGAGTCCATGGCACCAGCACCAGTGCAACCAGTGTGAAGATGATCCATGCGTTTTCCCAGCGCCACTTGCGTAAATAGTTAAGGGGTAGCATGCAGTTGCCAACCATCAGCCCGGCCGCCACCGCCAACACGATTCCCAGTTCGCTTCCCATTTCTGTAATTTCCTAGATGTTGCCGATCCGAAGGAGTCCGTTTCCTGCTCGTCTCAGAGCCAAGAAGGCTCGATCAGCTTGCTCTAACGTATCAATTGTTGTCAACATTGTTGCCGACATAATTCGCAATGCAAGATAAGAGTAATACCTCGGGCTCGCTCCATAATACGAGCCCTTCACTCTAACATCAGCAGCACAAAGGGTGGCCATGCTGGCGCGAGACGCGCCAATCGGCAATCCGGACCTTCACTTGGCAGATTTGGTCTCATTGAGTAGTACGATTCGCACGGACAAGCCTGTCGTATCGCCAAAGTTGGTTTTGTTCTTGCCATATCCCACAGCAAAGGTAAGTCTGTCATTCGCCTTCAGCGGCATCTGACCGGAATATTCGGCTCTGGAGCTTGATCCTTCTACTTTGTGGAACGCCGGATCACCTCCATAGCCGTCGATGTCCGCATCGAATACCGTACTGCCGTTTTTCAATACGTGAACATCGGTCGTGGACAGGCCGTAGTGAATACCAATGAATTTGACATTCACCGAGTAGTTGCCCGCGCGCGGAGCCACGAAGCGAACGAGGCTATACTGGCCGGAGTTGCTGGCTTCCATTGCGATTTCGCCCGCACTTATGGCCCATCCCTTTGATCCCACTTGGGTGTCTGTCGTGCTGTTATAGGCAATATACGGGTAGTAGCCTGGACCAGGCACGTCACCCTGCGTCGGATGCCAGAACCCAATGGGACCTATCATCACTGACTTCTGATCAAGTTGAAACTGGTCAGCAGCTAAAGAGTTCGTAGCGGAGAAGCCATATTCCCAGGCCCCATTTGGATTTTTAGCGAGCGAGAAATCAGCAGACAGGTCGAAGACCTGCGCCCAGCCAGGCATCACGAATAACACAATCAGCCCGACAAGGCATTTCCTCTTTAGCCAGGTGGTCATGGTTCCCCCTAGGATCGCTTTGCCGATTTTGCCTCTTCATTTTAGGCAAGACGACGAGGCGGGTCAGCAGAGGGTGTGTGTCAACAATATCGACAACATCGCTGCAGAATGTCAACAATATTGTCGTCGATCTTGTATTGACATGAATGAACACCTCTTCTATAACGGTCCTTGCTTGTGCGGACGTACTCTGAGCACTAGTGCGCAAAGTGCGAATGTGTCAGATCAATCATCCTGATTCGTCAGAGTGAACAAGGCGTGAGTTTTTATGAGCGGTGGAACAGATGTTTCGACAACAGCAACGAGCATTACGTCGCTGCAGCTTCATGCTCTCTCGTTGCGAAGACATGTTCTCCGGATGGCAGAGCGGGTAGGCCAGGGTTACGTCGGCCAGGGCCTGGGAATAGCCGATCTGCTAACCGTCCTGTATTTCAGAGAGATGAAGTACGACCCGCATAATCTTGCGTGGCCGGATCGCGATCGCTTTCTCCTTTCTATTGGACACTACTCAATCGGATTGTATGCGGCTCTGGCGGAGGCCGGCGTAATCACGGTCGATGAGCTTGATACCTATGGGGCAGATCAATCGAGACTTGAAATGGCCGGTAGTGAAGTTACGCCCGGATTCGAGATGACTGGAGGCTCGCTCGGTCACGGTCTCGGGCAGGCTGTGGGTATGGCGTTGGGCGTACGCCTGGACGGAAGATCCTCCCGGATATTCAATCTTCTTTCGGATGGGGAACTTCAGGAAGGCTCGACCTGGGAGGCGGCGATGTCCGCTGCCCACTATCGTCTCGACCATCTCTTCGCTTTTATTGACTGCAATGATCAACAAGCTGACGGGCCGCCGCGGCAGGTTCTCACGATAGAGCCTGTGCACAGCAAATGGGAGGCCTTTGGTTGGGATACGCAACGCATTAACGGCAACGACATACACGCGATTGTCAACGCTATCGATGCGGCCAGGAAGATCACCGGTAAGCCTCATGCGATCGTTCTCGACACTCTGATGGGGAAGGGCGTGCGCACGTTCGAGGAACGGGACAAAAATCATTTCATCCGAGTCGAGCCCGATGAGTGGCGGTTAGCTCGCGAACAGCTTGAGGAAAACGCTCAACTGAAAACCAAGAGGACCGCATGAGCGTCTCAGCGCCGAAAACGGGTGTCACGGGCAACATTCTTAGCTCCGATATCTATGGAGCGGAGCGAACGGCAGCAGCTCCTTTCGGAGAGGCGCTAATTCGTGAGGCGGAAACTAATCCGCGCATTGTGGGACTTACCGCAGATCTCGGCAAATACACCGATATCCACCTGTTCGCGAATCGCTTTCCCGAGCGATTTTTTCAAATCGGCATGGCCGAGCAAAATCTGATTAGCGTCGCTGCGGGCCTGGCGCGGACCGGATTCATACCTTTTGCCACGACATACTGCGTATTTGCAACCCGCCGTGCGTATGACTTCATTGCTATCGGTGCTGCGTTGGGCAGCGCCAATGTCAAGATTATTGCCGGACTTCCGGGTTTGACCACCGGCTACGGTGGAACACACCAGGGCATAGAAGATCTGGCTCTGATGCGCTCTATACCAAACCTTACGGTCATCGATCCGTGCGATGCGACCGAGTTGAGTCAGGCCGTTTCAGCGATCGCCCGCCATGAAGGACCTGTCTACCTGCGTCTGCTCAGGGGTCAGGTCCCTGTCGTCTTTGATCCGGACGCATATCAGTTCGAAATCGGCCAAGCCAGGCTACTATCCGAAGGGACCGACGTGGCGATCATTAGCACTGGTCTGATGACAGCCAGGGCTCTCAAAGCCGTAGCACAGCTCAGCGGCAGCGGTGTGAGCGCGGCCCTGCTGCATGTGAGCACGCTTAAGCCCTTCGATACCGAGGCGGTCCTGGCTCTCGTGCGCCGAGTCCCGCGGGTTGTCACGGCCGAGAATCATTTCACAACGGGCGGATTGGCGAGCGCGGTTGCAGACGCCACAGTGGATGCCGGAGTACCAATTCACCTGAAGCGCGTCGGGATTCCGAATTGCTTCTGCGAGAGCGGCTCCATCCCTTACCTTGTCCAACGTTATCGAATGGACTCAGAAGATATTGCCGCCGCAGCTTTGGAGATGATTCATAAGTAGCGCCGGACACGTCTATTTCCGGATTAGGTAATTGAATGAAGATCACCTCGATTGAGACGATCTCGGTTAACGCTGGTTGGAAGAACTGGTTGTTTGTACGGGTCTCCACCGACAGCGATCTGCATGGCATCGGTGAAGGAACTCTGAACGGTTTCATTCGCACAACCGAGGCTGCAATTCGTGAGTTGGAGCATCTGGTAATCGGCCAGGATCCACGACAGGTGAACGCTCTGTCCAAACGTCTGATGGACAGCGTCTCCCTCGATGGAGGCCATATTCACCGGACTGCGTCGGCTGCGATTGAGGTAGCTTGTTGGGATATCCTCGGCAAGTCGCTGGGTGTTCCCATTTATCAGCTACTCGGGGGCAAGGTTCGAGAGTCAGTCCTGGGCTATGCAAATGGCTGGTACCGGACGGAGAGATCTCCGCAAGCGTTTGTGGAAGCCGCAGAGGAGGTTGTCGCCAGGGGTTTTCATGCGCTCAAGCTCGATCCCTTTGGAACCTCACGTGACTTCATCGAAAGTGACGAGCTCGAGATCGCATATGAGATCGTGGCGGCGTTGCGCTCTCGATTCGGCCGCGACATGCGAATACTCATCGATGTTCATGCGAGGTTCTCCGAAGTCGACGCCTTACTTGCAGCCAGAAAGCTGGCGCCACTCGACATCTATTGGTGGGAAGAGCCTACAACCCGCGAGCGAGAATCGCCGGCGAACTTTGTTGCGTCACAGTGCCCTATCCGAGTGGCCACCGGAGAGATGTATGATACCGTCGGTCAGTTCTATACCCTCGCGTCCGGAGGTGCAGTCAACATCTTTCAGCCGGAACCCATGAGCCTGGGCGGGATTACCAACACATTAGCCGTCGCCCACCTTGCGATGGCACATGGCAGCGTTATCGCGCCGCACCAGAGCGGTGGACCAGTCGCAACCGCCGTCTGCTTGCAACTCGCAGCAGCCGTGCCAAACTTTCTCATCCAGGAGCACTTTGATCCCTTTAATGAACTCTGGACCAGGGATCTTGTCACCTGGGCTCCCACAATTGATGCGGTGAACGGACACCTGAGCTTGCCGAACGGAGCCGGGCTTGGCGTGGACCTCAACTTAGATCTAGCCAGGCAACATCCGTACGATCCGTATTCATATCTCAACGTCCACAAGGACGGATGGGAAAGGCGTTTGGGTCAGAGCACATTCCGTCCGCCAGTTGAGAACAGTAGGAGCGGGCAATAGCTTCGATCACATCACGGGAAGAACTTATTCGATGAAAGAAAACATAGATCTGGCACAACGCATTGCTTCGAAGCAGGTCCCTGACAACCATGTTTCATCCTGGTGGCTGGGCGGATCCGGTTTTGTATTCAAGACCCACCTCGGCACTCTTGTTTGCATCGATCCATATCTTTCCAACTGCGTAGAATCGATGTTCGGTAGAAAGCGCGCGTTTCCGGCACCAATCGCGATAGATGATCTTCGTGCCGATGCGATCATCTCAACTCACTGGCATGAAGATCATCTGGATCCGGGATCCATTCCCGCCGTTGCTCGCAACAATCGGAACGCAAAGTTGATCATGCCGCCCAGTGCGATGGCGCGAGCTGTGAGCTGGGACATCCCTCGATCACAAATCATTCCCTTTGTGCCAGGAGAACCTATACATCTGAAAGACGTCACGATCGACGCGACGCCCGCCCGCCACGAAGCTGGCGTAGCCGGCTGGGAGGTGCCTGACGCCGTCGGCGTTTTGCTTCAGGTCGGAGAACTCAAAATCTATCACTGCGGTGACACTGAATATGATGTGCGTCTACGGCGGCTCAAATCCCACGCGCCTCACGTAGCAATGCTCTGCATCAACGGAGTCGGCGGAAACATGGATGCACACGAGGCCGCTTTGCTTGCATGGCAGCTGGGATCGGACAAAGTAATTCCGATCCATCATTTGCTTTGGGCTGATCGGAGTGACAGTGCTGATGAAACACTCGATCCAGCACTCTTTGTCGATACCTACAAGCGTCTGGGAGGCAAAGGGACCGCGATTATCCCTGAAGTGGGTGAAGAGATTGATTTCGAAGCCTGATATTAGATGAAGGGCGTGGCACCGGCTTTACCGGCTTGATAGTCATCGCCGTCTTGCTCGCGCTTTGAGATCCATCAGGCAACGCTGGTTCGGGTAGAGATACCTGATTCCGCCAGGAACGCGGGATTGAGCCGTGTGCCGAGGCCGGGACCATCCGGAGCGGTGGCCATTCCCTCCTCGATCCGAACGTTGTCCGTGTAAACCGATCTGTACCAGCCTTCGTAGAAGCCGCGTACTGTTTCTAAGATCATGGCGTTGGGGCTTGCTGCACAGAGATGCAGATTCGCGCAAATCGTAACGAGTCCGGTGCAATCGTGAGGCGCGATCGGCAGATGGAACGAGTCAGCAAGAATAGCGATCTTGTGTCCTTCTGTGATTCCTCCGGTCCAGACCAGATCCGGCATGATGATGTGCGCAGCGCGGGCCTCAAGCACTTGCCTGTAAGCATATCTTGTAAAGAGACGCTCGCTGACGCTGTGCGGAACACGCGTTTCGGCAGCCAGCCTGGACAGATCGGCGGAGCTCTCCGGCTTCATCATGTCTTCCATCCACAGCACGTCATACGGTTCCAGAGCTCTGGCGATCTTGATGGCGCAATTCAGGTCCCAGCGGGAGTGGCCTTCTATCAAGATCTCTATATCTCTGCCGACAGCGTTTCGAATTTCTTTCACGACACTAAGCCCGGCGTCCAGGTCCCTCAACGATAGAAACGAACCGGAAGGTCCCATGGATAAGTATCCAGCCGGTCCGGCTAGTGCCGTCGACTCCAATTTCGGCGCGAAACGGTCCCAGGGCCACACCTTCATTGCCCTAATGCCCTGCGCAATTAAATCCTTGGCCAAAGCACCTGGCCGCTCCATAAAATTTTCCTGGTCCCGGTAAATCTCTGTATCGACGCAGGTGTTGTAGATGGGAATCGTGTCTCTCAGTTTGCCACCGAGCAGTTGATAGATCGGCTCACCGGTCTTCTGTCCCAGAAGGTCCCAAAGTGCGATATCAACAGCGGAAAGAGCGCGCATCTCCGCTCCGGCGTGACCAAAAAAATTGCAGTAGCTGAAGACCTGGTCCCAGATGCTCTCTGGAGAGCAGTCTGCGCGGTTGAGAAGAAAGGCTGCGATTACATCATGGATTACTGATTCGACGGCGGCGGGCAGATAGAAGGTTTCCCCTAACCCGACCAGCCCGTTTTCCGAATAGAGTTGTACCCAGAGAAGATTCGGTAACCGACCGTGGCGAATTGTTTCAACCTTAGTTATTCTCAAGCGGCACCCATCTTACCATCGAAAGTACCGATGCAGACGACAGTCATTTCCAGATCGTGAGTATCGTCAACCAGACACCTCGTAGCGGTGGCATCAATCAATTTCCAATCCACCCGAGATATTCAGGCGATTTGCTGTAACATACGACGCCGCCTGCGTCGCCAGCCACACGATTCCTTCAGCAACTTCTTCAGGATCAGTGCGTCGCCGCATCGGAATATCGACTGTCCGAGACTGAATGTAGCTCTTTAAGTCGACTCCCATGGCAGCAGCATTCGACTCCTCGGTGATGCGCTGCATTGGAGTATCCATTCTGCCTGGTGCAATCGCATTCACTGTAATTCCATACGGCCCAAGATTGGCTGCGGCTGTACGAGTGATGTAGTCGACAGCTGCCTTTGATGTCGCGTATGAGGTGTAGTTCGTCAGTGTCATTCGTGTTCCCGGCGAAGACACGTTGATGATTCTCCCCCCGCCTGCTGTCTTCATCACGCGGGCTGCGGCCTGCAAGAGAAAAAACAGCGCCTTCACGTTTACTGCGAACACCTTGTCCCACTCGCTTTCAGTGACGTCGAGCAGAGCCTCCACTGAAGATACTGCCGCATTGTTGACCAAAACGTTGAGGCTCCCAAAGTGCTTCATCGTGCTCTCTACGATGGCCTGGGGCGCTCCGGCTTCTGCGATGTTGGCTACGATGCCTGTGCATTCGACGCCACCCTGATTGCGTAGTTCTGCAACGGTCTCGTTCAACAAAAGCTCATTCAGATCCACCATGGCCACCCTGGCGCCGCGACGCCCGAAGGCAAAGGAGCTCGCCTTGCCTAGCCCCTGGGCTGCCCCAGTCACAAGAACTGTCTGCCCCTTAAAAGAAGAAGAATCTGAATTCATATCGATGCAAATAGAGCTGAACCCGCTCCGGGGAAAGCAAATCCTAGCACAGGATACCAGCCTAATGTCAACTATCTTGTTGACAGTTGTAGGGTCGGGATATAGATTTCCTGACGTATTGCAGCTGCTGACGCACGCATCGACTCCAAGTTGAACAGAGAGTCGGACCAGGCTCGCCGGTACTCCGTCTAAATGCCTGGTCACAAGCATCACGCTAAAATCGATCCGAGGATTCAAGTGACTGAACAAGCAAAATTAGCGCAAACGACTGTAGCAATTTCCGGAGGATGCGGGGATATTGGTCAGGCCGTCGCGCGGCGACTTATAGAGGATGGCGCCAGGGTCATTCTTCTGGATCGAAGCCCGGAAGACCTGCTTTCGGCCGATCTCGCCAACAACACAAAAGTGAGTTATCTACGCTGCGATGTTACCGACCGCGATGCTGTTCAGTCGGCTTTGACGGAGGCTCTGAAGAGCCATGGTCGTCTGGATGTGGCAATCGCAAACGCGGGCATGGTCACGAATGAGCCGTTTCTTCAGGTAAATCCTGCAAACCTGAAAGCAACGATGGAGGTCAACTTTTACGGAGCATTCAATGTTGCTCAATTGGCGGCGAGATTGATGGTTTCTCAAGAGCCGCTTCACGGAGTCCGCGGCAAGGTCCTCTTCACCGGAAGCTGGGTGCAAGACATGCCGTTCCCCAACGGTACTTCTTACATTTGCAGCAAATCTGCGGTCAAAATGATGGCCATGGTCATGGCCCAGGAGCTTGCTACTCAGGGTATACGCGTTAACATTGTGGCTCCGGGTATCGTATATGCCGGTCTCAGCAAAAAACTGCACGATGCGCAACCGGACTTCCGCGAGCGTGTATCAGCAGCGATTCCACTTAACGAGATGCAAACCGCAGAATCAGTTGCCGACGGCTTCGCGTTCCTGTGCAGCAAGGACTCCGACTACATGACGGGCTCAACGCTTCTTATCGACGGAGGGGCCACACTGGTCAAGAGGACTTAGGAATTGGGATTCCACCCTTGAAGGTTCTATTTAGCTTGCGCCTCTCGATAACCGTGATTGCCGGGTGGCGCTGCCGTCTTTGGAATTGCTGGACCAGCCATGCAAAGCGAATGGAGGGAACGGCAAGATCCGATCAAACGTTTGTGTGTACACTTCGGAAAAATATCGCTCGACCTCCTCCTCAATCTTCGCTATCGGGGTCCTCAGCAGCATCTTCACATACCGCTCATGATGTTCAAGACGACGGCCCATCGGCACCTGAGATGAATAGGCGCGGGCAATCATAAAGATGTAGGGATTCATTACCTGATTCAACGTGCCGTAGAGAAGCGGCTGGTTGGATGCCTTCCAGATCGTGCGATGAAGGTCCATATCGGCGTGAAAAAATCGCTCTTCACTGTTCTTGTCCGTGGCAGCTTTTAGTCTCTTCAGTACAGGCTCAAGCACGGTAGAGGGATCAAAAGATGGGTCTTCCCTCATGTAGCGAGCACAAAGACCCTCGAGTTTGGCCCGCATGCGAAAGACGACCCCAATCTCGGCCGGAGAAATGTCGCGGATAAATGTGCCACGCCGCGATGTAGTCACTACCAGGCCGTCACGCTCCAGCCTCAGCAGGGCTTCGCGCACAGGACCCCGGCTCACCTTCAATTCGCGGGCGAGATCCTCCTCAATGATTCGCTGCCGCGGTCGTAAGGTACCGGCATATATGGCTTTCCGCAGGTGCGCTTCCACCCTCTCACCCGCGGGCTCTCGCTCTTTCTTAGCAATACTCGTCTTCGGAGATCCCATAGACATGCTAGATTAGCACACGGCCGTTTGACTCGGGCTCCGTGAACACCTGCGATAACGGTCTTTATTCGTCACCCAACAGATGCGCTCGACGACACTTTCGTCAGCAATCACGTTGACCAGTTACTCATCGGCACAAGTGCTCTTAAAAAGGCATGACCGGAATGCTGGTGCAGCCGCTAATGCTATTGCCTCGCTGAAAGCTGCCGAAGGCCGTCCCCGTGACCGTATCGACATCCCTTCAGTATGGAAACGCAGCTACTTTGGCGTGAACAAGCGTACACAAAAGTTCGTCACATTGTTGACAACGTTCGTCCCAAAACCTCACTTTTCAGCCGGACGAGTGCAGCTAGTGTTGACAGTAATGTTGACAATTTTTATGTTGACACCCGCTTGAGGAGTGATTTAACCTCCTGCGGCGTTGGGATAGAGGGCCGTATTCGGCCCGCTTCTCTCTAATGCGGCCTTCTAAGATTCGGAAGAGTCACAAATCAGGATCCACCCTGTAATGGGCAGTTGAGAAGAAGGTAAATTTCAAAGGAGACCACAATGAAGGCTGCCATATATCATCTCCAGACAATAATTGGGCTTTTGCTGCTGCTGATGTGCGCGGGCTTGTCGCACGCGCAGACAGAGGTCACCGGTGCCATAGCGGGAACTGTGAAAGACTCCTCCGGCGCTATGCTTACGGACGCATCAGTCGCGGCAACAAACATCGCTACTCAGGTGACCGACCAAGCCACCACCAACACGGTAGGCCTGTATCGATTTCCCAGCCTCCTGCCAGGAACGTATTCGATCACTGTCACGAAGGACGGCTTCGAGAAATACATCATAGAGGATCTCAGGGTTGAGGCCGGGACAGTCGTCCCCCTTGACATTAAGCTGACGATCGGTGCGGCAACCTCCACCGTGACGGTCACCGGGCAGGCACCTCTTCTTCAGACGGACTCCGTTGATGTGAGCGAGACGATTGACACAAAGCAAATCGCTTATCTTCCCACCTTCGGCAATAACATTACCCGATTTGGCCTGTTGGCCCCCGGCGTGTCTATGGCCTCCGGCCAACTTGACCTTCATCCGGAAAACGCCGGCGAAGACTTCAACGTGAATATCAACGGAGGTCAGACCAATAACAACGCCCACATCCTGGATGGAGTCAATAACACAGAGGCTATTCAAGGTTTGACCCTGCTTGTACCGACGAATGCTTCGGTTCAGGAAGTAAAGATTACAACCAGTAACTACGACGCTGAGTACGGAAGCGTGAGCGGTGGAGTCTTCCAGATCACGACCAAATCGGGCACAAATAAATTTCATGGGTCAGCCTTCGAGTATTACCGCACGGCCGGGTTCTTCGCCGCCGATCACTTCAGCCAGCCAAATGGCGCGCCTGGTAACGTCTGGAACCAGTTTGGCGGTAGTGTCGGCGGTCCAATCCTGAAGGACAAGCTGTTCTTCTTCAGCGACTACCAGGGAATGCGGAACAATCTTTCAACTTCCAGTCTCTACACATCTCCGATCGCCCCATTTCGCACCGGAGATTTCAGTTCGGTTGCGGCCACCAATCCGATCTATGACCCGGCTACTGGCAATCCTGATGGAACCGGACGAACGCAGTTTCCAAACAACATCATTCCGGCAGATCGCATCAGCCCCGCTGCTCTAAACCTCCTTGCGCTGCTGCCTTCACCTACGAACCCGAACCTGGTCGACAACAACTATACGATCTCCCGCCCCGGGATATTCGATCAGAATCAGGTCGACGCGCGTATAGATTATTTCGTTACTCAGAAGACTGTGGTCTTTGGAAAATTCAGCTACTTCCACGCGCACTTCCTGACCCAGAACGTATTCGGGACTGACGGCGGCGGCCCTCCGCTGGGCGGCATCCCAAACTCGGGAGATTCGAACGACGACGATTACAGCACAATGGTTAACTTCCAGCACACCTTTTCTCCGTCACTGCAGCAGGACTTTCGTTTTGCCTTTTCTCGAATCAAAATTTCGGAACTGCAGCTCGATGCGAGTCAGGACGCGGCGACGAAAGCCGGAATTCCCAACATCAACCTTGGCACGGTTTATACAAGCGGATTACCGACCCTTACCGTTGATGGCCCCACAGGAGCCTTCACCATGGGTGACATAGGACTCCCATTTTTTGAAACCGAAACAAACCTGGAGTTTTACGACACCTGGACCAAAACACTGGGTCGTCAGCTCTTCAAATTCGGAGGGGAATACAAGAAGTTTTATGGGATCCGGACGGACGTCAGCGGTCGTGGCTCTTTCGACTTTTCACAAAACCTCACGGGCAACCCTGCCTCCGCAAACTCCGGCCTGGGCATGGCAAGCTTTCTATTAGGTCTTAGCGACAGCTTCGGCAGGGACATCACACTGGTACAGCCCCAGGAGAAGATGTGGGGTCTAAATTTTTTCGGTGAAGATACCTGGAAAGTCACGCCGAGGTTCAACATCATGGTGGGCTTGCGGTGGGACTATGTCACTCCGATTTACACTCCCGATGGCGAGAGTGTTGGGAACCTGGATTTGAACACCGGTAACGTGCTATTGACCGGCCTGGCGGGTAAGTATGCTGGTGTTAACTCTCTCAAGACAGAGTTCTCGCCGCGTGTTGGCGCCTCCTATCGGTTATTTGAAAGCACTGTGCTTCGCGGCGGATATGGTCGCAGCTACTTCATTAATCCTGATGGAGCTGGTTTTGGTACACAAGGTTGCTGCTGGCCGATTAAACAAAGCCAGTCGTTTAGCCCAGCAACCCCCTATGCAGCGCTACCTTTCACTCTGGACCAGGGCCCGGGCCTGCCCGCATCTCTTCCTGCTTTTCCTGCCAATGGCATGATCCCCCTGCCGAACGGGTTTTCGCAATACTTCCCAGGCAAGGGAGACTACCCGCATAGCTACAATGACGGATGGAATGTGACGTTGGAACAGATCTTTCCACACGACGTCTCGTTCACAGTCGCTTATCTTGGAAATATCGGCCGTCACCTCTGGGACAACGTTGACGTAAATGCGCCCATTCCCGGACCGGGGGATTTCAATCCGCGTCGCCCCTATTTTGGTCCGTTCGGATGGACCACTGGTGAAACCCAGCGAAGCAATCAGCTTGCCGGCTATCCAGAACTCAGAAGCAACTACAACTCGTTGCAGGCCTCCGTGCAAAAGCGCTTTGGCGCCGATGTTACCTTGTTGAGCAACTTCGCCTGGGCCAAAGCGCTGGACGAAGGAACATTCGGTCCCCAAAACCAATTTAACTTTGCCAGTAACTATGGAAACGGCGATCAGGTACGGCCATTTTCCTGGGTAACTGCAGCGGTATGGAATCTTCCCTTCGGCCAGGGCAAGGCTCTTGCGGGTGACGTGAGCCGCCCAGTCAATGCCATTATCGGGGGCTGGACACTCAGCGGCATCTACAACTTCGAAGGAGGCAATTTCTTCACGCCAACACTTGCTAACAACGCCTCACTCAACTCCACTATTGGTTTGAGACCTAACCGTATTGGAAGCACATCGGTTCCCAATAGGAATGCAGCCCGGTGGTTCAATACATCGGTCTTTACTGTGCCTGCCCCGTACATCTATGGCGACTCAGGCCGCAATATCGTATTGGGACCAGGCTTCTCCTCCGCGGATTTGTCCTTGCAAAAGAGCTTCAAGGTCACCGAGGGAATTCATCTGGACCTCAAGTGGGATGCATTCAATGCCTTCAACCATGAGAACCTTACAAATCCCAACGCCGCAGTCGATACCAGTACGGCGGGACAGATCACAGGAATTGTCGACTTCAGACGCCGCATGCAAATCGGAGCTCAGCTAACGTTTTAAGATCCCTCTCCCTACCCGGGCCTGGCTCACTCATAGACAGGCTTGGGTAGTCTTTTCTTTTGAGGTCGGCCTTCAGCATGTTCATACAACGTCATGGCATCCTTGTCCTCGTGATATCGAGGCTAACCAACATCTTGCGGATACGAGTCAAGAGGCCCTTGCCGCTTGAAATTGTCTTCCTTCTTCTAGGAATCAATTTCTCCGGCGCACAGGTATCCATCACAAAATCTTCTGCCGGCTGGAAGGCGACCAACGGAAATATCCATATAGACATAGGTCGATCATCGGGCACTGTACAGTTACGGTCGTTGAGGCGGGAAGGCGGTGAGGAGTGGGCCGTTTCAGGCTCGCGGCTCGTGTCGTTCCCCGATAAAACCAGCAAAGACTATCAATTCCTGGATGACGCCATTTCTGACGCACCGAAGGACGGGCGGCAGTTGACGCTGCGATTTAAGTCCGGCTCAGGCGGCATTTTCTCCCTGATGCTGACGCTATACCCAACCAATGCTGTCATTGAGACGAAGGCGAAACTTGAAAACCAAGGCCAGAAGCCCCTTCTTCTCGATTCGCACATCGACCCGTTGTCGCTCACTCTGAAAGATTCGCCGGCCGACTTGAGAGCCTATTCCTCTGTTCAGGGCCATTTTGGATTTCAGGCGGCCGGAAATCTGTCGAGCGCCCGGGAATTTCGCGATTGGGTGGTTCTTGAAAATAGCCTATCCGGGGAGGCGGCTCTCATCGGGGGCGAGCCTGGCCTCGGTGTCCTCGGATGGAAGGCGACGACTCAACCTTCCGGTGGTGGCATGATGGTGCGCGCAGGAACCGTCCTTCTGAAAGACAAAGCTGGCGCGCCTCCTCCTGAGTTTGAGCTTGCGCCAGGTGAGTCGGTTGAAACACCTCTCACTTTTCTCGCGCTTGCCAAGGGGGACACCGACGTCGTCGGAAACGAAGCCTTTCGCTACTTGAAGAAATACATCTTTCTTACACCATTGCCAGATGCGCCTTTTGCGACCTATTGCATATGGCTCACGCAAAAAAATAGTGAAGTACTCCTCCTTCGAGAACTCGATTTGGCACAGCGCGTTGGCTTCGACGTCTTCTACCACGATGCCACCTGGAACGAAGGCGCATCGGTCGTTCCCGGAATGAATGATTGGACCGAGGGACTCGGCAATTACAACGAGAACAAGGAGAAATTTCCGCAGGGGCTCAGAAATCTTTCCGATCAGGTACACGCCCACGGAATGAAGTTTGGGCTTTGGGTTGATCCGGGAAATGTAGATGCGGCTCTAGTGGAGTCAGGTCAGATTCCCAAGGATTGGCTTGCAGAAATCGATGGCAAGCCCCTGGGGGAAAAACACCCGTCACTTACGCCAACCAGACAGCTCTGCCTCGGCAATCCCAAGGTCGTCACCTGGATCAAGAAGCAGTTAGCAGACCTGATCGAGAAGTATAATCTCGATTGGATTAAGTGGGACCCTTCTGCCACCGTGAGCTACGAATGCAATCGCACCGATCATGGCCATGGGAAAACGGATGGGGCGTATGCAGCCTATCGCGGACGGCAGGAGATTATGCGGTATCTCATGGAGCGCTTCCCAAAACTCTCCGGATTCGAATGCGATCCGTCTCTGCTTTACGCACGAGTCAATCCGGGCCCTCAAGGCCTTCTGCCAGGCGGATACACGAACGAGTTCATCACGGGCCCCATGGTTAGCCCAAATGTCTGGGGGTCACTTGCAGCTGCCGGGGTCGGCGACGCGAAAGGGGACAGCTTAACGGCTCGCTGGTACAGCGCTTCATCCCTCGACTACTACCTGCGCAAACATTTCACCCATGGAATCTCGTTCGGTAATATCAACGGCATGTCGGCACAGTTTCTCTCCGCTGCCCCGGCTGGTTACATTGAGGCTTTCCAGCGGAATCTGCTCTTTTTCAAGGAATACCGCCATCTTCTTTTTGAAGATGTCTACCATCTGAAGCCTCAGGCCGCAGGCTGGAGTTCGCTTCAATACGTGAAGGATGATTCCACGGAGTCTGTCGTGTTTATCTTCCGCGACAAGTCGGAATCCGCCGATACAACGATCGCCTTGCGAGGGTTAGACAGTAAGGCCAAATACCGCGTTACAAGTCTTAATGATCGTCCAGGCCGAGACCGGATCCTTACAGGAGAGGCACTAACCAATGGCATCTCCGAGCACCTGCCCAACGAATGGCTGGCCAAGGGCGACAGCAGCCTGATGAATAGCGAATTTGCAGACCAGCTCAATTACGGCTCAGACATCCTGCTCCTGAAGCGCCTTGACTAAGGAGTGCCGGTTATCGCATGCCGGGCCATCCCCTCACAACGGCAGTCTTCGCTGCGATATGTTGGTGGTTGGTGGGTAATACGATCTATCGCTATCCACAGAACAGCCTCATAGGATTTGGCTTTCTGTTGGCAGGCACACCCGCATATTGGTTCTGGAGCCGTAAGGTTCAACGTGATCGGTGACTACATATAACTGGTCTCTACAGGGATGAGGAAAAGGAAGACATGAATGGTTCGTCGGCAAATGTAGCCTCTCGTTACATGGAGTGGGCGAAATAGCTGCCAAGGTTGGCGTGCGTGTATTGGTGGACGAGGTCTACCTCGAGACCTTGTTCGACCAGCCATGGCAGTCTGCATTTCACCTTGGACCGAACTTCATCATTACCGGCAGTCTGACGAAAGCATACGGGCTGAGCGTTATCCGTTGTGGATGGATACTGGCGCAGCCGGATCTGGTGCAACGAATGTGGCAGATTGTCGATTTTACTTATGGAAGTCCGGTGCATCCGGCAGCGCGACTTGGGGTGATTGCACTCGACAACCTCGATCGCATTCGCAATCGCGCCGCTCGCTCCTGGAGACGAATCGTTCATTGGTCAATGCGTTCCTTGCCGACCATTCGGAACTTGATTGTGAGCCTAGCCGGTTCGGTACAACTGTGTTCCCGAGACTAAGAACGGGTGATGCAGCTACTTTTGCCAAATTGCTTCGCGATGAGTTCGAAACGAGCGTGGTGCGTGGCGAATTCTTCGAGCAGCCCAGCATCTTCGCATTGGATTTTGCGGAGCGACCGAGACCGTGCGTGGTGGACTGAAGAGGCTGAGCGCCGCCCTCGAATCGTTTCGTTAGAGTCACGATGATACCGCTCGTCGCTTAATTGCCGTCAGAGTCTTGAATGACCACTGACGGATTCCATACAATGGGATCAGCACGATTTTGACCATTGTGCTTCACAATGAATCGCAGCTTGTCGCCTTGCGATACATGTAGACCATTAAGGTTGTAAGTAGTTGGGATATCGTAGCTGGGGCGAACTTCCGCCCACCCGTCTGCTGGCCAAACCTGTTTGGAATTGAGCAGGATTTGTACGAAACAAGAGATCTGATTTTCTGCGCTTGGATCTTTGCGGATTGTTCCCGAAGTGCTTACCGAACCAGCCGCGGGAACCACGAAGGTCCGCGATAAATCGTACTGGGCCGACGGTTCCATCCAGATGCGTCCTATCCGACCAAGACCCGAGCCCGTCCAGCGTCCCTCGTAACCCCCATTGTCCCAGGTCAAGTCGCGATAAGAGCCGTCACCCAATCTCTCTTCGTAGATCCATTGTTTGGCCGATTGTGCCGGAGAGAAATCTCCGAGCGCCTCGTATACGCGTAGTTGGCTTCCCATCTTCTGCGCAGCTACAGCCGGACTGCGATTTCCATCTCCATCCACTGTGCGGATTTCAAATCTAGCGTCGATGTCGTCGCGGGCAGTATCGGAGTGATCGAAGAAGTAAACCCCCTTTGCGACTCGCCCAATGAGTTTCCCGTTCTTCAAGACCTCATAGTAGGAAATCCAATTGTCATCGCTGCCGGGCGACCACGACAGTTCAACGCCCTCGACACCCAGGTTTGCTCCCAATTGCTTGATTACATGAGATGGCGGTTGCGGAAGAACGTTGTCGGTTCCGGATCCTGGATAATGGGCAAGGTTCAGAAATATCAGATCCCCAGCTACGACTTTATTGAGCTTGATCCCCTCCGCCATCAATTCAGAACCTATACGGCGGAAATGCAGGGCGGACTTATCAGCCCTCACATCGTACGTCTCAGTTGGCAAAAGCCCTCGAGGATAAATGACCACCGGCGCCATGGACGATTCCAATCGAACTGGCTGCGGCAGCCTGGCGTATTTGAAACCTAACTTATCTGTCAGCGCGCAGCCCATATCAAGGTTGGCGGTGGCAAGCACCGAGTTGTCTTCAGCCCGCACCAGTGACAGAGTGTAGGTCCCGAGGTTCGTTCCGGGATCGAATTGACCGATCTCGGTAACCGTCAGTGGCTTGTCAATTTGAAGCGACGTTCCGAAGAAGCGAGCCTGAACTCGTTGCTCTGCTCCGCGCTTCACAACATTGGTTACAAGCGACTCGTCAGCAGCATCCACCCGATATTTTATGTTTAGCGGACCGAAACTCTGACCGGGCACTCCGTAGTACCGCGCCATGCCATCGACCGGGTCTTGATAAATTCCGGTTTCAAGATGAGCTGCTGAGGTAGTGGACAATATGTTCATCTCACCCGGAGCGCCAAAGAACCGGTCGAGCGAATTCGAATCATGTTGAGCGGACCGGCTGATTAGAAAATAAGTTGGTCCACGCTTTTCGTGCTTCACAAGAATGACACCCTTCGTGCCATCACGGTTCATTCTTTGGAAGTACCAGATCGGATCATCGTGATCCACTTTTGGCCGAAAGACATGACTCCAGCGCCCCGCGACCCCTTGCGCTACCAGGTAGTGATAGATTTCCCAGTCTTTGCGAATAGACTCCACATCCGGGCCGTCGCCAGGGTCCCGATACCACGTGGGGTCCATTGCAAGATGCACCCGATCAACATCGGCATAGTAAGTCTGATCGTAATCGACCACGTTGTGAAACTTGTCTGGCGGAAGAATGAGCGAAGTGTAGTAGGCGCTGTAGGGTCCAACGCCGCCATCGGTGTATTCGCCCGACTCGGCAAGACGCCCAAGATCGTAACTGATCCAACGCCCTCCACCATCACAGGCATCGACGCCGCTTTGGGGAT
>Ga0206863_1042_pt1 | contig 43092 bp, 31 predicted proteins | sample Alteio_BWOrgCont_41_FD_152634 | JGI IMG/M metagenome (GOLD analysis project Ga0206863, IMG submission 152634) | Enriched cells from forest soil in Barre Woods Harvard Forest LTER site, Petersham, Massachusetts, United States -... | ecosystem: Environmental > Terrestrial > Soil > Temperate forest >...
CCGGTCGAGTACGAGGTGCGTTCAATGCGGAAGATCGGGCTGCCTTGCTTCACGCGCAGTGCCGCTGCGACTTCGGCTTCGGCTGCCACGGCCTCTAGTTTGTATTCGGCCTCGATCAGGGGAACATTGTATTTGCGTTCAAGGAGCGAAAAGATAGGTTCGACCTTCAAGTTGTTGGTGATGATCTTCTTGCCGATCTCCAGCGGAAGGTAGGTCTCATCGAAGGAAATGGGAACGCCATTTGCCAGACGCACCCGGTGAATTCTGACCACACGCTCGCCCTTGGTCAGCGCCAGGTGGCTGGCCACGGCCGTATCGGCAGGTACAATCTTTTTGCCGATCACGCGGGCCGTCGGCTTGCGGCCAAGTGCGTGCATGTCCTCCACAAATCCGCTCAGCTCTGTAAGCTCCTGCGTGATCTTGGGCGCGGCAACGAAGGTTCCTTTGCCGCGGCGAATCTCTACGAGACCGCGGACCACAAGATTCTGAATCGCCCGGCGAACGGTAATACGGCTGACCTCGAATCGCGCAATCAGGCTGTCTTCGGTCGGCAGCTGGTCGCCAACCTTCAGGTCTCCATCGGCGATCTCGCTGGCCAAGACCGTTTCGACACGCGAATAAAGAAGAGATTCCTGAGAGACTGCCATGAAGACATCATAACGTCCTATTGTCAGGAAACTTAGACATCAATGAGAAGATTGCTCTGCGAAGCGAAGCTTCGCTATTTTGGCTATTTTGGAAAACGGGACGAACAACTGCCGATCATGTTTGGAGTTTCCACCGTTGAGCTTTTCGATGCTCGTTTGAGTCTGTATCGGCTTGCAACGTGTGATGCCGGCCGCCCCCTTAACCAAGAGGACACCATGCGCAACGCCGCACGTGAGTTCAAGCTGTATTGGCTGTTGTTGATTGCATTGTGTACGTATGGATCGTGCGCGTTTTTTGCGCAGGCGCAGGGATCTCGCCCCGGCCCGGTGACCGGCGTCATCGACGCCGTTGCGTTCGAGGGCGACCAATACTACGTGCACGGCTGGGCGTGCCAGGAAGGCCAGCGAGGCTCCATCGATGTTCATCTTTATGCGGGTGGCTTGGCGGGCGGACAGCCGCCGGGAGCCTTTGTTTTAGGTGGCCCGGCAAACCTTCCTAACGAACCCGCCGTGGACCATGAGTGTCATGACGCGAATGGTGGCAAGCACCGGTTCCGCTTTGCGCTGCCCAACCAGCTTTTGCGGTCCTTTCAGAACAAGAAGCTTTATGCGCACGGAATCGCGATCGCAGGCAACGTGGAGAACGCCGCGATTGCAGGCTCCGGCAACTTCAAATTTCCGCCGCCTAAATGGCCGCCCGATCCGCGGACGCCGGATTTTCTGGATGGCCCGGCAGTGGCGGCGTTCGACACGAAGAGAGACTCATGCGAGCAGATTGATATCCCCGACGACTCAGCCCGCGCATTTCGTGATGACAAAGGAACGGTTCACCTGATCGCCTCGCATTCGATCACGCGCGCCGGGCTTGGGCCCACGCTCGAGAGCGCAAAGCACAATTGCCAGGTGGTTTATAACTCAGCGCATGACGGAAACGTTGCGGACTTCAACGACTACACGTGGCTGACCGCGTTTTACAGCATCGATGGCAAGCAGATTGTCGCGCTCGGGCACATGGAATACCACGGCTGGGAGCATCCCGGTATGTGCGCTGGGAAGACGGACACACCCTCCTGCTGGTACAACGTCGATACGTTCAACCTGTCTACGGATGGTGGATACTATTTTGCGCGGCCGAAACCGCCAGGGAATTACTTCCTGAGCCTGCCTGCCAAATATCAGCCGAATAAGGGACCGCAGGGCTATAGTTCGGACACGGGAATCGTGAAGGTCGGCACCTGGTTTTACACTACGGCGTATGCCTGGGCCTGGCCGCCGAATTGCGGAATCGGGAAAGGACAGCGGCCTTGCCTGGTTCCCGATGCTACCTGCCCCATTCGCACTGCGAACATTCTCGATCCATCGTCCTGGCGTGGCTGGGATGGCAAGGCTTTTACGGTGACGTTCGCTGACCCCTACCGCGCGCCAATTGCAAATCCGGCAGCGCATGTCTGCGCTCCTGTGCCTTATCTGGACTATGCCGGCGGAATCAACTACCACCCGGCGTCGCATCTGTTTATCGCCACACTATGGAACCAGGGTTCGGCCTCGTCGTGGGGACCGGAGGGTGTGTATTTCACTACTTCCCCGGATTTCATTCACTGGAGCAAGCCTGTGCTGGCGTTGACGCAGAATCAGATGCTCCGGCGAGAGCCGTTGGGCAACTGGTCATACGCGTATTTTTCGCTTATCGATCCAAAGTCGTCGGACTCCAGCTTCATGACGATTACGGATGCGCCCTATCTCTACTATGTGCGGATGGACAATGACCATCCGCCGTACCAGCGAGTCCTGTTGCGCCAAAAGATCAAGCTGAACTGGCTGACGAAAACGCAGCATTGACAGGAAAATTCCGCCGCCGATCATGACCGATAGAGATTGGTCGTATGTTCTAATCGACTGATAGGGAGTGGCTATCAGATGGAGCTGCGGCATCTCCGATACTTTACGGCGGTCGTCCAGTGGAAGGGCTATCGCGAGGCATCACGACATCTCTATGTTGCACAACCATCCATCAGCCAGGCTGTGGCAGATCTTGAGAGTGAGCTAAGGATCAGGCTTTTCTCGCGGGAAGGCCGCGTCGCAATACTCACGCCGGAAGGAAAGGTCTTTTACGAAGAAGCTCTAAAAACCCTTGCCCAGGCCGAACGTTCCATTGCCACTGCGCAACGTGCGGCCAAAGGGGAGTTCGGCAAACTTGGGATCGCATTTATGGGGTTTACTGCGTGTCCCTTTCTTCCAGATCTGATGCGCAAGTACAAGACCCGCCATCCCGGAGTCGCATTACGCCTGATCGAAGATGTGCCAAACGGACAAGACGCTGCATTCGATCGAGGCGAGATCGACATCGCGTTTACGCGTCCGTTGCCCGCCGACCGGCGTGCGTCCTATGAAACGCGCCTTCTCTTCAGCGAGCCTCTGGTCGCAGCGTTGCCCCGAGACCGCAATGTGAAAACAAAGCGCATTCGAATCGCCGACCTTGCAGGCGAGCGTTTTATTGTCTTTCAACGCACGAGCTCGCCTGCGGTCTTCGACACAATCATTCGTGTCTGCAATGACAACGGATTCTCGCCCAAATTGCAGAATGAGCTGAACAACATGAATTCGGTGCTCGCCACCGTGGAGGCCGGTGAAGGCGTCGCGATCATTCCTGCCTCCTCCCGCAACCTGCGCGCAGACAATGTCGCTTTCTACCGCCTCCAGCCCGACGATGTTCGCATCGACTTCGTGGCTGCGTGGCAAAAAAAGGAGCCGTCCGTTCCTCTGAAATTGTTCCTAGAACTCCTCGAGAAAGAACTGCCCTCCATCCGGGAGAAGACGCGTTTCCGATGAGACTCGAATGATAGGTAAGGCCTATCATTTGATCTAAATTTACTACGCATCGATATCATGCGCTCATGAGTCTGTTGTAGTGTACGGCGATAAAAAGCCGGCACAGCCAAGGAGGCTGAAATGGCAAGCAAACAGAAAACAGTCATCGTGACGGGGGCGTCCCAGGGCATCGGCGCCGGTGTCGTCGAAGCGTTTCTTAATCGTGGCTACAACGTTGTAGCGAATTCCCGCAACATCAGCACGTCGGGCAAGTTCAAGCCTGCCGCGAACCTCGCATTAGTGGATGGAAACATCGGTGAGACCGCTGTTGCGGCAAAGATTGTCGAGACTGCAACGACGAAGTTCGGTTCCATCGATGCGCTGGTGAACAACGCCGGAATCTTCTTTACCAAGGCGTTTACAGACTACACAGGGGAGGACTTAAAGGCGCTTTCTTCCGTGAACCTTGAAGGGTTTCTCTATGTCACGCAGGGCGCGGTGAAGCAGATGCTCGCGCAAGGCGGCAACGGAAGCGTGGTGACCATCACCACCTCCCTGGTGGTGAATCCCATTGCGGGGATCACGGCGTCGGTCCCGATGATCACGAAGGGCGGCCTTGAGGCAGTGACCCGCAACCTGGCATCGGAGTACGCCAAGCAGCATATTCGCTTCAACGCGGTCGCGCCCGGTATCGTGGATACCCCAATGCACGAGAACAACCCGAAGGATTTCCTCAAAACGTTATCTCCGATGGGTACAATCTCCAGCGTGAGCGATATCGTGGACGCTGTTGTCTATCTGACCGAAGCCAGCAATGTAACCGGAGAGGTGCTGCACGTGGACGGCGGTGCGCACCAGGGCAAATGGTGAACCCGGCGAGTTCCCAGCCGGCAAGCGCGGAGCGCCGGCTGGCGGAGCTCCGCATCGAGCTGCCGCCTGTGCCGACTCCGCTCGGAGCCTACGTTGAGAGTGTCCAGACGGGCAATCTACTCTACCTGAGCGGCATGCTTCCCGTTGTTGGCCACGAACCTAAGTTCGTCGGTCGCATCGGCAGAGAGTTCGACGTGGAGGAGGGCCGCGCGGCTACCCGAATCGCTACGCTGAATGCCCTCTCAACTGCGAAGAAACATCTCGGCTCTCTCGATCGAGTGACCAAGGTGGTGAAACTCGGAGTGTACCTGGCCACCCAAGGCGATTTCACTGCGCATGCAAAGGTTGCCGATGCAGCTTCGGAGTTGCTCCGTGACGTCTTCGGCGAGGACAAGACCTCTGTCCGCATCGTGCTCGGTGTGGCGAGCGTTCCTCTGGGACTGCCGGTTGAGGTGGAAGTTGTCTTCGAAGTAGAGGCATAACGAGAGAGGCGGTCCGGCTGCCTCTTCCGCATTTGCGAGGTGCATCGTGTCCAGTATCTGGAACCAGACTCGTGTCTCCAGTCTGCTCGGCGTCGAGTATCCGATTATCCAAGGGCCGCTCGGCGGTTTCTCATCGCAGCGGCTCACTGCTGCTGTCTCGAACTTCGGTGGGCTTGGCTCTTTCGGTGCTCACAGCATGGAACCGCAGGCAATTCGGGATGTGATCGCGGAGATTCGTTCCCTCACGGACAAGCCGTTCGCGATCAACCTGTGGGTTTCGATGGAAGATGAAGGCGCGCAAACCTCGGACGAGGCCGCTTTTCGGAGAGCTGCGTCATCGCTGGCACCGTTTATCGAGCGGGTCGGCGGAATGCAGCCTTCCTTTACTCCGTACAAGCCGATGCGGTTTGAGGATCAGGCACGAGCTGTGCTCGAAGTGAAGCCTCCGGTCTTCTCATTTATCACTGGAATCCCTCCAAAGGAGATTCTCGACGAAGCACGCAAGCAGAAGATCGTAATCATGGGTACAGCAACCACGCCGGATGAGGCTGTTGCGCTGGAACAGGCGGGAGTGGATATCGTGGTAGCCTCCGGCTTTGAAGCGGGAGGACATCGCGGTTCGTTTCTAGGTTCAGCCGAGGACTCCCTGACCGGCACGATGTCCCTTGTGCCTCAGACGGTTGACGCGATCAGCATTCCGGTCGTGGCTGCTGGAGGCATCGCCGACGCACGCGGAATTGCTGCAGCCTTTGCGCTCGGTGCAGAGGGCGTGCAGATGGGCACCGTCTTTCTTGCCTGTGAAGAGTCCGGCGCGCATCCGGTTCACCGCGAAGCCATCCTCAGCGGCAGAGCAGCGCACACAGCGTTGACCAGAGGCTTCACCGGCAGGCTCGCGCGCGGCATCCACAACGAATTGATGCAGGAAATGAATCGACCAGGCACGGAGATTCTGCCGTACCCGCTGCAACGAGGTCTGATGCGCAGTCTCGCAATACCTGCCCAGAAGGCGGGCAACGCTGAACTGTTGGCCCTGTGGGCCGGCCAGAGCGCTAATCTCGCAAGGCGTGCCAGCGCAGACGAACTTCTGCGTTCGCTGGTGGATGGAGTCGCGGAGAAGCTGAACCGCTAAGGCTGACGGCCATCAGCTTGGACTTTTGAAGGAGTCAATTTAAGTTGATTTAGCAGATCGTTGAAGCGAGGATCAGAGCGGCAGCCGTCAAAGAGAGGATCGATTCCAACGATATCAATTCCTTTATCGCGTCGCTGATAGGCACGATTCAGCCACTTCATGGCATCATCCGTCTGCTGCAGTCCACAATATACCTCTCCAATATCCACTCCGGAAACATAAGCCTGCGGCGGTTCAGATTCGAGGTGTTGAACGGCCTTCAGCGCTTCTGCTCTTTCACCACCGAGCGCCATCGCATGAACCCGCAAGGCGTCTATATTGGCTCCTCCCCCGAAGAGGCTTTTGGCTGTTTGAAACTCTGCCTCGGCATCCTTATATTGATGGAGCTGTTCAAGAATTTTTCCTTTGACCAGATGCGCCTCAGTAAAGTTGGGATTGAGCGCCAGAACCGCTCCGACGCGAATCCTTGCCTCGTTCGGATTTCTCGCCCAGTACGCCGTTTCTGCGGCATCAGCATTAATGATGAATGAGAGCGGATCGAGAGCGAGCGCACGCTGGATTTCGACCTCAGCCTCCCGGGTCCTACCCAATCGTGAAAGGTGCAGGCTATACCAGTGGTGGGCTGTCGGATCATCTGGACTCAGCTGCAGGGCGCGCTGATATTCTTTCTCAGCTCCCGCCCAGTCCCAATCCCGGTCGGTCTTTACTGCTCCCAGCGCTGTATGTGCTTCACCCAGGCTACTGTCCAGATCCAATGCGCGCTCAGCAGCATATTGGGCCTTCCAGAGAGGGATAGAAGGATCCGGGCCACCATAGATGCTCAGTAGAACGTACGCCTCCGCAAGAGCGGCATAGGCATCGGCGTAGTTAGGGTCTTCGCGGATCGCTGCGGTGTAGTACTTGACTGAATTCGTAAGAGCGGCCAGGGTTCGCTCATTCCAGAAGTAGCGTCCGCGAAGATAAGCATCGCGGGCTCGCGGATTCACAGTCCTCAATTTGGATCGGGCAAACCTGCTCCCCAGTGCAATCGCAACCTGTTGAGCAATATCGTTTGTTACCTGGTCCTGCATGGCCAGCAGGTCTTTGTCGCTCTCATCATAGGTTTGCGCCCAAAGATGCTGGTCGTTGTGCGCATCGAGCAACTGCGCAGTGATACGCACCTGTTTCCCCGCGCGCAGATAGGAGCCTTCCACGATAGCATCGACGTTGAGCGCCTTGGCTATCTCCTGAATCGGTTTTTGAACGCCCTTATACTGCATCGCCGAGCGTTGCGAAATCACGCGCAGCGAAGTGCGTCTCGCAAGGTTGGTGGTCAACTGGTCGGTCATCCCATCCACCAGGTAATCCTGCTCAGATGTCTGTGCGAGGTTGCGAAAGGGCAATACGGCAACGGAATGCAGTGCACCTGCTTCTGGCTGGCTCTGCGTTGCCTTCTCCTGCCGGTGCGGCAGATAAATGACCACGACGATGATCAGCAGAGCGGCAAATGATCCAATGAATCCGGCAACCATCCCTGCCTTGCTATGAAAGGGTTTTTTGATGGTGACAGTCGATGCTTCCTGCAAAGGCGGCTCGACCTCGATCGTCTCCGGGTCGTCGATTGTCTCGACCGGCTCTTCTTCCGTCGACAAACCCGCCAAAAACTTGTTGTCAACAATCGAAGGCATGGTATGAAAGGTCTCTTGCCGGTCGGCAGCTCCAGAAGAACTTTCGCGGGACCCCGTTTCCACAGGTTCAAGGACATCGACTTTGGCGATAAAGCAATATCCCTGACCAACCACTGTCCGGATAAAGCGCGGATTTCTCGAATCGTCGTGCAGGATGGCACGCAGCTTGTTTACCGCAGTATTAATACTGTGTTCTGCCTCAACAAAAACATTGCTGCCCCACAGCTTTTCGATAATTGCTTCTCGGCGGACAAGTTTGCCGGGGTTTTCCAGCAGCAGGACCAGCAGCTGCATCGGAATGCGCTCCAGCTTGACGTGGTGGCCGGAGCGCAGCAACTCACAGCTCTCTGTATCGAGCTCAAACTCATCAAAGCGGAAGCACAGCTGAGGCATTCCGGTGCACCCTCGTGGACCTGACGGTTCCACGCCGGCGGCCGTTCAGCTGGATCACCTCAGCCTCCGATCATGGTTGGGGGTAGTCGAAGTATAGCTCTCGGTCCACAGACTGGATAGAAAAATCCACGTATATCGCTGCAGGAAATGCACTTCCCGGTTTAGATCGTCTTTAGATGGCTTTTTACAAAAGCTTTAGATCATCTGCATTGACGAACCTCCGGAATGCCCGGCAGACTGCGCGACGGAATCGAACCTCCCTCCTAGCCTGATTCCTGAAACGGGCTCCAGTATCTCCAACATGTCTCGTATGGCAGGCACTCACGCCCGTCTACCGCAGACTTGTTCACCAGAAGGGATAGAAAGATGGTCATGAAATCCATGCAGACCCCGGCGCGTCCGACAACATACCGCCAAACGATAACGAAGCTGGCGCTGCCGGCCGCGATCCTGGCATGTCTTTTGCCAGCGACCGCGCGGGCAGAAGGACCTCTTGCCGTAAAGATCAACGTAACTACATTGCAAAGTTACAACGGGAGCGATGTCCTGCCGAAACCAACGAAGATTCTGGTCTACGACTTCACTGTCGACACCTCCAACGTACAGGTTGACCAATCCCAGAAGATTCGTCCCCGGCACATGATTACCGGAGACGAAAACCCGGACGCAGTCGCCAAAAAAGCTTCCACCAAATTTTCAGATGAGCTGATAGCAAAGCTCGCGAAGGTGGGAATCCCGGTGGAGCACGCCGCCGCGGGTCTCACCCCATCCGATAACACTTTGTCGGTACAAGGTGCGTTCACCTCCATGAAGCAAGGCGATAAAGCAGAGCGTTCAACCATCGGCATGGGAGCAGGTTCTGCCGACGTTCAGGCAAAAGTCGATGTGCACCTGAAAACATCGTCTGACGCCATCCTGTTGTCGCAGTTCCAGACCGACACCAAACCCGGCGCAAACATGGGAGGAGCAGCGCCCGTCGCGGCAGGAATGGATCCAGCTGCGGTCGCCGTCAAATCGAAAGTTACCGACCGCAAGAAGACTCTGGATGCCTACGCCGCGAAGACAGCCGATGCTATGGCCGCAGAAATCACGAAGCAGATGGCGAAACAGGGCTGGATCAAGCTCGACGACAAAGGCGAAGTTGTCCAGCAATGAAGCAGTTGTGCCAAAAACGCCATGGAGTATATGCAATGACGATTCTCAGTACAATCTGTGCGTTCGTTCTGCTGCTTGCTGCTTTGCCGGCCGTTGGGCAGCAAAACAATCCTCCCCCGGTGAAAGGCATGGCAAGCACCGTTGGGCTGTACGTGTATCCGGCGAAAAAGCAGAATGCCACGCAGCAACTTACGGATGAGTCGCAATGTTACGACGATGCCAAGACGCAGACGGGCTTTAATCCCGACGCAACCACAACCGGCTCGAAGACGCAGGCCCAGAGCAACACGAAAGACCACGGAGCTGCCAAGGGAGCAGCGCGGGGAGCTGCGATTTCAGGCGCAACTGGAGGCGACGCAGGCGAGGGAGCAGCACGGGGCGCAGTGATCGGCGGCATGAGGTCCCGGCACAAAGAAAAGCAGCAGGACGAACAGGCTCAGAAGCAGGCTGATGCCAGCAAGACAAAGGAGCAGCAAAACATGGATGGCTTCAAGCGGTCCATGTCGGCCTGTCTCGATGCCCGTGGCTATTCCGTTCGGTAATTGCCTGCACAACGGTCATTACGTACGTTAATCAAACTTCACGAAGAAAGCAGGAACTATGAACAGAGTTTTACGAAATCTTCCACTGCAACTTACCTTGGCCATGCTGTTGCCTGGCCTCACCGCAGCCGCACTGGATGCAACCAATCCTGCAATGGAGAAGTTTCAGCAGGACATGAAAACCGCTGTCCTCAATGGCAGCATCACCGTCGCACAGGTCAAGCAGCTCCAGGCCGATGCCGAAACCCTCAAGAATGCGAAAGCAGAACAGGAGCCGGGCTCTCCCATCGATCTGCTTACGCCTTTTCGAGCTGTCTCCAGCATGAAGGCCACAATGGCAAGTGTCGACGCAAAAGACCGCGAGACTCTACACAATGATTTGCTGGCTGTGCTCGCCAACAAGGCGCAGCCCGCTGCTTCGGCTGATCCGCCAAGTCCTGGGAAAAAGCTCGGGAAAGATATCTTTAAGGCCGTGATGTTCGGCAACCCTACCGAGCCGCAGGTCAAGCAGCTGCAGGACAGCCTGAATGAATTGCAGGACATCAAGGGCAAGCAGGAGCGGCCGCTTCAGGCGATAAGAGCACTCCAGGGCTCGAAGTCTCAGATCGAGACCGTCATGAACACCGGCTCATTCCGCCCGCAGGACCGTCAGGCTGTACTCGATGACCTGAACAGCCTTGGACCGCAAGGCGGAGGCATGCACCGCTAAGCCATGCAAGGGCTCATGCGCACATTCGCGATCATTGTTCTCGGCTGTCTATTTGTGACACCGCGACCGCTTTTCGCGCAGGAGCCCGAGCTTTCTCTTTCCGAGGCAATCCAGATTGCGCTCATGAACAACCGGCCCGCGAAAATCGCGCAGCTTGATATCACCAAGGCCGACTGGGAGGTCGCGTCCACCAAGACGAAGCGCTTTCCTGCGATCAGTACGTACCTGTTCGGCTCAAAAAATCTGACCTCGCCCAGCTTCACATTTAAAGCCAATACATTTCAAACGCCCCAGGGCGAACCAGTTCCCGCGACTGACACAAAGATCGCTCTTTCGTCAGGCTTCACTGGATACACTGTGGCCGAAGTCGCGCAACCTCTCACGCAGCTCTATAAAATCGGCCTCGCCATTCACGAGCAGAAACTCGAGGTCGACCTCTCGCGAGAGAAGTATCAGGCAAAGCGGCAGTCTGTGGTCGCCGATGTAAAACAGGCATACTACGCGGTCCTGCAGACAGAAAGTGCTCTCGACTCAGCCTCGGCCGCGGTCAAACAGTACCAGGAAACGGACCGCGTCGTCCTCGACTACATCGCACAGCGATCGGTGCTCAAATCGAGCAGCCTCGACGTAAAAGCAAAACTTGCGCAGGCGCAGTATCAGGTCGTCCAGCTGAACGATACATTGCAAACGCAAAAGGAAAAGCTCAACAACCTGCTGGGCCGCGATCTCGACACGCCATTCCACACAGAGCAGGTTCCTGCAATTCAATACGAAGAAGCGGACTTAAAAGTGGCCCGTCAAACCGCGCTCACGCAGCGGCCTGAAGTGAAAGAGGCGGAGATCGACACGCATCGCGCGGAGTATGACCGCAGACTTGCCAAGGCCCAATACATTCCGGACATCGGTGCCGCCTTCCACTACATGACCCCATTCAACACCGCAATCCTGCCGCAGAACATCGCCTCCGCAGGCTTCGAGATGCGATGGGAGCCGTTTGAATGGGGCAGGCGCAGAGACGATGTAAAGCAGAAAGAAACTGTCGTCGAGCAAAGCAAGTATCAACTGGCCGAGACTCGTTCGCAGGTCGTGCTCGACGTAGACAACAGTTTCCGCAAGCTGGCCGAGAGCCGTTCGCTCCTTGCCGTGGCGGAAGCCGCGCGTGCCGCAGCAAACGAAAAGCTGCGCGAGGTGAATGACAAATTCAGAAGATCCGCCGTCCTGCTTCGCGACGTATTGGAGCAGCAGGCCGCCGTCGCCAGCGCCGACAACGAGTACGAGGAAAGCCTTCTGGCCTTCTGGAGCGCAAAGGCAAGTTTCGAAAAAGCGCTGGGAGAGGAGTAGCACGATGATTAGATTCATCCTCATAACCTCGACAGTCGCGCTCGCAGCATGCCTCACCGCATGCAAGCAGGATGCCGCTGCGAGCAAAGCACCCTTACCAGTTCGCACTGCCATGGTTCAGAGTGTCGATGTAGGTAGCGCCGCCCGCTACTCCGCCAGCATCGTTCCCTACACGCAGGTCAATCTCGCATTCCAATCAGGTGGCTATGTCGATCACGTCCGCCAGGTCAAGAGCGCCAACGGAGGCATGCGCAATATCGATCAGGGCGACTGGGTGACAAAGGGAACCGTACTCGCTGTCGTCAACCAGCAAAATTATCAGGACAAGCTGGCGCAGGCGAAAGCGCAGCTCGCCGGCTACCAGGCCGAACACGACAAGGCCCAGTCGACCTTCGATCGCACCTCCGCGCTCTATGCAACGCAAAGCGCAACCAAGCCCGATCTCGATTCTGCGAAAGCGCAGCTCGACAGTTCTGCCGCGTCTGTTTCCGCAGCCCAGGCACAGATCAGCGAAGCACAAACCGCGTTAGCCTATTGCTCGCTCAAGGCCCCGTTCGATGGATGGATCGTGAGTCGCAGTGTGGACGCGGGAAGCTATGTCGGCCCTGCGACCAACGGCTTCACTATCGCGGACACGCGAACCGTCAAAGCCGTCTTCGGTGTCCCCGACACCTCTATCAGCCGCGTGAGAATAGGTCAGGCGCAGATCATCACCACCGACGCTCTTCCGCAGCCGTTTACAGGGAGTGTCACGGCCATTTCTCCTGCCGCCGATCCGAAAAGCCGCGTCTTCTCCGTGGAGGTCTCGATCGCCAATCCCAGAGATGACTTGAAGTCAGGAATGATCGCCTCGCTTGCTCTTGATGGAGCCACTCTGCCGCGTGCCGTCATGGCCGTGCCTTTATCCGCCGTAGTACGCGACCCGCAGCGCGCCAATGGCTTCGCGGTCATGACCGCAGAAGGCGATGGTGAAATGGAGTCTGCGCACCTGCGCCCGGTCGAGCTGGGCGACGTCTACGGCAACATGATCGGCGTTAAGAGCGGCCTTCAATCCGGAGAACGAGTCATCACCACCGGCGTCACTCTGATCAAAGGCGGAGACCAGGTCCGTGTCATTCCGTAAGCAAAGAAAGCCTTTCGATGAGCCATAAGTCCGAAGCCGAATACATCGCCAACACGCACAACACGGCGCGCTTCTTCACCGAGCACCGTCAGGTTGGCTTCGTGCTTCTCATTGCCGTCGCAATCTGGGGCTGGTATGGCTACCTCCACATGCCTAAGCGCAAAGACCCGATCATTCCGGTGCGCGTGGCCGTCGCGTCTACATCGTGGCCCGGAGCAACCGCGGAAGAAGTGGAGCAGCTCGTCTCGCGTCCCGTCGAGCAGACCATGGCGCAAAACCCTTTCATCAAGGGTCCCACTCCAGCCGATTTCGGAATCCGCTCGATCAGTTTTCCCGGCCTGTCTCTCGTCTACGTGCAGCTCGGAGACAATGTCTCCGATACGAAAAAACAATTCGCCGACATCAACCTCAAACTGAACGCGATCAACAGCAAGCTGCCGCAAGGTGCCGGGCCAATCCAGTTCAACAGCGACTTTGGCGACACAGCCGCACTGATGCTGACCATCGCAAGCCCTCCGGCGAACGAAGTCGACATCGCGTTACGCGCTCGCGCTATTCAACGCGCCATCGAACAGACGCGTGCTGAAGAGCCGAAGAAGGCTCCCCAGCCGCGCCTGAGCATCGTCTATGCCTTTCCGGCATCGGTGGCCGCTGGCGTCATTCGCGAACCGTTTACCGCCGTCGTGCACGCCGCCGTTGAGAGCCGTGCCATCTCCGATCCGCATTTTTTCGAAGGCAGCGGCTTCATCGGCGTCGATGTAACTTCCAAGCTAAGCGACGAGCAACTGCGCATTATCGGCGACCAATGGATCAAGGAGAATCTGCACCGCTCTGAACTTCACCCGGACGCATGGCCGGCCGTCTTCATTCGCGATCCCTCTCAAGCAGAGCCGAAACTTGCCGCCGTTGCCGGCGACAGATATTCCTATCGCGAACTCGACGACTTCACTGATCTGATTGGACGCACCCTGCAGGGCGCTCCCGAAGTAGCCAAGATCGATCGCAAGGGCGTGCTGCCGGAACAAATTTATCTGGACTACTCACAGGATCGCCTCGCAGCCTACGGTCTGCAACCTTCCAACCTGAAAGACATCCTGGGCGCGCGCAACATCACGCTCCCCGGCGGTCAGCTTGAGGTTGGCCCCAAGAGCATCCAGATCGATCCATCCGGAAAATTCACCAACCCGCAGCAGATCGGGAACGTCATCATCGGCGCCTCATCTTCAGCCGCTCAGAGCCCCGTTTACCTGCGCGATCTGGTGCAGATCTCACGCGGATATCAAAGCCCGGCAAAGTATCTGAACTACCTCACCTGGGCCGACAAAGACGGCAAGTGGCACCGCAGCCGCGCCGTTACTGTCGCCGTGCAGATGAAGGACGGCGAGCAGATCGGCGCCTTCGGCAAAAGCGTGGATGCAAAGCTCACAGCCGTTAAGCAATATCTACCAGATGATTTGATCATCGCGCGCACCTCTGACCAGCCGCTGCAGGTGAAAGAAAACATCAGCCTGTTCATGGATGCGCTGTACGAGGCCATCGCGCTTGTCGTCCTCGTTTCCTGGCTAGGCTTCTGGGAATGGCGCTCGGCCCTGCTAATGGCCATCTCGATGCCCGTCACGCTCGCCATGACCTTCGGCTCCATGTATCTGCTCGGCATCGATATCCAACAGGTCTCCGTGGCTACGCTGATCATTGCCCTCGGCCTGCTGGTCGACGACCCGGTGCTCGCCGGCGATTCCATCAAGCGGACTCTGGCCGAAGGCCACCCGAACATCATCGCCGCATGGCTCGGTCCGACCAAGTTAGCAACTGCAATTATGTATGCGACGGTTACAAATATCGTCGCCTATCTTCCATTTCTCATGGTCACCGGCAATACGGGCGACTTCCTGCACAGCCTGCCCATCGTGATGACCTGCGCGCTCATCGCCTCGCGCATCGTCTCCATGACCTTTCTGCCGCTGCTCGCCTTCTACCTGCTGCGCCCGGAAAAGAAAGCAGAAAAATCCATTGAAGAGATGCGCGAAGCGGGCTTCTATGGCTGGTACGCACGCATCGCGCGTTATTCTATCGAACACCGTTGGAAGTTCTTCTTCGGCTCGCTTGTCTTCCTCGTCTTCGGCTTCTTCATCTTCACGAGATTGAACCCAGCCTTCTTCCCGGAAGATGTGCAGTACTGGTCCTACATCGATGTCTGGCTTCCAAACGATGTCAACCTCGGCGCCACCAATGAAACCGCGCTCAAAGTCGAAGAGATCGTGCGCCAGCAGGCGCAGAAGTTTTCGACCGAGCACGCCGATAGCGAACATGGGCCCGCCCTGCGGTATGTCACAACCTTCGTTGGCGGAGGCGGTCCGCGCTTCTGGTTCTCGGCGTCTCCACAGCTGCAGCAGCTGAACTACGCTCAGGTGCTCATCGAAGTCACCGACAAAGAGATCACTCCGCAGTTCATCAAGGAGCTGCAGCCCGTCCTCACCGCTTCCGTCCCGGGAGCGCGCCTCGACGCCCGTCAGTTGTTGACGAATCCCATCGACTACCCCATCGAGATCCGTGTCTCCAGCACCGCCGACGTAAACGCCTCGCAGGAGACCGCCGACATCCGGCAGTTGCGCAACATCGCCGGCCAGGTTGAAGAGATTCTCCGCTCCTCTCCGCTCGCCGAGCGCACACGCAACGAGTGGGGCGATGACAGCACGCTCATCGAGCTGACCGTCGATCCGGACCGAGCCAACCTTGCGGGCATCACCAACATGGATGTCGCCAACTCATCGACTGCCGCCCTCAGCGGAACGACCGTGAGCGTATTCCAGGAAGGGCAAAAACAAATCCCCATCGTTGCGCGCGCACGTATCGCCGACCGCGCCCGTCTCTCCGATGTCGAAAACCTCTACGTTTACGCCTCGCAGGACAGCTCAAAGATTCCTCTCTCGCAAATCTCCAACGTGAATCACGAACTCGTCACAGGCCGCATCGTGCGCATGGAACAGTTCCGCGCCATGAACATCCGCAGCTTCCCCATCACGGGACACTTAAGCTCAGAGGTGTTCAAGCAGATCATGCCCCGTCTGCAGGCTCTGCAGGACTCACTGCCGCCCGGCTACCAGATGCAGATCGGCGGCGAATACTACAAAACCAAATCCGGATTCAAGAATCTGACCATGGTCATGGCAATCTCGACCGTCGCCGTATTCCTCGCACTGCTCTTCCAATTCAAGAATGCAATCAAGCCTCTGCTGGTCCTGGCTGCAGCTCCTTATGGCATGATCGGAGCCTTCCTCGTTTTGTGGATCATGCATGAGCCCTTCGGCTTCATGGCCTTCCTCGGTGTCGCCAGCCTTGTCGGCGTCATCGTCAGTCATTCCATCGTTCTCTTCGATTACATCGAAGAGCGGCACGCAGTGGGAGACGACTTCGAGAATGCACTCATCGACGCAGGCATTCTCCGCCTTCGCCCCGTGCTCATCACCGTCTTCGCAACCGTGCTCGCGCTCTTCCCGCTCGCACTGCACGGCGGCCCGCTATGGAAGCCCTTATGCTACGCGCAGATCGGCGGCCTGCTGATCGCAACCGTCGTCACCAAACTTCAAGTGCCGGTCATGTATGCAATCTTTGTACTCGATCTGAAAATTCTGGAATGGAAGACGATCGAGAAGCCAGCCATCGAAGCCTCAGATTTCTCGACCAAGCCCTATGTGCCGGTGAGTAAGCCAGGATGAAGCCCGGCGCTGGGTTATCTGATGCGACACTCCCTATGCGGTCTTGATGCGAAAAGAGAAAACATCAAGAGAGAAAAGTACGGGAAGCAACCTGACATCTCGATGAAAATAGTTGACTTCTAAGCGATGGCTGACTAAAGTTAGGCAGCTTCAGGCATGCAATCCAAACTGCATTGAGCACCCCCATGCTCATGACCCCCTGGTCAGCGCCTGATCCAAAAAAAGGCCACAGCCCAGGCCCCGTTGTGATCCCATTCCCGTCTGGCGGCTTGAAGGGAATAACCATGACATTCTATGGTCGTCGACGCATCCTGATTTTGGGGCCGGTAGTCACGTTATTGCTGGCTTTTGCTTCTCCAGCATTTTCACAACAAGTGACTTACTATGACTTCGACGCTCCTCAAGCGAGCAATGGCGCCAGCTACACCTGTGCAGATCCGGCTCACACCGTGGCCGCTACTCCGAACCCTCTATTTTGTTTCAACGATGGCACGGGGAAACAAAGCAGTCCAAGCTTTTTAAGCGATACCTACCCCGCTATCATCGATCCGGTTACAACCGACAATCCGCCCGTCCAGAGCACTCATTTCGCCATCCAGAACACGCCGCCCGCGCTCTCTCAGGCGGCAAGCATGTGGTTCTCGGTTCCGCAAAAAGTCTCCGACGGTTTCACCTCGTATTTCGCCTTTAAAATCACCCCAAATGCAAATAGCTTTGCCACTGCAGACGGAATCGCATTCGTAATCCAGAATTCGCAGAATGCAGCAGGAGGGAGCAGTCCCGGCAGCTCCGCTTGTACGGGCGCTGGGTCTGGGCCAAACGCCGTTGGCGCGGCTGGAGGTTGTATCGGCTACGGCGGCATCGATAACAGCCTTGCCATTGAAATGGACACGTTCCGCAACGCGTGGGATCCGGCAGATAATATCTCCTCGAATCCTAATAACGACAATCACATTGCCGTACAGAATTGTGGTGCAGGCCTGACAAACTCCCCAGACCATACCGGATCCTGCCTTGTAAGCCTTAACTCTGGCAACGCTGCACTCCCGGCCCTCAACAATGTGCTCCCGGTTACGCTTGCAGACGGTAATGTCCACCAGGTGGTCGTTATTTATAGCGGACCGACCGAGGCCGTTCCAAACCTGTTGCAGATATTTATTGACCCCGTCTTTGTTGCAGGAACTCACACTCCGGCACCAGGCGCCACACCTGTACTATCGGGAACCTACAATATTTCGGCCAATCTCAATCTCCTGAACAGTGGAAGCGCGAACGATAGCGCGTATGTCGGATTTACTTCCGCCACTGGTGGGGCATTTGAACAGCATGAGCTCATGGCCTGGACATTTACTCCTCATACTCCAGTCACGCAGCAGCAGCCCCTCAATCCACCGGGTCAGCCAACAACATTTCCATTCGGCAGTCACGTATATACCGTTACCTATCCGGTGAGCGGACCTTCGACAGCCAATATCGACATGGTTGTGACGGCAAACACGATTACGCCCACTTTCTTTTCGACCCTGATTTCCGGCACTCCATTTGTGGGTTCGCAATGCCAGGTCTATGACGAGACCGGCGGGAACTGCATCGTCTATTCGGTCTCATGCGTCACGCATGGCACCACCACTGTGGTTCCATGTCCTTCCACCACGGACCCGAATAACCTGATCGATATTAAGTCGGCATACAACAACTCCATTCAACCGACGACGCCCGGTTTTCTTCAGGGAGATCCACTCTTCTCTCAAGTTGCGACGATCAGCGGCGACGGACAGACTGCCACGGTAACGTGTACGGGAGAGTGCTCGGTCGTTCAAGGGCAGACGGTCACCGTCGCGGGAAGCCTTTTGAGTGGCGGCGCCTCCAGCCCGTTCAATGGCACGGTCACCGTCCTGACGGCAGATCCAAATGTTCCTAATACCTTTACCTTCTCGAGCACGGCGAGCGCAAGCGCAAGCGGCGGCTATCTCACATCCAATAATGTCCAGAACGTCTTCACCGCCTATGTGACGCAGCGGATCGATGGCACAACAACAGGAAAAACAAAAAACTTCTCCGACTTAGTCGTCACCTCTGTCACGGTAGCCCCTACGACGCTCGTCATCGAAGCACCCTCTGTGCCTTATAACCAGAATGCAGTTGTAACTGTAACCGCCAGCTCTCCAAATGGGCCGCCGACAGGGAACATCTCTCTCACGGTTGATAGCGGTGCGCCGCAGACGCAGCCGCTCTCGAACGGATCAGCCACGTTTACTCTGACCGGGCTAAGCGCTGGCCCTCATCAGCTCACGGTTACGTATGGGGCTCAAAGTATTTTCCTGGCAGCAACGACCACTGGCAGCCTCACCATCAATTCCGCCACACCAACCGTCACGTTCACCGGAGCTCCCGCGACGGCGGCCTTCAACTCGTCCTTTGTTGTGGCAGCAAGCACCAATGCAAGCACCACAGCAACGATCACTGCGGCCGGTTCTTGTTCGATCTTGGGCAATACAGTCACCATGACGAGTGGTACAGGCAGTTGCAACCTTACGGCTGCGTGGCCAGCTGACAGTAATTACGTGGCAGCGTCCGCCACTCAGTCAACACTTGCGGTCAAAGCATCCTCAACAACGACCATCGTTGCTGATACACCCAATCCATCTACCGTCGGAGTCCCGGTGTCGATATCGTTCACCGTGACCGGGAACGGCAAACCCACCGGAAGCTATTCCGTGGTTTCGAGCGTGAGTGGTGATCCAGGCTGCAGTGGAATCCTCAATGCAGGTGCGGGAGCTTGCTCGTTAACCTTCGCCACACCCGGCTCCAGAAAGCTCACGATCACCTATTCCGGAGACGGCAACTTCTCCGGGTCCTCAGCTAACGTTCAGCAGTCTGTCACCGCTGGACCCGTGGCACAGTTGTCCGCGACGAGTCTGAACTTTGGCACTGTCTATCTCGGGACAATCAGCACGCAGACAGTCACATTGACGAATGTAGGGAACGCAGCGATGACGGTAAATGGGCCGATCCTTTCAGACGTGGGCGGCGGAAATTCTATCGAATTCATTGCTCTTAACCTCTGTCCTAAAAGTCTCGCGGTAGGGAAATCCTGCAGTATCTACGTAAGCTTTGTAGCGGGGCCGTTCTACAAGCCGCAAACAGCGATCCTGAAAGTGATGGACAATGCGCCCGGAGCCCCGCAGTTGGTGACCTTGTCAGCGACCGTGATCAACCCGCAGGCTACCTTTAAACCTGGGTCCCTCAATTTTGGGACGCAGAGCGTTGGAAGCTCCAGCCAGGCATCCTTGCAACTGATCAACACAGGGGCCACACCCCTGCTCATTAACAATATTGGTGTAGCGGGCTCGAATGCAGGAGACTTTTCCGCGACGAGTACATGTCCTCCATCGCTCGCAGCCGGCGCGAATTGTACGATTACCGTCGGATTTAGACCAGGAAACACCGGATCGCGTACCGCCTACATCAAAGTCACGGACAATGCCCAGGGAGGGCCGCAGCAGGTGCCGCTTTCAGGCAAAGGAAAGTAGCCAGCGTAGCGATGATGACAGCTGCAATCTGATGTCCTCAGTGTTTTTCAGCTGTCACATCGCTGGATGCGATAACCGGCTGGGAAGGCACGCGAAGACAATGACATCGATCACTGATTCGCTCCCTGAAATGACTTCATCGAATCCCGATAGGCTCCCTGCAGGTCAGCACGCTCCAGCAATCGCCCCGCGCCATCTTCTTTGCTGATGCTCTCAAGGATGCGCACCACTTCGCGATAATGCGGTGTTGCCTCTTTGCCTTTTCCGCTCTTTACCAGCAGGGACGCCAACAAGTAATGCGCCTTCGCTTGAAGAAGGCGCAATCCCAGCTTCTCTGCTCTTGCCAGGCTAAGGTCCAGCTGCTGATGTGCCCCGCTATAATCCTTTGCCTCGATCATGGCTGCGCCGAGATAGACGGAACATTCTACGGACGCCGACTTCAGACCCAGCGAGTCTGCCTCTTCGGCTAATTTTTTCAGCGATGCAATGGCATTCGATCCACGTTCCTGCATCACATCAGCTTTTGCTTTATTTACTTTCGATACCAGAATCTGTTCCCGCTGCGACGCTTTCGTGGCAATTTGAAGAGCGTGATCGTATTGCTGCCGGGCGGCGTCAAAGTACCCTTTGTAGAAATTCACATCGCCCATCCAGTTGGTTGCCATCGAGGCTGCCGTGTCGTTCTTGATCTGGTGTGCGATGTTCAATGCATCCTCAATATTCTGGCGGCCTTCATCTCCTCGCCCAACCTGTGCCAGCAGATCGCCCCAGCGGCCCGTGATCTCAGCCGTGAAGTATGTCATCTCCTTCGTCTGCTTGAATATCTTCAGAGCATCCTGCATTGCGCTCAAGGCCGCGCCATACCGGCCCTGCGCGGCAAAGATCATAGCCATGCTGTCAGACTCAAGGGCGATTCCGCGCTGATCGTTGATACTACGACGAATTTCTATCGCCTTAAGGTATTGTTCAAGCGCTTTATCGTATTGCCCAAGTTTGGTATTGGTCTCCGCAAGATTGTGCAGTGACTCCGCCATATCTTCAGGAACATTCAACTTTTGACGCAGTTGATAGGCCTGTTCAAGGTACGTCAAAGCGTCCTGATAATTGCCCATGTCCGCTCGGATGCTTCCGATGTGGTTTAGACACAGCGCCTGCTTGTATTCGTCCCCGAGATCACGTTCTATCTGAAGCGCGTCGGTAAAAAACTTGAGCGCCTCTTCAGGCTTGCCATGGTCGTGATAAAAAGCGCCTGTATCGATGAGAGTGTTGCCAATACCCTCCTTGTCTCCAATCTCTTGACGAGTCGCAAGCGCTTCTTTGTAGCTGGCAAGCGCCGCATCGGGATGCCCCGTCGAGTCCTGAATGGAGGCAATCTGTTCGAGGCTGGCAGCCAGCCCTCGCTTGTCGCCAATCTGCTTTTTGATCGCGAGCGATTCCTCGTAATTATTGAGAGCGTCATCCGGCTTATTGAGCATGCCGTAAGCAATTCCTGACGCCTGAAGAATCGCCGCCTTCACTTCCAGATTGTCCAGTTGAATGGCGAGACTAAGCGCGCGCGTCAGAAAATCCAGACCGCCCTGAGGATTGTCGGCCTTGATTTCAACTCGTCCACTCGCCAGCAGCGCTTCTGCATTCTTCGGATCTCGCGCAAGCACATTGGCCAGATGTTGCCGGGCGGCAGGGAAGTTACTGGCCTGTTCATAAAGTCGTGCGAGCGCGAACTGAACGTCTGTATCTTCCGGATTTTCCTTGGCCAGATTTTCGTATGCCGCAATCGCCTTCGGAGTGTCTTTCGTGATTCGGGCGTGGCCTGCGTCAATCAGGTATTTTTCCGGCGCCGGCAGACTGTCGCTCAGCTCAACGGCCCGTCGCGACGCTTTCTCCGCCAGATCGTCATGCCCCAGATCTGAATATGTTTCTCCCAGTTTCGAGAAAGCCAGGGCAAAGCTTGGATCGTCAGTGGTTGCGGCTTCGAACTGCTTCAGCGCGTCCAGCTTGTTGCCTTGCCAGGACAATTGCAATCCGTTGTCGTATGCGCGCAATGCCTCGATAGACGAAGTGGAAGGCCGTTGTCCATGTGCTTTCAGTTCCTTTAAGGCTTCCGGATTGGCCGCCAGCCGCTCCCGGATGTCGCCCGCCAGTTTATCCACGGACCCAAGCAACTCCTTCTCGTTAGCGACGTCTGTTTTCAGCTCGATTCTGGAGTCATGCGCCAGATCCAGAATTGTCGTGTCGATCCGTATCTGATCTCCAGATTTGGCAAACTGGCCGAAGATCACCGTATCGGCGTTGGCAAACTCGGCGAGGCGCCGTAGTGTTGCCACATCTACCTGTGACCTCCCGGATATTCTCAGATCCTGCAGCACCTGGTGCAGCCGGTCCGGAGACACCATGCGAACCTGCTTCGATTGACCGATGTCGCTGCTGAGCATGTCGGAAAGGCTCGAGCCCAGCCAATCCAGACTTGGGTCGGCGGAGGCGTTGTAGAAGGGCATGATCGCCAACGAAATCGATGGCCCGGATACAGTCTGCGCGGCCTTTGGCCCCCACACCTTTTTCCCGACAAAAAATCCTGTCACTCCCAGCATTGCCACGAGGATGCCGATGGCAATGGCGATCCAGAGACCGCTTAAACCCGCAGATTGGACATTGGCATGAAACCTGAGATTCGAGGCTGCGCGCTTACCCTTCCATGTTTTGAGATCCTCCAGAATCGCGGTCGCGCTTTCGTAACGTAATTTCGCATCGCTCTCCAGGCATTTACTGACAATCCCGCTCAGCGCGGCTGGAATGGCCGGATCAAAACTGGTCACGGGGTCAGCACGCTCCTGCGTGCGCTTAATCAGGCTGGCGAGGGCGCTCTCGGCCTGATAGGGCATTTTGCCCGTGAGCATTTCGTAGCAAATCAAGCCCAGCGCGAAAAGATCAGAGCGCTGGTCCAGACTCTTGCCCAGAGCCTGTTCGGGAGACATGTACTCCATCGTCCCCACGAATGCGCCTGTCTGGGTCATCCCATCGCCGCCGATCGTGCGCGCCAGCCCAAAATCCATGACCAGGACCCGCCCCGTCTCGTCGATCATGATGTTTTGTGGCTTCAAATCCCGATGCAAGATGCCGACCGCGTGCGCCGCTTCCAGCGCCAAGCAAATCTGCTGAAGGATTTCGACTGTATCTTCCGGCGAGAACTTGCCCTTTGCCCGGATCAGCGAGCTCAGGTCGCGGCCATCGACATATTCCATGGTGATGAACTTGACACCCGCATCTTCGCCAAGGTCATACATCCGAATCACATTCCTGTGCGTTACGCGGTGCGAGAGTCGCAGTTCCTGCTTAAAACGATCCACAATGACCGGATTTCGACTGAGCTCGGTGCGAATCACCTTAAGCGCAACCAGTCGGTCCAGTTCGCGGTCGGTCGCCTTATAGACCGAGCCCATTCCGCCTCTGCCCAGAAGCTCAAGAATTTCATAACGTTGCGCCAGAACCGTATTCGGCTCCAACGCCGTGTCATCTGCGGCCGCTCTGGGTAAAGACTTATCCGATCTCAGCTCCGCGTTCATCGTGGGCGACGCAGGGGAAGGCGATTCTCCTGCGAACGTTGGAGCATCCGAAGGAGCGGACGAATCGGAAGGAAAACGCAGATTATCGCTCGAGCTGCTGACCGCTGCAGCGGGCCCCACCCAAGTTTGCTGTTCGCTTCCTGATCGGTCAGGGCGCTTTTTTTCCATGAGGTTAGCCGGGTCGAACGTAATCGCCGCAAGCTCTACTTGCCGAGCCGATCGAGCTTTGGGAGAGAGGAAATCGACGCGGTGCTTGCCGGTGAGAGCCCCAGTATATATGCAATATGCCCAAAGAATCAGAACTAGGTTGATTCGTAACCTTTGGTGCACTCATTTTGCAAAGCAGATACGAGCCCGAGCCTCATCCATCATTCTGTTGGAAACATGCACTCGATCCGAAACTCCTGCGCCGTGATGTCTTGCGGTAGGCCCACCGTCGATATCATCGAGAAATACGAAATCCTCTCGCTGCCTCGAACAAAGGTGATCGGCAAGACCGGGGCCTGGCTCTTCCGCGGAACACTCAGCCCCTTGACTCCGGGATACTTCCTCAGGTGGTCCAGCAGTGCGATGGTTCTCTTATCGGTGACGTGTCCAACCGCCTCCCGATAGACGCGCTGCAATAATCCCGACGCAACCTCGTCCCAGTTTTCGATGAAGGGCCTCATGCCATCCGGGGCGAAGATGAGATCGAGGAGATTTCTCGGCTTGGGCCATTTGGAGAGGTCTACGAAGGAGCCGAAGAAACGCGGTGCGGCATCGTTCGTCTTCACCACGTTCCAGTATCGATCCATCACGATGGCCGGATGCGGTTCATTCTGCCTCAACATAAGATCGACGACCTTTGTTACGACGGCCATCTCCGGAACGTCCCAGGTGCTTTCGAGATAGACCGGAGCGTACCCCGACGCCAGTAACAGAACATTCTGTTCACGAAGAGGAACATCCAGCGTCTTCGCCAGACTGAGGAGCAACTCCCTGCTGGGAACACTGCGACCGCTTTCCACAAAGCTGATGTGGCGTTGAGAAACGCCTGCGTCCAGTGAGAGATCGAGCTGGCTTTTCCCACGCTGCCGCCTCCAGTAGCGCAGGAAGTCGCCCAGCTCATGCTCCGGTTGCTGAGTCGTTTGGGTTGAAGCGTTCATGGCGTTTCTGTCCTGATAACCAGTTTGCACACTCCATTAGAACGCGACGGGGCCGACCGATCCTACCCAGCTGCGAACCTTGGATGGATCTGTCTCGTCCATGTAGAAGAAGTGTGTCATGACGGGCTTTACCGTCGGTTTGCTGCTGTCGTCAGGTTTCATCGTGACGATGCCGCGAAAAATCTTGATCGATCCTCCGTCCCAGTATTCAACGACGTCGTGAGATGCCGTGAACCCTGTGTCGATGAAGGCGCGAAGGTTCTCCCGGATCGCCTCACGTCCATTCCATTCAGCGACACCGAGACGGCATGTCGCATCCTCCACAAAACGATCAAAGCCTTTTCCAAAGGTTTTGTCATCGATCTCTTTCCAGAAGGCCAGCAGCCATTCCGGTGGTGTGGTTTTCGTAATCGTTAGCGTTGTCATTGCATTCTCCCGAGTTGATATGTACCTGCTGCTGCTGTTTCAATATCGCGCCTCACAAAACAGCCCGCAATTACCTCAGAGGTAATCGAGCGCGAGGGGAACGAGCACCTTGGTCGAGTAAGATGAAGGGTTGCAAGGAGATATAAGTGGCCTACGACGACCTGCGAGATTGGATCAAGACGCTCGACAAAGCCGGAGAACTGAAACGCATCCGCGAGAAGATCGATCCCATCCTCGAAATCGCCGAGATCACCGACCGTGCCTCTAAATCCGCGACAAAAAACGGAGTCAAAGGCGGCCCGGCCCTGCTCTTCGAGAACGTAAAAGGTCATCCCGGCGCTCAGGTGCTCATGAACCAGTTCGGCAGCGAACGCCGCATGAAGCTGGCGCTCGAAGTCGATTCACTCGACGACATCGCCGGACGCATCCGCGCCCTGCTCGACGTCAAATCGCCCGAAGGCTTCCTCGAAAAGCTGAAGATGCTGCCCATGCTAGCCGACATCGGCAAATTCTTCCCGAAGACCATCGCCGCCAAAGACGCCGCCTGCAAGGAAGTCATTCTCAAAGAAAACTTCAGCGTCCTCGACTTTCCCGTCCTGCAGTGCTGGCCGCTCGATGGAGGCCGCTTCATTACGCTGCCCTGCGTCGTCACCCGCGACCCCAAAACAGGGAAGCGCAACGTCGGCATGTACCGCATGCAGGTCTACGACGGTCAGACGACCGGGATGCACTGGCAGCGCCAGAAGAACGCCGCCGAACATCTACGCGAACGCCTGCGCGCCGCCGCCGGAACCACAGCCTCAGCTCACGTCAGCGCCATGGCCGAAACCGCTGGAGGCACGCAGAACATCACGCTGACCCGGGAAGGGAACGACCGCCTCGAAGTCGCCGTTGCCATCGGCACCGACCCGGCGACCACCTTCGCCGCCATCGTGCCCGCGCCGCCCGAAGTCGAAGAGTTCATGATCGCCGGCTTCCTGCGTCAGAAGCCGGTCGAGCTGGTCAAGTGCGAAACCATCGACCTCGAAGTCCCGGCGCACGCCGAGATCGTCCTCGAAGGCTACGTCAAGCTCGACGAACTGCGCCGCGAAGGTCCCTTCGGCGACCACACCGGGTTCTACACCATGGAAGAGGACTACCCCGTCTTCCACATCACCTGCATCACCCACCGCAAGAACCCAGTCTATTCGGCAACCATTGTAGGCAAGCCCCCGATGGAAGATGCCTGGATGGGTAAAGCCGTTGAGCGCATCTTCCTCCCGCTCATGCGCCTGACGCTGCCCGAAATTGTGGACGTGAACCTGCCCGCAGAAGCCGTCTTCCACAACCTGATGATCGTGTCTATTCGTAAGAGTTACGCGGGACAGGCGCGCAAGGTCATGAATGGAATCTGGGCGATGGGTCAGGCCATGTTCACCAAGATCATCATCGTGGTCGACGAGGACTGCGATGTGCAGAATCTGACCGAGGTGACCCTGCGCGTCGCCAACAACATCGACCCCGAGCGCGACACCCAATTCACCCTTGGCCCGGTCGATTCGCTCGACCACGCCTCTCGCCTACCCAACTACGGCAGCAAGATGGGCATCGACGCAACCCGCAAATGGGCCGCCGAAGGCTTCACCCGCCCCTGGCCCCCCATGATCGAAATGGACGCGACAACAAAATCCCACATCGACGCGATCTGGAAGAAACTGGGAATCGAGTAGCTTAGAGAAGGCATGAGGAGATACGAAGATGTTTACTCTCGACGGCGTCCAGAAATTCCATGATTGGACGCACTCCAGTCTCAGCCGAATGCTTGACCACATTGCGACGCTGCCCGAGGGCAGCTATCACACGAAGCTAAACGGTTTTGGTTTCGCGACCATCGGCGAGCAGGTCCTTCACATTTTTCAATGCGAAACAAATTGGATCCATAGAGCGCAAGCAATCCCTTTCGACGGCTTGAGCATTTCAGAGTATCCCGCCATCCGGGATGCAAGGGTTTTGCAGGGAAAGGTAAGGAGCGAGACCTCAGCCTATTTATCAGGCCTGACGGAGCAGCAGCTGAATGAAGAAATCACGCTGCGTTCCTACGATGGATTCGAAATGACCTGTACACCCGCGCATGTAATCCATCACGTTCTGACCCATGCTTTTCATCATAAGGGCCAAATCGTCTCGATGTGCCGTATGCTCGGCCATCCCGCTCCCGATACGGATGTGCTTTAACCAGCAGCATGAATGGAAGCTTCGGTCTGAGCGTTATTATTCCGCAGCCTTCAACTCCACCGAAACAAGATTCCGTACCGACCGCGCAGGCCGCTTGTCATCCGTGACTACCAGCCGAAACGGCCCAACCTTTGCATCAAGCGGCTTGCCGTTCATCGCGTCGGCCACCAGCACGTCGCCGGGATGAAAATCCGGCTCAATCTCCGCCAGCGCCAGCACCGCCTTGTACCCATCCGACCCGGTAGCCACCACGTATTCCGCAAGAGCCTTCCCACGCACATCCTTGCCAGTGGGAGTCCCAACCTGCTTCAGCAACTCAATCAGCGGCACACCTGCATAGGTTTCATCCACATTCTCATGGGGATTATGGACAGTGACCGTCTTATGCGGCAATGCCTTCAATGCATCCAGAGAGACGCTGGTCTGTTGGCTGCCATTTTCGATCTTCAGAGCTGTTTGTGCGGATACAGCGATAGAAACGCCGGCCAGAATCCAGAGGAACGCAAAATTACGCAGGGGTTTCATTCGAATCTCCATGAAAACTCGACTCCATCATACGAAGAAAGCTATCTAGTCCGTGTTTTGCTGGCCGATTTTTGCGGAATGTCTTTTCGCTTTATACTAGATGCATGTCCATCGTGCGCAATATCGCGGCCATCAGCAAAGGCATGAGCATCACCTTCAGGGAGATGTTCCAACCGACGGAGGTAGAAAACTACCCGGACGGTCCCGGCCCGAATCGCGGCGCCGTGTTGCAGGAGCGTTTCCGCGGCGCGCACGTTTTGCAGCGCGATGAGAATGGCCTGGAGAAGTGCGTCGCATGCTACCTGTGCGCGGCAGCATGCCCCTCAAACTGTATTTATATTGAAGCGGCTGAGAACACCGCCGAGAACCGCATCTCCAGCTCCGAGCGCTACGCCAAGGTCTACAACATTGACTACAACCGCTGCATCTTCTGCGGCTATTGCGTCGAAGCCTGTCCCACCGACGCCATCACCCACGGTCACGGCTTCGAGCTCGCCACCCTCAACGCAACCAACCTTGTCATGCGCAAGGAAGACATGCTGGTGGCAACCGTCGGCAAGCCCGGCGAGTTGGCTGCCCACTCGGATTCGATCAAGTAAAGAGCCATTCCCTCCGCTGGAATGCTTTGTAGTAGGAGAAGTGAGCGGCTTACTATGCCAGGTGATGTGAACTCCCCAACGATTCTGCACTTATGCGCGCGCGAAGTGATCCGCGAATTGCGCGACAGCATTCTTCGCCTTCACGGCTACGATGTAGTTTCGACACTTTCTTTAGCCGACGCCGAAGATCTCTTCGCAAAGTCGAAGTTTGATCTTGTTCTAGTGGATGTGGAAGGCGACGGTCGTATCCCGATCGCCGAGAAGCTTTGCGAAGACATCAAGAAAAAAGACCCGGAACAGAAAGTGGCCTTTGTCTGCAATTACCAGGTTTCCAAAGAGAGCAATTGTCCGGACGAGATCATCCGCAGCGACTTTAACCCCGAAGCGATGGTCAAAGGCGTAAGAGAAACCCTGGGTTAGGGAATTATTATTTGTTCCAACGAATAGTTGCAGGGAATTACCGGCAAAAATGAAATAATAGAAACAGAGAGAAATCAACGGCGGCAGCCTTCGGGCTTCCGCCGTTTTCTTTTTGGAGGGAAAATGAGCGGATTACAGGAAGAATTTTTACGGAAAGCATGCGACGCGGCAGCCGCTGCCGGCCACATGTTCCCGGAATATGCAGCGTGCGAGCTTGAGTCGGCATGGGGCTTATCGCACCTCGCGGTCCGAGCCAACAACCTGTTCGGACAAAAGCAGTCGCATCCCGCCCATGAGGGAACGGAAACTATCTCCTTGCCAACGCGCGAGTATCTGCATGGCGCATGGACGACCGTTCCGGCCAGTTGGATCGTTTTTGCAAGCTGGCAGTCATGTTTTGAGAAGCGCATGAAACTTCTTCACACCCTCGAGTCCGCACATCCGCATTACACCGCGGCACTGAAAGCAAAAAATGGAGAAGAATTCGTAACGGAAGTCTCAAAAAGCTGGTCGACCGATCCCCAGCGCGCCGGTAAAGTGCTGTCGATTTATGACCATCACCAGGCAGTATTTGTCCATCCGGCGCAGGCTGCATAAGCATGCCTGCGCCGCGGAAATGCAGCGAAGTACCTTTTAATTAGATGAATTTAGCGAAAATACCCCCGGGGAGGGCTAGCTGGCCTTTTTCAAGCCGCTAGCCTTCACCCGGCGTGGTGCATATTGCTTGTACTCAGCCTTTAATGCAGCCTCGCTCATCGGCTTTTCGTGCAGCAGCAATTCCGTCGCCCGCAGTTGCGGATTGGCGTGGAACCACTGTTTCGCCTTATCTTCATCCAGCAGGTTCAGGATAGCCAGCAGTGACATTCCCTGGTGGTGCGCCATCCATTCGCGAACAAGTTGCGGCTCACGCGTCGATTGCGAGTAGTCGATCGCCTCATAGAAGCCATAGGCGCCGATCCACCCGTTTCCGGCCATGCGGCGCAGGTTGCGCAATGCCTCGCGGGAATCGACGCCCAATGCCAGAAACGTCGAGTAAGGTGAGATCACCGGCCCCGCGGTCGCGTCCCACTTGAGGGCGACCTGCGGAATGCCGAATGCCTGGTAGTGATAGTGTCCGTCCTCGGTTTTCTCTGCGTAACCGGATTCAGAGATGCCCCACGGAAAACGGTGTCCGCGCGAAAAGGCGCGCTGTATGTAGACGGACGCCGACAGCGTGCGTGAAACCAGTGTGTCCGGGTAGCTCTGCATCCACAACGACGGCATGAGGTATTCAAACATCGTGCCCGTCCAGGAAATAAGGAGATAGCGACCGAAGGCCATGGTATGCGTGCGCCCGAGCTTGAACCAGACCTGTTGCGGGATATCGCCCTTGGCAATCGCAACAAAGGTGGCGATGCGCGCCTCCGATGCCAGCAGGTCATAGCAGGCGGGATGGACTTTCTTCGTCGCCAGCTCATACCCGATCGACAGAAGCATGCGGCCTTTTTGCAGCAGGAAGACGAAATCCATCTCCTCTGCAAGGCGATAGGCTTCATCGGAAATAGCGTGCAGGCTTAGCGATAGCTGCTTCAACTGTTCCTTCGCCGTCGGCAGCAGTGAGCGCAATTTTTCTCCGAGAAAAACCTTCGCTTCATCCTCGCCGGTGGCCCATGCACGCGACAGGCGCGAGGCCAGCTGATCGGCGAAGTCGGCTGCTGTTTCAAGCGGCGGAAACATCGTTTCCTCACGCAGGCCAAGTTGAGCAATGGCCCGCAGTGGTTCGAACTCGGGCAATAACCACGGCATGTAATCGAGAAACAGGGTTCTCAGCGCGGTAATACGCTGTTTTACCTCTGCTGCCCACCACGCCGGCTCGCCTTCGTGAATGTCGGCGTCAGCCCACGCGGTACTTTCATCGTTCAGCAGCCATGCGGTCCAGGTATCGAAGCCGGCATGTTTGTCCGGAGGCGCAGCAGCGCCTTTTTTCCCGAGCTCGGGAATATGTAACTTCAACAGTTGCCAACATGTGTGCAGGCCATCCAATAGTCGTTGCGAGATAAGCGGCTCGCGCAACAGAAAGAGAGCGCCCATACGTAATGTGTAAAGCGAGGCTGCCAGGTTTCCGCTGTCTACCGAAGACACGGTAATCGGCGTCAACGGCTCCAGCGTACGCGTGTTGTACCAGTTGTAAAGATGCCCATGAGATTTCTCCAGCCGGTCCATCGTCGCAAAGCTCGCATGCGTCAGCTCAGAGAATTCCGGAACGGTGAGAAAGCCAAATTCGCATGCAGCTTGCCGCGCATTCAGTAGAAGGCCAAGGTTTGTCGGCGACACGCGCGCGGCTTCAAACAAGCCTTCTTCCTCCACGTTGTCAGGGATGAGGTAGTTGTGAGACTTGCCGCCAAATTGATAGAAGTAGCGCCAGATGCGCAGCGCATGCTGCCGCAGAAATGTATCTTCATCGCTCGAAAGCTGTCGCCGCTGTTCGCGGGGAGCATGGTTTAGCCAGAGTGTGATGCCACCGGAAAATCCCCAGAGCAGGAGCACAGGAGTTGCAACAAGAAGCGCTTTTGGAGAAATCGCCAGAATGATCACGGCCAGAATGATCGCGAAGATCGGCGTGATCGCGAGATACCGGTCGACAGGCGTCGTCTTTTGCGATGAGCTTTCCGCTTCAGCTGCAGTCTCCCATTCGAGCAGCCGCTGTCCCGTGATGAAACGGCGTACGAGGGAGCGGATGATGGCATCGAGCGCGAGCATCGTTTGATGGGGAAGGAAAATCAGGTTCAGCAGCGTGATGAACGAGCTCTGCAGAAAGCCGACAAAGGCTTCGCGCACTGCTCCCTGATGCTCGCTCGCAAACGCGCGGCCTGTGCTGAAGATGAGCTGCACGAAGGTCGGCAGGAACATCAGCAGCAGAGTTGTCATTGTCCAGTAGAGCGGACCGCCCGGCAAACCAAGCCATCCTGCAACCAGCAGGATCATCGTCAGCGGCTCAACCAGCGAACGGCGCAGGTTGTCGAAGATCTTCCAGCGGGAAATCGTCGAGATCGGATTGCGCACATAGTGGCCGGACTCGTCTGGTACGCGCGAGAAGAGCCATTGTATGACCTGCCAATCGCCGCGAACCCAGCGATGTTTGCGGCGCGTGTACGCCGAGTAATGCGACGGATAGTCGTCAATGACTTCGATATCCGTCGCCAGCCCCGCACGTGCATAAGCGCCTTCGATCAGGTCGTGGCTAAGCAGGGAGTTGCGCGGAAAGCGCCGGTCGAGCACCGAATAAAGTGCTGCGACCTCATAGATGCCTTTGCCGGTAAAGATGCCTTCACTGTAAAGATCCTGATAGGTGTCGGAAATTGCGCGCGTGTAGATATCGAAGCCGGTCTGCCCGGAGTAGATCGAAGCCAGCCTCGACTGGGATGCCGAATGCACGCTGACGCCGACGCGTGGCTGCAAAATACCATAGCCTTCCGTCACAATGCGACGGGCCGGATCAATGATGGCGCGGTTGAGAGGATGCGCCATTGTGCCGATCATTGCATTTGCGGTTCCGCGAGGCAACTGCGTATCGGAATCGAGAGTGATGATGTACTGCACGCACTTCAGCACATCGAGGTTTCCTGCCTTTACTGGAAACGCATCGAAGGCGCCGACCAGCAACTTGTTGAGATCGAGCAGCTTTCCACGCTTACGTTCCCACCCCATCCATACGCCCTGACGTGCATTGAAGATGCGAAGGCGGTGCAATAAAAGAAATGTGCCATTCTTCGGCGAAGCATAGCGCGCATTGAGGTTATTGATCAGCTGAATGGCCAGATCGACGAGCGGATCGGTATCTTTCTCACGCGGACGCGTGATGGAATCAGGCAGATCGGTGAGCAGAGCAAAGTGCAGATTTGGATCTGGATTCGCAAGGAGGCGTACCTCCAGTTCTTCCACCAGCTCACGGGTCTGCTTTTCATTGATCAACAATGTAGGGACAACGACCAGTGTTGTGTGCTCCGGAGGAATGCCCTCGCTGAAATCAAGTTTCGGCAAAGCCCGTGCTTTGAAGACCGAAGTCACCGTGTTGTTCACCAGGTCCACAGCGCCTTGTGTCACAGGTAGGAGCATCAGGAGAAACGCAACAGACAGGCCGCCAAAAATTGCATAGTTTGGGATCAGCGGCAGGAGAATGACCGCGATCAGCAGAACGGTTAGAACTTCAATCGAGCCAATATAGAAATCATCTGCGTTGCGTTGAAGACCGATGCGCACACGATCGATCAACCGTGGCCGGTAGCCGACTCGACGTGTCAAATCGGCAAAACCCTTATCGATCAGGTAATAACCTATGTGCATGCGGCGCAGATGAAGCCGCTCGTCGGTAGATGGTTGTTCTTCGGCATCTCGCGCCATGGCAAGAGCGACTGTCGCGACCTGTGATTCTGTGCCTTCGGCGTAGCGGGCGATTTCCGAAACACGCTTCCGGTATTGTTCGCGGCTATCGAAATCCATCCGCGAATAAGCCTCTGCGGGATCCTGCTGCAAGATTGTTTCGAAGACAACGAGCTTCTCGATCAGCGAATTCCAGTCTGCATAGGAGGAATCGCGCATGCTCTTGATGCGGAGTCGCAGTCCTTCGGCGGAGCCGGCTGCGGTGGAGTCCGGAGAATGCAGGCGTGCGCTTGCCTGGGTAAGAGTCCACTCGAGCAGCAGAAACTTGAGCATCGTTGGCAGCGCCCACAATTCCTGCAGTTCCAGAGGGTCGCTCTTCTGCGCTTCGTCCAGAAATGTGCGGAAGGCATCGATCGACCAGATCGAGTTGGCTGCATCCAGATAGGCCGAGGCCAGAGCGGACGCGCGCGGCTCTTCTTCGCCATTCGCGAGGACAATGCGTGGCAAGCGCTGTACCTTGCGGCGTATGGAAGACGCTTCGAGCACGACTCCACGCAGCAGCCGCGGATTTTCACGCATTTCCAGCAGCGGATCGGGTCCGGCAGCTGGATTGACAGGCAGATCTTCCAACTCTGTATAGAGAATGTCGAGCGCATCACGCGCGGCTTGCACACGCCGCGCAAAGCCGCCTTTACCCTGCGGTTGATAGGTAATGTGCCAGCCGGAAACCGCTGTTTGCGCCGCGGCGCGCAGTGGTCCTTCAGGAATATGTTGTTCTTCGTCTGTCACTTGAACATCCGTGGGTACTTGATCTGTCATGAACTCCTGCAATCCTTAGCGATAGCTGGCAGCCTGCATCTCGAACATCGCCGCGTAACGGCCGCCGAGCGCCATAAGTTGTGCATGGTTGCCTTCTTCAACGAGCCTTCCGCCCTCGAGCACTACGATGCGGTCTGCCATGCGGACGGTGGAGAAACGGTGCGAGATGAGCAGCGCCATTTTACCTTCCGTGAGTTCCGCAAAACGTTCAAAAACTTCGAGCTCGCTCTTTGCGTCGAGCGCAGCCGTTGGCTCGTCCAGAATCAGCAGCTGTGCATCGCGCAGATAAGCGCGCGCCAAGGCGATCTTCTGCCATTCGCCGCCAGAGAGATCAACGCCGCCCTCAAAACGGCGTCCTAGAACCTGATCGTATCCATGCGCCAGCTTGGCGACGACTCCCGCAGCGAGGCTCTTCTCGGCAGCGTTCTCAATTTCTGCTTCCGTGTGCGGAAGCTCAACGCGGCCAATCGCAATATTCTCGCGGGCCGTCATTTCGTAGCGCATGAAGTCCTGGAAGATGACGCCAATCTCTTTGTGCAGGTCCTCCAGCGAATACTCGCGCAGGTCTACCCCGTCGAGAAGAATCTGTCCTTCCGTCGGATCGTAAAGTCGGGTAATGAGCTTGACCACGGTGGTTTTGCCCTGCCCGTTTTCTCCAATGAGAGCAATACGCTCGCCCGGACTCAGCGTGAAATTGAAATCTCTCAGTACTTTTCGCTCTGTCCCCGGGTAAGCGAACGACACATTGCGGAACTCGAATCCTTTTCGTATGGGACGAGGCGATGGAAGAGCATTCGGTTTCGATTGCACCATCGGCTTCATGTCGAAGAATGCAATCAAGTCCGTCAGGAAAAGTGCCTGATCGGCGATGCCGGACGCAGTCGAGAAGACCTGCTGCAGGTTGGAACTCGCCTGCACAATCGCGTTGGTGATGAAATAGAACGTCCCGATGTTGTAGTAGCCGTGCACTGCCCGCCAGATCACGTAGGCGTAGGAGCCATAGTAGCCAAGCGTACTCAGGATTCCAAGTAATCCGCCGCCGAACAGCTTTTTGCGCGACAGGGCAATGTTTTCTTTGTAGATCTGTTCGGAGAGCGCTGCAAAGCGATTGGTCAGATATTCGTTCAGGTTGAATAGCTTGAGTTCTTTGGCTGCTTCCTTGCTGCCGCCTACCTGGCGCAGGTAATCCATCTGGCGCTTGGCAGGTGTTTGCCGGAAGTTCTTGGCATATCCAAGAAAGGCAAAATGCGTTTCCCCCAGAAACGACGGGATCACGCCCAGAGCCAACAACACCATCAGCCACGGCGAGTAATAGAGCAGCGTGCCTGTGAATACTAAAGTCGTGATGATTTGTTGAAAGAGCCGGCCCATCTGCTGGATCAGCACCAGCCGGTCGGTGGCCTGCACACGGGCTCGTTCCAGGCGGTCGTAGTAGACGGGGTCTTCGTACGTAGTCAGGTCGAGCTGCGCGGCCTGACGCATCACCTGAATGCTCACATGATGCGTATAACGGTCCGCCAGCAGGGAATCAAAATAGTCGATCGTCCGGGTAAGGAGTCCGGCTAGAACAGCAAGACCAACCTCAAGGCCGACAATCCACCAGAAATGTGGCGGCAAACTCTGGTGTTGCAGCACGCGATTCACGCCATTGATGATCCAGGCGGCTACTTTGGCGATGGCCCATGGCGTGAGCGCAACGAGGACACGCAGAATCAATCCCCACGCCACGACTTGCGGCCCCGATTCCCAAAGGATCTTCAGGACGGGGGGGACGTTTTTCAGCGCACGAATACGGTCAGCCCACGCATTTTGGGTGCTTTGATTCTGATTTTTGCTCATGAGTAAGGCACTTGCCTCATCCGCATCCGGCATCCGAAAGTATGCCCAATATTCTGGGTTTAAGGCTAACTATGGGATGCAAACCCCTATGCGAGTGTTGTTTAGATCAAAATTCCTATCAATGACTTTTCTACAGGTCGAATGAATTCTCCCCCGGCTTTTTGGCTGGCTATTCATGGGAAATTCGCCTGATTTTAACAGAGGCTTGGGAAGCTAGAGCTGGATCAAGCACGCCTCCGCTGTCGAATATCCGCAGTTCTTCGTTCGGGAGATAGGAGATACGTGTGCTTGTAGATCCTCAATAAGTGGTTGTACCTGGAACCGAAACAGTCGTTGCAAAAAAGAGAGGCCAAATGAAAACGAATTTGAAAGCGCTGGCGAGTCTTGTGCTGGCATCAGCAATTTTTGCTGGGCATGCGCAAACCGCCACCACCAGCAAGGCGCATCGGGCGAAGAAGACTGTGCCCGCCAAGCCGTCGGTGGAGTCGCAGATTGAATCACTTCGCGAGGAAATGAATTCCCAGATTCAGTCGTTAAAGCAACAGCTTTCCGACCGCGATACCCAATTGCAGCAAGCCCAGCAGGCGGCGGCACAGGCACAGGCTTCTGCCGCTCAGGCACAGCAAGCAGCCCAGGCGCAGCAAGCCGCTGTGGCGGATAACACCCAGGCGGTTACCTCGCTGCAAGGCTCGGTCGCAGACCTCAAGACCAATACCCAGTCGATTGTGACCACGGTTCAGGATCAGCAGGCACAGGTAAAGAAGCAGATCGAATCTCCTGACGCCCTTCACTTCAAGGGCATCACACTCTCGCCGACTGGAAGCTTCATTGAAGCCGCGACTGTCTATCACAATCGCGCGCTGGCCGCCGACATCAATACACCATTCAGCTCAATCCCGTATGCGGGCGCGAACAATGCCAACATCAGCGACTTCTACGGCTCCGGCCGCCAGTCGCGCGCGGCGTTGCTGGCCGAGGGCAAGCTGTCTGACTGGACCCTGCGCGGGTACTACGAAGCTGACTGGCTCGGCACCGGCGTGACCTCGAACGACAACGAGAGCAACAGCTACGTCCTGCGTCAGCGCCAGCTCTGGGCGCAAGCCGAGTCGACGAACGGCTTCATCTTCACGGCCGGTCAGCAGTGGTCTCTGGCAACCCAGACCCGTCAGGGTATTATCAACCGAACCGAGCTCCTCCCACAGACCATCGACGCAGCATATAACGTCGGCTTCGTATGGGAACGTCAGTACGGCGCGCGCGTTGTGAAGAGTTTCATGAACAAACAGCTCTGGGCTGGGTTCTCGGTCGAAAACCCACAGACCACCGCCCCAAGCTGCGCGGCTACCGGGACAACAAACTCCGGCACAGCGCTTGCCTGCCCGACGAACTACCTCCTCGGATCCACCGGCGCCAACGGTGGTCTCTACAACGGTGCAGGTCAGCCCGGCGCAACTTCCTCGTCTCCGGTTACGACCTATGCCTATAACCTCGCTCCCGACCTGATCGCCAAGGTCGTGTACGAGAAGCCGGGCTTCGGACACTATGAGGTCTTTGGCATCGCCCGCTTCTTCCACGGTCGCGTCTACCCGAATACCACCTCCACAACAGTTCCGACCGGAACAGGTGCATTCAATGACGCAACGGTAGGCGGCGGCATCGGCGGCAGCTTCTACGTGCCGGCCACCAAGTACTTCGATGTCGGCCTCAGCGGACTGTGGGGCGATGGCACAAACCGCTACGGTGCAACCCAGTTGCCTGACGCGACCATCCGTCCGAGTGGCCAGCTGGCCCTGCTGCATGGCTACTCCGTTCTTGGCACGGCAGTCTTCCACGCCTCACCCCGCCTGGACGTTTACTTCAACGGCGGTACCGACGGTGCCTTTCGCGACTACTTTGCCACCCAGAATGGCGTGATTGGCTACGGACTGTACGGCACCAACGACAAGGGTTGCGGCATCGAGCTGGCGCCGGGTACCGCTCCGGCGGCTGGTTTTCAGCCAACGGCTCCAGCCAACTGCGGCAGCCCGACAAAGGACCTTCAGGAGTACACCCTGGGCTACTGGTATGACTTCTACCGTGGACCGAAGGGTCGCTTCCGTCAGGGTATCCAGTACAGCTACATTGGGCGCTATGGCTGGTCCGGCTCAGGTGGCACTCCGAAGGGCAACGAGAACGAGCTTTACACCTCCTTCCGTTATTACCTGCCGTAGTCGGCAGTTTTCAGTCTGAATAAAAAGGGCATCCCGCAACGGATGCCCTTTTTGTTTTCTGCAAAAAAGAACGCCGCAGCGGGAGAGCCGCCACGGCGCCTTCAGCGAATGCAAATCATAACGCCGCTTCTTTAGCCTTGACCAGCTCACTTCAGGATTTGTGTTGAGCCGTAAAAAGAAATAGAAGGGGGCGAATTTTCAAGATCAACTTCTTGATCGATGATTTAATTGGCCCATGCACGTTTCCGCCCGTCGAAATGTCCTCAGCGTTCTCCTTCTTTCATGCTGGCTTGTTAGTACAGGCTGCACCTCACAAACAGCGGCTCCGACGCAACAGCAAGGCAGTAGCCCGGTGCAGAGTAGCAACATCGATCTGGCCGCTGTCTCATCACGTCTTCATGAGATCGCCGATAGCGGAAATCTCGCCGATCTGCATTGGCCCAATTTCACCGACTACCGCCTGCACTTCCAGCACATCTACGAGGCGTCGAACTTCGCTCCCGTCTGGCTCAGCAACGGCAAGCCCACGCCGCAGGCCCTTGGAGTGATTCAGGCGCTTGAGGCCAGCAAGCAGAAGGGCCTCAATCCGGACGATTACGACGCATCGCGTTGGCCGGATCGTCTCCATGGGCTCGATGGCTCTCCCACTCCGGACACCCTGGCACGCTTCGATGCGGCGCTCACCGTGGGGGCGATGCGATACATCTCCGACCTGCACATTGGCCGGGTGAATCCGAAGCACTTCAACTTCGGCATCGACATCGAGGCCAATAAATACGACCTGCCTCATTTTGTAACCAGCAAAGTCATCAACGCCGCCAACGTGCAGAGCGTTCTCGACGGCGTCGAGCCAACCTACAACGGCTACAAGGCGACCGAAACCATGCTGCAGCATTATCTGCAGCTTGCCGCACAGGGAGATGGGCCTCCGGTGCCGGATGTGACAAAGACAGTCGTTCCCGGCGACGCCTACCCGGGAATCCCGCAACTTACGCAGCGCCTGCGGCTCTTTGGCGACCTTCATGCCGACACCGTTGTCGATGCAAATGCGACAACCTACTCAGGTTCGCTTGTTGACGGAGTCAAGACCTTCCAGTCGCGTCACGGTCTAGCCGTGACCGGCAAGATCGACAAGGATACCGTCCGCCAGCTCAACACGCCACTCGCCACCCGCGTCAGCCAGTTGCAGGATGCCCTCGAGCGCTGGCGCTGGCTGCCACCGCAGTTCCCGCAGCCGCCAGTCGTCGCCAATATTCCAGAATTTATCGTGCGCGCCTACGGCCCGAATCAAAAGGTCGAGTTCGCCTCTAACGTAGTTGTGGGCAAGGCGCTCCGCACCCAGACGCCAATCTTCGCCAAAGACATGCGCTACATCGTCTTTCGGCCCTATTGGAACGTCCCGACGGGAATTGTGCGCGGCGAAATTATTCCCGGCATCGTGCGTGACCGGAACTATATCAGCAAGAAGAACTTTGAAGTGACGACCTTTGATGGAAAGGTCATCACCGACGGACCTGTCAGCGATGACGTTCTCGCGCAGCTGCGCGCTGGAAAATTAACTGTCCGGCAGAAGCCGGGGCCCACCAACTCACTCGGGCTGATCAAACTCATGTTCCCGAACGAGTACAACGTCTACCTGCACAGCACCCCGGCCCAGCAGCTCTTCTCGCAATCACGTCGCGACTTCAGCCATGGCTGCGTGCGTGTCGAGAAGCCGGCGGAACTGGCCGCCTATCTCCTGCGCAATCAGCCGCCGTGGACGCTTACAAAAGTGCAGGCAGCGATGCAGTCCGGCCCGGACAACCAGCAGGTGAACCTCACCACGCCGGTCCCGGTGTTGATTCTCTACGTGACAGCTGTTGTCGAAGAGGACGGCACGGTCCATTTCTTCGATGACATCTACGGCTACGACAAGACGCTCGAAGCGGTGCTGGCGAAAGGACAGCCGTATCCGGGCTAGATATCTACCAGCGGCGGACGCGGCCTACGTCGACGTGGACAAAGTCTGAAGAAGCGTAGTAGCCCACTCCGCCGCGCTGCATGGCGAGCGCTGTGTCACGTACCTGAGCGGTGGGCACGCCCGGGATGCGGATGTCGATAGCCTTGGCTTCCATGTGCTGGCTGTGCTCGGCCACGCCATGTCCATGCTGGCGAAGCCAGTTGTTGCTCCACGGTGTGCGGTAGCCGCAGACGATATCGATTTCGCCGTTCGGGTGGCCGAGCTGCGCCATCAGGTCGTGGAGGAGATCGAATTCTTTTACGTCGTAATCTTTTTCATCGCCTGTACGGTGATCGCGCAGGAAGCGGTCAAGCTCTGCAACCGCATTGGGCATGTAGTGGTCGCCAACACGGTAGACCACGTCGATGCGCTCGCCGGTATGCAGGTGATAGAGGCGAAGGCGGTACTGTTCCGGGTTGGTCGAGGTATCGCCACTGGCTGCCCGCAGGAACGAGGCTGCGAACAGGGTTAAGAGGGCTGCCAGTCCGAGATAGAAAGACTTCTTCAATTGCATGACGCGAATTCCCAATCTTCAAATGCGAAACAGCAATCCTCATTATAAATTCGTGAATCGGCATGCCAGCGCTAGATCGGTTCGCTACGACGGAATTATTACCGAATTGGGAACGGCTGTTGACCCGCCTGCTGGCCCCTCCCCGGGGGCTGTTTTCCGGATACTCTTCATTCTTAATGACTTGCGTGATTTAAAGAGAGTAAATTCGCTGGAATCAATCACTTACGGGCAAGACCGTGCATCTCCGCAGCCGAAAAAAACTACCTATATTCATTATAGCTAGTCTGTGAGGAAAACATGCCAGACTATGCCTGGCAATAACGCCAATGTAGTCAATGGTTTATCTGGTTTTCGGTGCGTAAGGGGGCTTGACAGGCTCCGGGTTACAGTCCGCGGTATGAGCCGCCGTCAACGAGCAGGGTTTGCCCGGTGATGCTGGCTGCGGGTTCCGAGGCGAGCCATACGATGGCGGCTGCGACTTCTTCGGGAGTGGCCATGCGGCCAACGGGAATTTCCTGATTGAGATTGTGCTCGGCCTGTTCAACCGAGATGCCCTTGGCGGCGGCGCGCTTCTCGATGATCTCCATGGCCCGTCCTGTCGAAGTGAAGCCTGGGCCGACGTTGTTGACAGTAATGCCGTCTGGCCCGAATTGCCCGGCGAGCGAACGCACCAGTCCCATCACTCCGGCACGGATCGAATTCGAGAGCACCAGCTCCGGTACCGGCTGCTTCACCGTGTAGGAGGTGAGCGTGACGATGCGTCCCCATTTCTGCTGCTGCATGTAAGGGAGCACGGCCTGCGCAAAAGACACGATGCTGCGCAGGTTGAGTTGCCAGGCGCGCTCCCATTCCTCCATCGTCGTCGAGAGGAATGGCTTGGCTGGAGGACCACCCGCATTGGTAACGCAGACATCGATGCGCCCGAATTTCTGATGAGCAGCCGCAACGAAGCTGCGCACGGCGCTGTCGTCGCTCACGTCGAATACCGTGGTGAAGGTCTTTACGCCGAAGCGTTCAGAAGCCTCGCGCGCGACGGCATCGAGCGGTTCCTGCTGGCGGGCGCACAGCGCAAGGTGAGCGCCTTCCGCGGCGAAGGCGAGTGCGGCAGCTTTGCCGATTCCCTGGCTGGATGCGGCGACGAGAGCGACACGGTCTTTTAGTCCTGTTTCCATGGCAATCCATAGTATCCGAGGATGGGACAAGAGGGGATTGGACAAGAGAGCACGGTCGCTGCTATTTGTGCTCTAACGCAAGATAAGGAGTAATGCTTTGGCGCAGTCCGGATGGAAACACGAACGCCTTTCGACGATTGCTGTAGAACACCTTAACCCGCTTCTGGAGCGGCAATTCGTGCACGGCGAGCAGGCCATGCTGGCGAAGCTGCTTTTGCGTAAAGGCTGCATCGTACCCGAACACAGCCATCACAACGAACAGATCACCTACATTCTTGAGGGCGCGCTGCGCTTTACGCTTAATGGCGATGAGGTTGTGACGGTCAACGCTGGAGAGATGCTGGTGATTCCTTCCAATGTGAAGCACAGCGCGGAGGCGCTGGTAGACACCATCGATCTGGATGTCTTTGCGCCGCCGCGGGAGGACTGGATTCAGGGAACCGACGCTTACTTAAGAAAGTAAACGTCAGAGACCTGTAACAGGGTTCTTTTGGACGGGGGCCCTAAAGCTGAAGCACTTGCCTGCCGCTCCGTATTATCGACCGCTGGATCCGAAGCCTTTTGCCCCGCGGGTGCTTTCGTTGAGCGCATCGACGGCTGTGATCTCCAGATGCGTCATGGATTGAAATGGGGACATCTGTGCAATCTTGTCGCCCTTGTGGATGGTGATGGCAGCCTCGGACTGTTCCAACTCGGCGTGAGTCAGAGCTCCCTGCGTATCGCGAACGAGACGCAGGGAATACCTGGGCTGATTTACGTTCACCAGGCATACGAGGATTTCGCCCCGGTATCCGGCATCGATCCGCCCTCCCGCGTAGGTCACTCCCCTGGCGGCCATCGAGGAACGGTCACCAAGAACGAAACCGCAGCCCTCCGGCCCTTCTACCGCGATCCCGGTTCGCACCTTGGTGGGCACGCCGGGTTCGAGGGTAACATCTTCAATTGAGTAGAGATCAAAGCCCAGGTCACTACCTGCATAGTTCACGGTAGGCACACGGGCATCAGGATGAAGCAGCTGTACCTTGATCATCTGCCGAAGATACTTTCTGTCGGATTACTTCGCTGTAGTGGAGTTTGATTGCTTCTTCTGCTTTGCCCAGCGGCGCTTTTGCGCGTCGGCAATGCGTTTGCGGGCATCGGGGCTCAGCTGGCGCTTTTTGCGGGCTCCAGCAAGAG
>Ga0206863_1050_pt1 | contig 42934 bp, 56 predicted proteins | sample Alteio_BWOrgCont_41_FD_152634 | JGI IMG/M metagenome (GOLD analysis project Ga0206863, IMG submission 152634) | Enriched cells from forest soil in Barre Woods Harvard Forest LTER site, Petersham, Massachusetts, United States -... | ecosystem: Environmental > Terrestrial > Soil > Temperate forest >...
TAACAACCGATGTCTGGGGCCAGGAAAAACCTTCAATGGTTATTCAAGCTTCAGGCAAGGATACTCCTGTCAAAGCAATGCCAACTTCAGGGAATACGTCAAAGATCATTGAAACCACTGTTGGGCGTGTTTTCTTTAATGAAGTATTGCCTCAAAATTATGGTTTCGTTAATGAATTGCTCGACAAAAAGCGTATTGGTATGGTGATTGCGGATAATTATAAGCGTTTCGGCCATCATAGTACCATTAAGCTACTGGATGCGGTGAAGACATTAGGTTTCAATAGGGCGACCGAAGCAGGTATTTCCATTGCGATGTCGGATTTAACTATCCCTGAAGATAAACCTAAAATCATTGCCAATGCCAAGCAGGAAGTTTCCAAGGTTGATGATCAATACCGTAAAGGTATTATTACCGGCCGTGAGCGTTACAATAAAGTCATTGATATTTGGACCCATACGACAGAAACCTTGTCTGATTTGGTTTTCAAGAAAATGGACCAGTTTAATCCGGTTTACATCATGGCTGATTCAGGTGCTCGTGGTTCCAAATTACAGATCCGCCAGCTTTCTGGTATGCGCGGGCTTATGGCGAAACCTTCCGGCGAGATCATTGAAAATCCGATTACAGCTTCATTCCGTGAAGGTTTGACGGTTTTGGAATACTTCATCTCAACCCACGGTGCCCGTAAAGGTTTAGCGGATACGGCTCTCAAAACAGCTGACGCAGGTTATTTAACCCGTCGTCTGGTTGACGTGGCCCAAGAGATGGTTATTAATATTGAAGATTGCGGTACTGTCAACGGTATCACCGTCGCTGCTATTACAGAAGGTGATGAGATGGTGGTTACCCTTAAAGAACGTATTGTCGGCCGGGTCGCTTTGGATAATATCTTAGACGTTGTCACTGATCAACAGGTCGTGGCCGCTGGTGAAGAAATTACCGAAGAGAAGGCTGATTTGATTGAGCAGTTAGGTGTTGAAAAAGTGCGTATCCGTTCCGTATTAACCTGCGAGACGGGCATCGGCGTTTGCGTTAAATGTTATGGCCGTAATTTGGCGACACACCGCATCGTTGAAATTGGCGAAGCTGTTGGTACAATCGCGGCTCAAAGTATCGGCGAGCCTGGTACCCAGCTGACCATGCGTACCTTCCACATCGGTGGTACAGCCTCACGTACCATTGAACAGTCATTCATTAAAATTAAACAGGATGGTGTTTTGAAATACCATACCTTACGCGTTGTCGCTCGTGGTAAAGAATTCATTGTCCTTAATCGTAATGGTTCGATTAGTATCAACAACGAATACGGCCGTGAGTTTGAGCGTCATCTTCTTCCCCAAGGTACAGCGTTAGTTTTTGCTGATGGTGTGAATGTGACCAAGGGAACGGTCGTGGCAAGCTGGGATCCGTATACTATCCCGATCATCACTGAAGCCCAAGGTAAGGTTTCCTTTGAAGATTTGATCGAAGGGACAACCTATCAGCGTGAAGAAAATCCTGTTACCGGGGTTGTTGAGCGTGTTGTTGTCGAGCACAAACAAGAATTCCATCCGCAGATCATCATCTCTGACGGTAAGGGTGAAATCGTCGGTATCTATTCGATTCCGACCGGCGCTCACATCCTTGTTAATGATAAAGATAATATTGCTGCCGGTGAATTGATCGCCAAGATCCCGCGGGGTGCTTCCAAGACCCGTGATATTACTGGTGGTTTGCCGCGTGTAGCTGAATTATTTGAAGCACGTCGTCCTAAAGATCCGGCCGTTATCGCTGAGATCGACGGTATTTGCGAATTCGGCGAAGACAAAAAGGGACTGCGTACCATTATCGTGAAGTCCGCGACAGGTACTGCCAAGGAATATACCATTCCTCACGGCAAGCATCCTAACGTTTATAAAGGCGATCATGTTTTTGCCGGACAACAATTAACTGACGGGCCTGTTGTTCCTCAGGATATTTTACGCGTCTGCGGGGACAAGGCTTTGCAGGAATATTTATTAAACGAAGTTCAGGAAGTTTATCGTCTGCAAGGTGTGCGTATTAATGATAAGCATATCGAAATCATCATTGCGCAGATGTTGAAAAAAGTGCGCATCGATGATTCAGGCGACACTGAATTTTTAGTGGGCGATCAGGTTGATCGCATGACCTTCAAAAAGGCCAATGAGGCTGCATTGAAGAAAAAAGGTAAGCCGGCACAGGCAACACCATTGCTCTTGGGGATCACCAAGGTTTCTTTGACGACGGAGAGTTTTATTTCCGCAGCATCTTTCCAAGAAACAACAAGAGTCTTGACAGAGGCAGCCGCTTCTGGTAAAGTTGACCTCTTGCGCGGGCTTAAAGAAAACGTCATTGTCGGGCATTTGATACCGGCAGGGACGGGAATGAAAGAATATAATCAAGTAGAAATGGTAAAATATGCCAACGATATCACAGTTAATCAGACACCGCAGACAGCTGAAAATAAAGCGTAGTAAGTCGCCTGCATTGACATCATGCCCGCAGCGGCGCGGCGTGTGTTTACAGGTCAAGACCATGACGCCCAAGAAACCTAATTCGGCGTTACGCAAAATTGCGCGTGTGCGTCTTTCGAACAAGGTTGAAGTTACTTCCTATATACCGGGGGAAGGCCACAATTTGCAGGAACACTCGATCGTCTTAGTTCGCGGCGGTCGTGTTAAGGATCTCCCTGGTGTGCGTTATCACATTGTACGTGGTACACTTGATACCAGTGGTGTCGCAGACCGTAAAAAGTCCCGTTCTAAATATGGGGCCAAAATGAAAAAGGCTAAATAATGAGAAGAAGAAGAGCAGAGAGAAGAAAAGTAGTTGGTGATCCTAAATATAATAGTGATTTAGTGACGCGTTTTATTTCAACCTTGATGGTTGATGGTAAGAAAACGATCGCTGAAAATATCATTTATAATGCGCTTGATATATTAAAGGAAAAGACACAAGAAGAATCTTCTGTCAAAGCCTTGATCAAAGCTGTTGATAATGTACGTCCACGTCTGGAAGTCAAAAGCCGCCGTGTTGGTGGTGCGACCTATCAGGTACCCACTGATGTTACACCTGCGCGCGGCACATCTTTAGCCATGCGTTGGATCAGGGATTATGCCCGCAACAAAAAAGGCAAGCCCATGGAAATTAAGCTAGCTGAAGAGCTTGTCTCTGCTTACAAATCTGAAGGCCCAGCTATCAAGAAACGTGATGAAGTTCATAAAATGGCCGAAGCCAATCGTGCTTTCAGTCATTTACGTTGGTAAAAAAGGATAATTGGACCGTTTCTCTTTAATAAATGATTAATTGAGAAGCGGTCCAAAAAATATATATGGCAACCTCTAATACAGTACCATTAAATATGTTTCGTAATATCGGTATTATCGCCCACATCGACGCGGGTAAAACCACGACGACGGAGCGCATCCTTTTTTATGCGGGTGCTATCCATAAAATGGGCGATATCGATGATGGTAATACCACCATGGACCACATGGCGCAAGAACAGGAACGTGGTATCACCATTACGGCCGCGGCCATTACTTGTTTTTGGCGTGACCATCGCATCAATATCATCGATACTCCGGGCCACGTTGACTTTACCATCGAAGTAGAGCGTTCCTTGAAGGTCTTGGATGGTGCTGTCATCGTTTTATGCGCTTGCTCAGGTGTGCAGCCTCAAACCGAAACTGTTTACCGCCAGGCTGATAAATATAATGTTCCCCGTATTGCCTTCATTAATAAGATCGACCGTTTAGGTGCTGATTTTGACCGTGTTATCGGCGAGATGCATGACCGCTTTGGTGCCAATGCCGCGGGTATCGTTTATAACGACGGGGCAGAGGACAACTTAAAGGGTTTGGTCGATGTTATTAACAACCAATATATTAGGTATGTAGATGCGGAGGGTAGTGATTTTGAGCGCCTGCCCATTCCTGAAGAATTAAAAGAAAAGACCGCTAATTACCGTCACATTTTGATTGAACGTCTCGCTGAGGTTGATGATGAGATGGCTGATATGTATTTAAATGCTAAGGACCCTTCCAAAGAGCAGTTAATGAAGGCGATCCGCCGTACTGTTATTGCCTGTAAATTCGTACCTGTTTTGACAGGTGCTTCCAAGCGCAACCGTGGTGTGCAAATGCTCTTGGATGCTGTTGTTGATTATTTGCCTTCACCGCTCGATATTCCCCCTAAGCGCGGGTTTAACCCTGATAATAAAGAAGAAGTGATTGTCCGCAAGGCTGATGATAATGAATCTCCGATGGGGTTGGTTTTCAAGATCGCGTCCGATCCTTATGTAGGGAAGATTTTCTTTACACGTATTTATTCAGGTAGGTTCATACCTGGTCAGCAATATTTGAATTCGTCCAATGGCAAGAACGAAAAGGTTGCCAAGATGGTGGTTATGCATGCCAATAAGCAGGAAATTATTTCATCTGCATCAACAGGTGAGATTGTTGCATTTGTCGGTTTAAAAGAAAGCAAATCCGGTGATACCCTTTGCGCTGAAGATAAGCCGGTGGTTATGGAAGGTTTGAAGGCACCAGAAGCAGTTGTGTCTTTAGCTATTGAACCAAAGACAAAAGCAGATCAGGATAAGATGGGTATGGTCTTGCGTAAATTTTTGGATGAAGATCCTTCCCTGCGTGTTAAATTTGATCATGAAACGTCTCAAACAATTATTTCCGGGATGGGTGAGTTGCATTTGGAAATTATTGTTGATCGTATGAAACGTGAAAATAATTTGGAAGCGAACGTAGGTCGCCCTGAAGTTGCGTATAAAGAAGCGATTACTAAAGCAGTCAAAAACATTGTTGGAAAATATGTTCAACAGTCCGGTGGTCGTGGTAAATACGGTCACGTGGTCATCGATGTTGAGCCTGGTGAACCCGGAAGTGGTTATGTCTTCGTCGACAAAATCAAGGGTGGTGCTATTCCTCGTGAATTTATAAAACCTTGCAAGGAAGGTATTGAAATAGGTTTACAAAATGGTGTCAAGGCTGGCTACCCGGTTTCAGATTTAATTGTGACGCTGGTTGACGGTTCTTATCATGATGTGGACTCTGATGAAATTTCCTTTCAATTAGCAGCAAAGTATGCTATAAAGGATGCTCTGAATAAGGCTGGTTCTGTATTCATGGAACCGATTATGAAGTTGGAAATCGAAGTTTCAGATGATCATTGGGGAAATGTTACTGGTGATTTGATGAAACGTCGTGCACAGATCAAGGAAACAGGAAATCGGGGTAAATTAAAAACAGCCCTGATTGATGTTCCTCTGGCAGAAATGTTTGGCTACGCGAATGCGCTGCGGTCTCTCACGCAGGGACGCGCATCATTCTCTATGGAACCTTCGTTTTACGCGCAGGTTCCAAACAACATTGCCGAGAAGATCATCGGCTCTCGTCAGGAATTCGTAGCTAAGGTTAGCTAAGAAATTACCTGAATGTTTTCCGCCTCCGGCGGATCCGCTAAGGCGGAAAATAGAGAATAAAATATTTTGTAGTCAATTGAATATAAATCCCTGTAGCATTTGGGCAGGGATGAGGAATTTTTTAATCTTCTAACGGAGGGTAGATTCATGGCAAAAGAAAAATTCACACGTAATAAACCACACTTGAATATCGGTACTATCGGTCACGTAGATCATGGTAAGACGACCTTGTCTGCGGCTATTGCTACTGTTTTAAGTAATAAAGGTTTGGCTCAAGCCCGCGCGTATGATTCTATCGATAATGCTCCGGAAGAAAAAGAGCGTGGTGTTACGATCAACATCTCACATTTGGAATATGAAACTGAAAATCGCCACTATGCGCATATTGATTGTCCTGGTCACGCGGATTATATCAAGAACATGATTACTGGTGCGGCACAGATGGATGGTGCAATCCTCGTCGTATCTGCGACTGATGGTCCGATGCCACAAACACGTGAGCACATCCTTTTGGCCCGTCAGGTCAACGTTCCTAAAATCGTCGTTTTCATGAACAAATGCGATCAAGTTCAAGATAAAGAATTATTGGAATTAGTTGAAATGGAAGTAAGGGATCTTTTGACCAAATATAAATTCGACGGCGAGAATACCCCGATCATCAAGGGTAGTGCCTTGGATGCGTTGAATAATTCTAAGGATTTCGAAGGTAAAGCCAAGCCGATCTTAGATTTGATGGCAGCAGTGGACGCTTTTATTCCCGTACCTGTACGTGAATTAGATAAGCCTTTCTCCATGGCTGTTGAAGATGTGTTCTCCATCTCTGGTCGTGGTACGGTTGCGACAGGTCGTATTGAACGCGGTCGTGTCAAGGTTGGCGAAGAAGTTGAAGTAGTTGGTTTAAGACCAGCCGTTTCCAAGACAGTTGTTACCGGTGTTGAAATGTTCCGTAAAGAGTTGGATGAAGGTCAAGCAGGTGACAACGTTGGTCTTCTCCTTCGCGGTGCCGATAAAGACAATATGGAACGCGGGATGGTTTTAGCTGTTCCAGGTTCTATCAAGCCTCATACCAAATTCAAAGCTGAAGTTTATATTTTGACCAAGGAAGAGGGTGGTCGTCACACACCTTTCTTCAAAGGGTATCGTCCTCAATTCTATTTCCGTACCACCGACGTGACAGGTACTGCCGAGTTACCAGCGGGTGTAGAAATGTGTATGCCTGGGGATAACGTTATGTTGGAAGTAGAGCTTATCACATCAGTTGCTATGGAGAAGGCATTACGTTTCGCTATCCGCGAAGGCGGTCGTACCGTCGGCGCTGGTGTTATCTCAGAGATCATCAAATAAGGTAAAACATGCAAAAAATACGTATAAAATTAAAAGCATTTGATCACCGGTTAATTGACCAAAGTACTCAGGAAATCGTGGATACAGCGATCCGTACCGGGGCGACCATTTTAGGCCCAGTACCGCTACCCACGAAGAAAGAGTTGTATACGGTTTTGCGTTCACCGGTTATCGATAAGAAGTCTCGTGAACAATTTCAATTAGCCACGCATAAGCGCCTGATTGATTTGGTCAACCCTACATCCAAGACGGTCGAAGCCTTGCGCAAATTGAATTTGCCGGCTGGGGTTGATGTTGAGATTAAACAATAAGATTTAAAGTAGGGACGCAAAATTTTGCATCTTTACGATGAGTATAGATAGGAGTTCTTAATGATTCGTGGCATTATGGGTAAAAAAATAGGCATGACCCAGATTTTCGACACAGAAGGCAATATTACGCCTGTGACAGTTGTCGAAGCGGGCCCTTGCACGGTTTTGAGCTTGAAAGAAAAACCAATGAAGGTTGTCTTGGGCTATGAAACGGTCAAAGAAACCCGTTTGAAAAAACCTGTTTTAGGGTTTTTTAAGAAAATAGGCCAGACCCCTTTAAAGAATGTTAAAGAATTTGAATCTACCGACAATAAGGATTACAAGATAGGTGATCAGCTCAAGGCAGATCTTTTTAAAGCCGGTGATTTCGTCGATGTGACCGGAACTTCTATCGGTAAAGGTTTCCAGGGCGGTATGGTACGCTGGAATTGGAATGGTGGTCCAGCAGCTCACGGTTCTATGCATCACCGTCGTGTAGGTTCTATCGGAGCGAGTTCTGATCCTTCCCGTGTTTACAGGGGAACCCATATGCCAGGGCATATGGGTATGGATACCGTGACCGTGCAGAGTTTGCGTGTCATGCGTGTGGATGCTGATCAAAATTTGATTCTTGTTAAGGGTGCTGTTCCAGGCCACAAGAATGGTGTGATTGTTATTAATATGTCCAAGAAGCGGGCTTTCCGTTCATTGGATGAAGTGAAAGTTTCACAATCAACAATTAAGAAAAACCCAATGAAGCAAAGCAAGGCTGCTGCCGGTAAGTCAACAGCTAAGAAATAACTCATTTTAAGGAAAGCATTATGCCAGAATTAAATGTAGTAGATATTAAGGGACAAAAATCAGCGAGTGTTGAACTTCCTAAGGAACAGTTTGGGGTTCACGTTCATGATGCGGTGATCCATCAAGCCGTGGTCATGTACAATGCCAATCAGCGTCAAGGTACGGTTTCAACCAAAGGGCGTGCTGAAGTCTCCGGTGGTGGTAAGAAGCCATGGGCTCAAAAAGGTACTGGCCGTGCCCGTCAGGGATCATCACGTTCTCCGCTATGGAAAAAAGGTGGTATCACCTTTGGTCCAAAGCCTCGTGATTTTGGATATACGGTTTCCAAGAAAACACGCGTGGCTGCTTTGCGCGAAAGCTTGAATGCTAAATTTTTAGGTAATCATCTCTTGTGCGTTGATAATCTGGAAGTGCTTTCAGGAAAGACTAAAGAATTCGAAGCTATTTTGAAGAATTTAAAGATTGAAGGCCGCACCTTGGCAATCTTAGATGGTACAAATGAAAAAACTTTGCTCGCGTCACGCAATATCGCCCGTTTAAGTTTAGTGCGCGCGACGGATGCGAACGCTTCAGATATCATGAGCAATAAAAATGTGCTGGTCACTAAAGAAGCGTTAAAAACATTACTCAAGAGAATTGAATAATATGATTACATGTTACGACATAGTCAAAACTTTAGTACGCTCTGAAAAGGGTAGTGCTATGGAAAAAGAACGTAAATATCTCTTTCGTGTAGCGACGGTGGCCACCAAGGTCGATGTCAAGCGCGCGGTTGAGGAGATTTATAAGGTTAAGGTTGATGCTGTTAATACCGTCCATATGCCAGGCAAGTTGAAACGCGTACGTGCCCGTGCCGGATACACATCATCTTGGAAAAAAGCCATCGTTTCTCTTAAAGAAGGACAGAAGATTGAAGGTGGTGCATAATGGGAATTAAACGTTTTAGACCATATACAAACGGTGTTCGTCATGCGGCTCTGCCGGATTTTAGCGAGCTGACCAAGGGTAAACCGGAAAAATCTTTACTGGAACCTGTCAAAGGTACCGGCGGTCGCAACTCCTATGGCCGTATCACGTCACGTCATCGCGGGGCAGGACACAAGCGCATGTACCGTGTCATTGATTTCAAACGTACGCGTATGGATGATCCAGCCGTAGTTTTAGGTATTGAGTATGATCCTAACCGCACCTGCCGTATTGCCTTAATTGAATACAAAAGTGATAAAACAAAATCTTATATTTTGGCTCCTGTGGACCTTCGGGTTGGCCATGAAATTATCAGCACCAATACTGCCGACGTGGATATGTTAGCCGGAAATTGTCTTCCGCTGCGCAAAATCCCGCTCGGTACTGGAATACACAATATTGAATTAAAGCCTGGCCAAGGTGGCCAATTGGCTCGCAGTGCCGGAACATCGGCACAATTGATCGCTAAAGAAGGTGGTATTGCTCATCTGCGTCTGCCTTCCAGTGAAGTGCGCAAAGTTTCTAGTGATTGCCGTGCTACCATCGGGCAATTAAGCAATGTGGAAAATGAAACAGTTTCCATCGGTAAAGCCGGACGCAGCCGTTGGTTGGGCCGTCGTCCGCAGTCTCGCGGTGTGGTTATGAATCCGGTCGATCACCCGCACGGTGGTGGTGAAGGTAAGGCGCCTCAAGGTAATCCTCATCCGGTGACACCATGGGGTAAACCGACAAAGGGTGCTAAGACCCGTAGTCGCCGTAAATATTCCAATCATATGATTGTCAGAAGAAGGACTAAGTAATATGGGCCGTTCCGTTAGAAAAGGCGCGTACGTCGAAGAATCCTTAACGCGCAGGTTTGACAAGGTCGTTCAAAGTGGTTCGCGTCTACCGATCAAAACATGGTCTCGTCGCTCCACGATTATCCCTAACTTCGTCGGGTACACATTTTCGGTGCATGATGGCCGTAAACATATGCCGGTGTTTGTGACGGAAAACATGGTGGGTATGAAATTGGGTGACTTTGTTGCGACCCGTACCTTTAAAGCGCATGGCGGTGTTAAAGCCAAGAAAGCTATGCAGAAGAAATAAGGAAAATTATGATATCTATCGCACGTGGGAAATATATAAGAGTTTCGTCAATGAAGATGCGCCAGGTCATCGATGCCATCCGTGGCAAAGATGTACCGACAAGTTTGGCTATTTTAGCCCAAATTAATAAAGGGTCTTGCGCTGATGTTAAGAAGGTCCTTGATTCAGCGGTGAGCAATGCCAAGCAAAAAGGTTTAAGTGAGAATCAATTATTTATCAAAAGCATTACTGCCAATCACGGCGGTGCCTGGAAACGTTTTCGTGCGGCTTCATTCGGCCGTGCCACACCGATTTTACGTCGGACAACGCATTTAACCGTAGAACTAGATATTAAGACAAAATAGGAGATTCGTGTGGGTCAAAAAGTTCATCCGTTAGCCTTAAGACTTGGATACACCAAAAATTGGCGCAGCTTGTGGTTTGCCCAGCGCCGTGAGTTTTCTGATAATATTAAACAGGACTTTAAGATCCGTGCCTATATCCGTGAAAAATTTGAACAAGCCGCTGTTTCCATGATTGTCATTGAACGTTTAGCTGAAACTGTCAAGGTGCGTATTCATTCCGCGCGTCCCGGTGTTATCATCGGTCGTCGTGGTGCAGATATCGATCGCCTGAAAGCCGAGCTTAAAACGATCACCAAGAAGGACATGGATAAGATCGTTGTTGATATTCAAGAGATTAAAAATCCTAATTTGGATGCCCAATTGGTCGCTCAAGCAGTCGCGTTCCAATTGCAAAAGCGTGTTGCTTTCCGTCGTGCGATGAAGCGTGCGATAGAACAATCCCGTCAGTCAGGTGCCAAGGGGATCAAGATCCGCTGCGCTGGTCGTTTAGGCGGCGCTGAAATGGCCCGTACTGAAAAATATCATGAAGGCAAGGTTCCTTTGCAGACCTTACGTGCAGACATTGATTATGGTTTTTGCGAAGCCAAGACAACTTATGGTCTACTCGGTATCAAGGTTTGGATTTATAAGGGTGATGTCATTAAGGATCACGAAGAGATTGAAGCTAAGGCCGCAGCGGCAGCAGTCGTTCAACCGCCAGCAGCGCCGGCTGCACCAGCAGCATAAAAGTTTTTTATTCGAGAGGATTTTAGTTTATGTTGTTAATGCCAAAAAGAGTTAAGTTTCGTAAATCACAAAAAGGGAAATCCCGTGGTGTCGCAACCACCGGTGCCCAGATGCACTTTGGTGAATATGGTTTGAAGGCCCTTGAAAACGGATTTGTTCCAGCGCGTCAACTGGAAGCTTCCCGTGTCGTCGTGGCCCGTAAATTACGCGGTACTGGTAAATTGTGGATCAATGCATTCCCGCATAAGTCTATTACCAAGAAGCCGGCGGAAACCCGTATGGGTAAGGGCAAGGGTGACTTGGATCATTGGGTTGCCGTCGTCAGGCGCGGTAAGATAGTATTTGAATTAGGCGGTGTTCCTGAAGATTTTGCAAAGCAGGTTTTACGTTTAGTAGCATTTAAATTATCAGTGAAAACAAAATTCGTTGTACGAGGAAGTCATTAATATGAAAATTAAAGAGTTAAGTAATTTAACAAATGAAGATTTAGTCGCTAAAGAAAAACAGTTAAAAAAAGATCTTTTTGATATGGAATCTCATCGTCAGATGGGCCGTGTGGAAAAGCCGGCAAGTTTCCGTAATTTAAGACGTGATATTGCCCGTATTTTGACGATCTTAACCGAACGCAGTACTCAAGGAAAGAAAAGTTAATGGAAAATAGAATTAATCGTCGCAGGTTCTTAACAGCTGTGGTCGTCAGCGATAAAATGGACAAGACCCGTGTTGTACAGGTCCAAAAAGTCCACAAGCATAGCAAGTATGAAAAGCAGGTGCGTAATATTGTTAAATACAAGGCGCATGATGAAAAGAATGCTGCCAAGACCGGTGATGTGGTGCGTATTATGGAAACGCGTCCTCTATCGAAAGATAAGCGTTGGATAATTAGTGAAATTGTCGGGTCGAAGAGCTAAAAAAGATTGGATGGGCTTATGATACAATTAAAGACAATTTTAGATGTGGCAGATAATACCGGAGCGCGCAAAGCGTCGTTGATCGGTGTTTTAAAAGCCAAGGGCAAGATGTGGGCCCAGGTTGGTGACATTGTCCGTGTTAATGTCAAGGAAAGTGCTCCTGATGCGGCTGTTAAAAAAGGCAGCATGGCCAAGGGTATTATCGTGCGTACCAAAAAATCCATCCGCCGTCAAGATGGGACCTACGTACGTTTTGATTCAAATGCGGTGGTTATTATAGATGACGCAGGTAATCCCAAAGGCACACGTGTCTTCGGTCCTGTGGCGCGCGAGTTGCGCAATATGGATTACATGAAAATAATTTCTTTAGCACCAGAAGTAGTCTGACACTAGCGAAGGGTATATTATGTTAAGAATAAGAAGAGATGATACAGTGATGGTGATGGCAGGTAAAGACAAAGGAAAAACCGGTAAGGTTGTCCGCGTCATGCCCAAAGCCAATAAAGCAGTCATCGAAAATATCAATGTGGTCAAGAAATCTGTGAAAAAATCTGATACCTATCCTCAAGGCGGGTATGTGGAATTAGAAAAGCCGGTGGCGTTGGCAAATTTGATGCTGGTCGACAAAAAGTCAAGCAAGCCAACCCGTTTTTCAGTGAAGGTTTTAAAAGACGGTTCAAAAGAGCGCATCGCGCTGGCAAGTAAAGAAACAATATAAGGAAAAGGTAATTAAAAATGGCTGCTCGTTTATTAGAAAAATACCGTAAAGAAGTGATTCCTCAAATGCAGGAAAAGTTTAGTATTAAGAATCCCATGGCTGTCCCGCATTTGTCCAAGATAGTCATTAATATGGGTGTTGGCGAAGCTATTGGAGATGTCAAGCTTTTGGACCGTGCCGCTGAAAATTTAGCGACGATCACCGGACAGAAACCAACGATCCGCCGTTCCAAGAAGGCGATTTCAAATTTCAAGTTGCGTGAGAATTTACCTATCGGTGCCAAGGTTACCTTGCGCCGTGCGCGTATGTATGAATTCCTGGATCGTTTGGTGAATGTGTCCTTGCCTCGTATCCGTGACTTTAACGGGACATCCCGCAAAGCTTTTGACAAGGGCGGTAACTACACCTTAGGCATTACTGATCAAGGGATATTTCCTGAGATTGATCCGGGTGTTCGTGATTTTCGTATTCAGGGTATGGATATTTCTTTTGTATTTGAGAACGGGAATAAAGAACAAAATTTTGAGGTATTGCGTCTTTTAGGCATGCCTTTTGGAAAACAATAAAGGATATCAAATAACTTATGGCCAAAAAAGGGTTAGTTAACAAATCATTAGAAATTCCAAAATTTGCCGTGCGTCAGCATAATCGTTGTGGGTTGTGCGGTCGTCCACGCGGGTATATGCGTCGTTTTGGTATATGCCGTATTTGTTTTAGAGAACTCTCTTGGAAAGGTGAAATTCCAGGGGTAAAAAAAGCCAGTTGGTAATTTAAAGAGGATAAATAACATGTCTGTTTCTGATCCGATCGCTGATACATTAACCATTATACGCAACGCAACCCGTGCGCGTCACGAGACCGTTGAGTTTCCTGCTTCCAAATTATTGGAACGCATGATGGTTATTTTTAAGAATGATGGTTACATCGAAGATTCCCGTTTATTGAAAGACAATAAGCAAGGTGTCCTGAAAGTTTATTTGAAATATGAAAACACTAAGCCTGCGATCATTGGTATCAAACGCATTTCTCGTCCAGGGTTACGTGTCTATACAGATAATGGTCAGATCCCAAGAGTTCTCAATGGTCTCGGTACGGCGGTTATTTCCAGTTCCAAGGGCTTAGTTACTGATCGCGAGGCCCGTAAGTTAAAGATTGGTGGCGAAGTATTGTGTTACATATGGTAACGGTAGGGTTGCCTAGCAAGTAATAGGGAATATGGCTCGTAAATTAAAAATTGGCGGTGAAGTTCTCTGCCATATTTGGTAAGGAAGATATGTCAAGATTAGCAAAAACAGCAGTAGAAATGCCTAAGAACGTCAAAATATCTTTTGATAAGACGGCCGTTAATGTCGAAGGTCCTAAAGGTAAATTAACTTTGAGCATTCCGTCGGATGTTGTCTTAGAAAATAAAGACAGCAAGATTTTTGTCAACCGTTTAAGCGATACCAAGCAAGCCCGATCCAATCATGGCACCATCAAGCGATTGATTGAAGGCATGTGTGTCGGAGTTACCAATGGCCATAAAAGAGACCTGGAAGTTCAAGGCGTTGGTTTCCGTGTCGCGGTGCAGGGCAATAAATTAGTGATGAACATCGGGTTTTCTCATCCGATAGAATATGAATTTCCTAAAGATGTCAAGGTAACCGCAGCCAAACCTACGGAAATTTCCGTCGAGGGTATAGACAAAGCTTTAGTTGGTTTAGTGGCTGCAAAGATCCGCGGGTTTAAGCCCCCAGAGCCATATAAGGGCAAGGGTATCCGCTACGCCGGAGAGATTGTAAAACGTAAACAGGGTAAACAAGTAACCAAATAACCCAAAAGCTTTCGACTAGTCGAAGCAATTGGGCCTATACAGGTGACAAAATAATGTTAAACATTAAAGAACAACAACGGATTTATCGTCATCAACGTATTCGCGACGGGCTTATCGGAACATCACAACGTCCCCGCCTATGCTTGCATCGGTCTTTGAACAATCTTCAGGCTCAAATTGTCGACGATTCCGCAGGTAAGGTTTTAATCGGCAAGTCGACCTTGGCCAAGGATGTCAAAGCAAAAGCTAAATCTGGCGGCAATGTTGGGGCGGCCAGCATTTTAGGTGAAGTTTTAGCAGCAGAAGCCATCAAAAAGGGAATTAAAAAAGTCGCGTTTGATCGCGGCGGATATTTATACCATGGACGCATTAAAGCGTTTGCCGAAGCGGCACGCAAAGCAGGATTGGAGTTTTAATCATTTATGAAAGACAATAAAAAGAACGACGAAAAAGAATTAGACATTAAAACACCGGCTCAAGCCGAGCAAATCCTCGAGCAGGAAAAAGAAGCTAATATGTCGCCAGAGGAAACTGTTCCCGTTGAGGCAGCCGTTGTGAGCCAAGGCGCTGGGTCTCCTGGTGTTGGTGGTCCTAGTGCTGGTGGTCAAGGTGGTTTTGGTGGTCGCGGCGGCCGTGGCAAGCGTCCTGGCGAACGTAAACCATTTGCCAAGAAACCTACAGGTTTGACAGACAGCGGTTTGATTGAAAAAGTTGTTTCCATCAATCGCGTTTCTAAAACAACCAAGGGTGGTACGCGCCTGGCCTTCTCAGCGTTAGTCGTTGTTGGCGATGGCAAGGGTAATGTAGGCTATGGTTTGGGTAAAGCAGGTGAGGTGGCAACAGGCATCAAGAAAGCTTTAGCCGCTGCTAAAAAACAAATGATTTTTATTCCACGTCGTGGTACCACGATCACGCATGAAATTGTAGGCCAATGCGGTTCTGCGATTGTTATGCTTAAACCCGCTTCTGAAGGTACCGGAGTTATTGCTTCAGGTGCTGTGCGGGCTGTTTGTGATGGCGCTGGAATTTCCAATATTTTAACCAAGTGTCACCGTTCTAATAATCCTATCAATGTTGTCAAAGCCACTTTTGACGGTCTGTCACGCTTAAAAGCTATTCGTAAGCCAGCAGAAAATACAGTTGAGGTTCCTAATGCAAGTTCACCAATTACGAAGCCCTGAAGGTTCTCGCAAACGTAAAAAAATTGTCGGTCGCGGACGCGGTACAGGTCATGGTAAGCGTTCTGGACGTGGTCAGACTGGTCAGAATTCACGTTCTGGACACGGCACCATGTTAGCTTATGAAGGCGGACAGATGTCCTTGTTGCGCCGTCTGCCCAAGGTTGGTTTTAACAGCAAGTGGCCAGCCAGGTATCAAATTGTTAATTGTGAGAGTTTAAATCGTTTTGATAATGGGACGACCATTACTCCTGAACTTTTAAAGACGCATCATTTGATCCGCTCCTTGTTGCAACCCATTAAAGTTTTGAGCGTGGGAGAAGTCACCAAGAAATTAACGGTGCAAGCGCATCGTTTTTCAAAGATAGCTGCTGATAAGATCACCAAGGCTGGTGGAGCTACAGAAGTATTGGGATCAATTGCCGTTCAGCCTGAAACCCTTTCTTCAACCCGTTCACTCGCAAGGGCCAAGAAGAATGCATCAGCTGCCAAAGGGACTTCAGTATAACATCTTATGTTTTCCCAATTCTTACAAGGTTTATCAAACTGTTTTAAAGTCCCCGAATTACGTTATAAAATCCTTTTTACGCTTGGTATCCTCGCGGTTTATCGTTTAGGCTGCTTTATCCCAACCCCTGGTATTAATGGGGTGGCTTTAAACGAGTTTTTTCAAAAAATGGCTTCTGCCAACGGCGGCGGTAATGTGGTTGGCATCATGGACATGTTCTCCGGCGGGGCGCTTGGAAAAATGACCGTGCTCTCCTTAGGGGTCATGCCGTATATTTCCAGTTCCATTATCATGCAGCTTTTAACGGCTGTCATTCCTGCTTTAGAGAAGATTTCTAAAGAAGGCCAGGCCGGTTATAAGAAAATCAACCAGTATACCCGCTACGGTACGGTGGGGCTGGCGATGATACAGTCTTTTTTTATTGCTCTTTGGCTTGAAAGTCCTACCACCTTTGGCGGTATGCAAATAGTGGCCAATCCGGGTTGGGGTTTCCGTTTTACGACGGTGGTGACCTTGACAGCGGGTACTATCTTCCTTATGTGGCTTGGTGAACGTATCCAGGAGCGCGGGGTGGGTAATGGCACCTCATTGGTCATTACCTGTGGTATTTTATCCAGAGCGCCGACGGCGTATCATTATTTGACTCTCTTGTTGGACCCCAAAAGCGGGGCAGGTCAATTACAGCCCATTGCCATTGTCTTGATGGTGTTCTTTTTAATTGCCGTTATTATCGGTGTCACCTTGATCTCTCAAGGGCAGCGCCGCATTCCGGTGCAATACGCTCGCCGGGCCGGGGCTTCTTCGGCAGCAGCACCAGCGGGCCAGGGGACCTTTATTCCTTTAAAAGTGGATACAGCCGGTATTATTGCCATCATCTTTGCCCAGTCTATTATTTTATTTCCAGCAACCATTTCGTCATTTTTGCCGCATAGCGGATTACAGCAATTTGCCTCATGGATCCAACGCGGGCATTTTGCGTACTACGCGATTTATGCGACCTTGATTGTATTCTTCTGTTATTTTTATACAGCCATTGTTTTTAATCCCGCAGATGTGGCGGAAAATTTAAAGAAACACGGTGGTTTTGTGCCGGGTATACGTCCGGGGAAAGAAACCGCGGATTATCTGGATTATGTTTTGACCCGCATTACCCTGGTGGGTTCTTTATTTATTTGTATCATCGCTGTTATGCCGGATTCCATCATGGCGTCTTTCAAAGTGCCGTATTTAGTAGCCTCATTCTTTGGTGGTACAGGTGTCTTGATTACCGTTGGTGTTATGCTTGATACCATGAAGCAGATTGAATCCCATTTGCAGATGCATCATTATGAAGGCTTCATGAAATCAGGTCATTTACGCGGTCGTACCACCGGGAGATTTTAATGAAAATCGTTTTGTTAGGGCCTCCGGGCGCTGGCAAAGGTTCTTTGGCGGGGTTATTAAAAGAAAAATATTCTTTGGTGCATATTTCTACCGGCGATATGCTGCGTGAAGAAATCAAAAAGGGTACTCCCCTTGGTCTTGAGATTAAAAAATTAATCACCCAAGGCGCCCTGGTTTCTGATGAGTTAGTCACCAAGTTAGTCGAGCAACGTATTGCGAATGATCCGGATGTGAAAAAAGGCTATATGCTCGACGGATATCCACGTACGGTCAAGCAAGCCCAGGATTTGGATGCCATATTGGCCAAATCAAATGTGCCTTTGGATTTTGCGGTGAACATGGAAGCAGATGGCGATCTTCTCTTGCGACGTTTGACTGGTCGTCGGGTGTGTCGCAAATGTGGCGCCTTATTTCATATGACCAATAAGCCGCCATTGAAGCCAGGTGTTTGTGATGCCTGCGGTGGTGAGCTTTATCAGCGTACTGATGATAACGAAGAGACGATCAAGGCGCGGATGCAAGTGTATCAAACAAGCACACAACCCATTATTGATTATTATGCTAAACAGCATAAATTAAAAATAATAGATGGTAATTTAGAAACCGTTGATCTTTGCCAATCATTGGCTACCATGATGAAATGAAAACCTCTCAAGGTATTCGGATCAAGAGTGCTAATGAAGTTGACATTTTAAGAAAAGCTGGTAAAATTCTTAATTCCATTGTTGTACAGTTGCAAGGCTCTTTAACAAGCGGTATGTCGACGAAGGAAATTGATTTAAAGGCTGAAGAATTGATTCGCAAGAATCGGGTGACTGCAGCTTTTAAAGGTTATCGTGGTTTTCCCGGGGTCGCGTGCATTTCGGTTAATGAAGGGGTGGTGCACGGTATCCCTGATAAACGCGTGATCAAAGAGGGTGACATTGTCAGTTTGGATATCGGGATTATTTACGAAGGTTACTATTCTGATACAGCGGTGACAGTCCCGATTGGAAAAATTTCGCCGGAAGTCCAGCGTCTTTTAGAGGTGACCCAAGGTTCTTTGTCTCGAGGCATCGAGCAGGCCAGGGTTGGAAACAGGCTCTCTGATATTTCTTTCGCGGTGCAAAGTTTTGTAGAAATGCACGGTTTTACAGTGGTCCGGGATTTTGTGGGGCATGGGATCGGACAGAAACTTCATGAAGACCCTGAAATTCCCAATTATGGCCGTGCAGGCCAAGGCCCTGTACTTCAAGAAGGTATGGTCTTTGCCATAGAGCCTATGGTTAACATGGGCACGCATCGCACCAAGATCCTTAGTGATGGCTGGACAGTGGTGACTGAAGACGGAAAACCGTCAGCCCATTTTGAACATACGATTGTCATCACAGCACAAGGACCGGAGATTTTAACAAAATAAATTATGGCCAAAGAAGAATTAATAGAAGTTGAAGGAACGATTGAGGAAGCATTGCCCAATGCCATGTTCAAGGTGGCGTTGGAGAATAATCATAAAGTATTGGCCCATGTGTCGGGAAAAATAAGGATGAATTTTATCCGCATTTTGCCCGGGGATAAAGTAAAGCTGGAGTTATCGCCCTACGATTTAACCCGTGGGCGGATTACTTTTAGATTGAAATAAGGGGAGTTGAAATGAAAGTTAAATCATCAGTAAAAAGAATTTGCGCTAGTTGCAAAATCGTCCGTCGTAACAGGGTGGTACGGGTTATCTGTACCAATCCGAAACACAAACAAAGACAAGGATAAAGTCAGATGCCCAGAATTTTAGGTATTGATCTACCAAAAGAAAAGCGGATTGAAGCCGCCCTCCCGTATATTTACGGTATTGGACCCGCACAAACAAAAAAGATTTTAGCGCTGGCACAAATCAGTCCTGATAAGCGTGCTAAAGATTTGACAGAAGAAGAGATCTCACGCATTACGGGCATACTTCAGAAGAATTATGTGACCGAAGGTGATTTGCGCCGCGAGGTTAATGAAAACGTCCGTCGTCAAATGGAAGTCGGGTCCTATCGTGGTATTCGCCACCGTAAAGGATTGCCTTGCCGTGGACAGAGGACCAAAACCAATGCCCGTACCCGCAAAGGTAAAAAGCCTGTTGTAGGACATATCATTAAAAAAGAAGCAGCCCCTGCTGCTAAAAAAGGATAATAGGTAATTATGGCTAAACCAGAACAAAAACCAGATCAATCCCAAGCCGCTAAGAAGACGGTAAAAGCAAAAAAGAAAAATCTTAAAGGCGTTACGTCAGGGATAGCAACGATACAAGCGACCTTTAATAATACTATTGTGACCATTGCTGATAAGCAAGGTAACACCATCAGCTGGGCATCACCTGGTTTGGTTGGCTTCCATGGTTCCAAGAAATCAACTCCCTTTGCGGCCCAGATAGCGGCGACAGATGCTGCTCGCCGGGCCAAGGAATTAGGTTTAATGAGTGTTGATGTATTTGTTAAGGGCCCAGGTTCAGGCCGTGAATCAGCCATCCGTGCCTTAGTGGCAGCTGGCTTGCATGTGACTTCGATCAAAGACGTGACACCCATCCCTCATAACGGATGCCGTTCACGCAAGAAACGCAGAGTTTAATAATACAACGTCACTCTTAGACAAAAACATGTCATTCCCGAATGTTTTTGTCGGGAATCCATTAAATGGATACGGCTACCCCAAGCTGGTGTGGCAAAAATGGGAAATGAAAGGAAGTAAAGTAATATGGGACGTGACTTAGGACCAGATTGTCGTCTTTGCCGCCGTGAAGGCGAAAAGCTTTTTTTAAAGGGTACCCGCTGCTATTCTCATAAGTGCGCGGTTTCCCGTCGTGAATACGCTCCGGGCCAGCATGGTTTAAATAAGAAAACCAAGTTGTCAAACTTCGGGGTTCAATTACGCGAAAAACAAAAAATTAAACGTATTTACGGTGTTTTGGAAACACAGTTCCGTAACTACTTCTTGAAAGCAACAGCGACCAAAGGTGTGACAGGTCATATCCTCTTACAATTCTTGGAACGCCGTTTAGACAGTGTTCTTTTTAGTAGTGGATTTGCCAAGTCACGTACCGATGGCCGTCAGATTACAAGCCATAACCATGTGTCCGTCAATGGCCGCCGTGTTAATATTGCTTCTTTCTTGGTCAAGCCTAATGATATCATTGAGATCAAAACCGATGATAGATCTTTAGCGACGATCAAGACTAATCTGGAAATGACTAAAGAACGTAAAGTCCCAGGTTGGATGGAAGTTGATACCGCCAACTTGACCATCAAGATTGTGCGCATCCCAACACGCGAAGATGTAACCTTTACAGTCAACGAACAACTCGTCGTTGAGTTGTATTCAAGATAGTATTTTTTAAAAGGCTTTAGTAACGCTTTCTTAGTAGTCGGAAGCGATTTTATCAACTGCGTATGACCTCCGGCTTGACCGCCGGAAGGGGACATAAAATCCAAGGAGAGTATCATGGGAGTCAAATGGCGCGATTTTCAAATGCCGAAAAGATTAGATTGCGAAGAAACAAGCTATACGAATACTTATGGTAAATTTGTCGCTGAGCCTTTTGAACGCGGATATGGTGTCACCCTGGGTAACTCCTTGCGCCGTATTCTCTTGTCATCCATTGAAGGTTCTGCAGTTACTTCAATTAAGATTGAAGGTGTCTCTCATGAATTCTCCACTCTTTCCGGTGTTTTAGAATCAGTGACGGAAATTGTTCTTAACGTCAAGGCCTTGGTGGTACGTTCTCATTCCAAGACGCCAAAGACAGTTTATATCAAAGCCAATAAAAAAGGCGAGATCAAGGCTAAGGACATTATTTCAGATGAGATCATCGAAATTTTGAATCCTGAGCATCACCTTTTGACCTTGACCCAGGATATTCCATTTAACATGGAGTTGGAAATTTCCCGCGACCGTGGTTATGTGCCTGCAGATCAGAATAAAAAAGAAGGTTCTCCTGTAGGTACGATCGTGGTAGATTCTATTTTCACCCCGATCATCAAGGTGAATTTTACCGTCGAGAATACCCGTGTCGGTCAGCGCACGGATTATGATCGTCTTTTAGTTGAAATTTTTACCAATGGCGCCATTAACCCTAAAGAAGCTTTGCTTTATGGGGCTAATATTTTACAACGCCATTTGGATGTCTTCGTGGCTTATGGTCAATTGCCTGAAGAAGAGGAAGCTGAAGAAGAAGTTTCCGCTGAAGAAGAAGCATTGTATACCAAGTTACGCCTGCCGATTTCTGAGTTGGAATTGTCAGTGCGTTCTGCTAATTGCCTGAAAGATGCAAATATCAAAACCATCGGCGAGTTGGTTCGTCGTCAAGAACCTGAATTATTGGAGTTTCGTAATTTCGGTAAAAAGTCATTAACTGAAATTCAAGATATCCTTAAAGCAATGGGTTTGAATTTGGGTATGAAGGTTGATACCAAAAAATTAAGGACCAAGTAAAATGAGACATGGACTATCCGGCAATCGTTTAAGCCGTAACCGTAGTTTAAGAAAAGCAACCCTGCGCGATATGGCCAAGTCCATATTCCTGCAAGAGCGTATTTGCACCACCAGTGCCAAGGCTAAGGAAGCCCGCAAGATGATCGAGAAATTGATCACTTTAGGCAAGAAAGATACTTTAGCTGCACGTCGTCGTGCATTTGCGATCCTATGCGATCACGCAGAGGTTTCCAAGTTATTTACAGACATCGCCCCGCGTTTTAAAACACGCACCGGTGGGTATACCCGTATTATCCCGTATACACAGCGCGCAGGTGATAATGCTAAATTAGCGTTCTTAGAATTAACTGAAAAAAGCCGTGAGATCATCACGAATCAGAAGCGTTCTAAAGAAGCCAAAGAAGCAGCGGATGTTACAAAGGTTTCTGAAGCCGAGACCAAGCCGGTCGCAGCTACAGCAGTCGCAGAAGAGCCTAGGCCCACGCATTCCAAGGCTGACGTCAAAGCCAAGCCCAAAGCCGCTGCCAAACCAAAAGTAACACCCAAATTATTCCAACGCAAAGCCGGCGGGGAATAATAGTTTAAAAAATGTCATTCCCGAATGCTTCTGTCGGGAATCCAGTAATAAAGTAAGCCCCGTCTACCAAGACGGGGCTTTTCTATTCCCTGTTGACATAGCATCATTATTCTCATATATTAATAACTGCGTTTCCCAACGCGTTTTAATCTTAAAAATACAAATTTCCGTTCCATACACCGCAGCTTCCCTTAACTGCCTTTCGCCAACGGACCAAACGAAAGGGGTTTTCATGTTTTATATGAATAAGGCTAGGCAGGAATATCTGGCAAGACAATTTGGGGATTTAGGGAAAAATATTCTTACAGCAGCTTGCGTAAGCTATTTCTTCGAGAAATTCCCTTTGCCTTTGCGTTTCGGGCTATGTATAATTGCAATTGGGCTATTATTCATTGGGTATTTAATCCAGCCTTCTCAAAAAGGAGCGTAGTTATGATGGTCATAATAACTTGTCTTATAATTATAGCCTTTGGTATTTATGCTATTTATACTGTAGAAAAACAAAAAAAGCATCCCTCAACACATAAATAACCCCTGCCAAATGCAACGTTGTTAGATTTTCATACGCAGAAAAAACATATCGGCATCAGCCTGCTGATGGGACTAGTATCATTGTGAGGAGCAAAGCGACGAATCAATCTTTTTCTAAATAATGTTCTCCCTTGAAAACATATGGCAAAGTGATATACTTTCAATAGGAGGGTTAAACTATGGCTGTCATAATGTCAAAAGAGCTGTTGATAAGGATTCCAGAACCGCTTTATCGTCGTCTTAAAAAAGTTTGCGCAGATGAGTATAAGTCTATGTCAGCTTTTGTCCGTGAACTTCTTAAAGAGAGAGTAGACGAAGCCCTGTCTTCTGAAGATTGGGATGATATTCATGACGCTCGAAAAGAATTTAAGGCGGGCAAGAGTGTTTCTTGGAGAACTATAAAACGTGGCTAAATTTAAGGTCGAATTGTCTTCCAAGGCAAAGAAATTCTACGCGGCTTGCTCAGAAGATTTTGCCAAGCGTCTTGATCTTTGCTTTGAAGAGTTGGAAAAAGACCCCTATTACGGCCCCAATATTAAGCGGTTGAAAACGCGTCCACAAGACATGTTATATCGTTATCGTATTGGAGAATTCAGAGTCATTTATGAAGTTTTTAAAAAAGAGATAGTTGTTCTTATAGTAAAAATTGCATCCAGAGGGGATGTGTATAAAGGTATCTAAATAGAGGGACATATTATGTCCACCCACCTAATCCCCGGTTGACACCCTTATCTTATTTCTATATAATGACCCGTTAAGATAATTACTATTAATTTTATTTAAATTAGGTGGATTATGATGGAAGTTGATGAAAATAAAGCTGTTAGGATAAAAAAGTTGGATGCGCTAAAGGCCAAGGGTATTGATGCGTATGCCCAGCGCTTTATACGTTCACACTCAGTTGCAGATATTTTAAAGGATTTTAAAGAAGGTGTTCATGTCGTGACGGCTGGGCGTATTATGGCTAACCGCGACCAGGGTAAGGTTCATTTTATGGACCTTATGGACCAAACCGGACGCATGCAGCTTTTTATTAAGGGTGATAATATCGGAGCAGATGCTTATGAGATGCTCAAGTGTTTAGATCTTGGCGATATCATTGGTGTTGAAGGCGAAACATTTACAACCAAGACGGGGCAGAATAGTATCCGTGTCACCAAGTATCAGGTGCTGGCTAAATCTTTGCAGACGATGCCGGAAAAATGGCATGGCCTTAAAGATGTGGATATCCGCTACCGTCAGCGTTATGTGGATTTGATTGCGAATCCCGAAGTGCGCGAAGTGTTTATCAAGCGCAGCCATATTGTTTCCTATATACGCTCCTTTCTCGACGGAAAAGGATTTTTAGAGGTAGAGACTCCCATGCTTCAGCCTATGGCCGGTGGTGCTCGCGGTAAGCCGTTTAAGTCCAAACATAATGCCTTGGATATGGATGTTTATCTGCGTATTGCACCTGAGCTTTATTTGAAACGTTTATTAGTCGGTGGTCTTGAAAAAGTCTATGAGATCAACCGTAATTTTCGCAATGAAGGGATTTCAACTCGGCATAATCCGGAATTCACCATGCTTGAAGTTTATCAGTCTTACGGAAATTTCGAGGACATGATGCAAATCACCGAGGAGCTTATCTCTTCCCTGGTGTTTAAGATGTACGGGACTTATAAGATTAATTATCAAGGTCAGGAGATTGATTTTACGACACCCTGGGAACGCCGTTCTTTTGCAGGCGTGGTTAAGGAACATTTTGATATTAATCCCGAGGATACGGCTGAAGAGATGCTCGCCAAGGTCAAGGCCAAGAAAGCAGGCAGCTTTAAACTCGATAAGCTTACACGTTCTGCCATCATGAAGATCGTCGAAGATGTTTTGGATGAGAAACAATCTGCTAATCCGGTCTTTATGCTGGATTACTTTACGTTTTTATCACCCTTGGCCAAGGCCAAATTAGATAATCCAGCCGTGGCCCAGCGTTTCGAATTCTTTATTGCTGGGATGGAAGTGGGCAATGCCTATTCCGAGCTTAATGATCCACAGGAACAACACAAGCGTTTGTTGGAAGATCTGGACGACGATGTGGAAACAGGCAATCGCAGCATTGATGAAGATTTCGTGAGGGCTCTCGAGTACGGCATGCCGCCAGCCGGTGGGTTGGGCATTGGTATTGACCGCCTGGTCATGCTCCTGACGGATTCAGCGTCGATCAGGGATGTTATCTTATTTCCATTAATGAAACCAGAACAATAAACTGGATTCCCGCTTTCGCGGGAATGACATGTTAAGGGTAATATGAATTTTGAGTGGTGGCTGACGTTTAGATATTTGTGCGCTAAAAAGGATAAGTTCCTTTCGGTGATTAATTTTGTGGCCGTCGCGGGTATCGCCATTGGTGTGATGGCTTTGATCATTGTTATCGGTGTGATGACCGGCTTTGACCATGACTTACGTGAGAAAATCGTCGGTGCTAACGCCCATGTTTTTGTTGAGCGTGAAACAGGTGTTAAGAATTATATGTCATTAAATGAACGCTTAAAGAATTTGCCCGGGGTTATTGCCACGACCCCGTATATTCATGGCAATGTCTTTCTTGAATCAGGCACCAGGGCCGCGAGTTTGCTTTTACGGGGAGTGGACCCAGCGACCGAAGGGTCAGTGACACGTATCAATAGTTACTTGTCTAAGGGCAAGGTTGCGGATTTACAAGAAGATGGTGTTTTGATCGGCTCTCAGCTGGCTTCTTATTATGGTTATCGTGTGGGAGATACGTTAACAATCATCTCTCCAGCGTCGGGTATTGCTGGTTCTGGTTGGAGGTATAAGTTTAAGGTGGCGGGAATTTTTAATTCAGGGATGTATGATTATGATATGAATTTAATCTTAATCACGTTGTCCAAGGCCCAGGAAATTTTTGATATAGGCCCAACGGTCACTGGCATCGGCCTTAAATTAAAAGACCCTGATCAAGCACCCAGTGTTAAGAAAGAGATTTATGAAACAATAGGTTTTAGCTATTTGGTGCGCACATGGATGGAAACGAACGCCAATTTTTTTGCAGCACTGGCTTTGGAGAAATTTGCCATGTTTGTTATTTTGACCCTGATCGTACTGGTAGCATCTTTTAATATTATCAGCACCTTGATCGTGACAGTGACCAGTAAGGTCAAGGATATCGGCATTTTAAAGTCTATCGGTGCCTCAAGGGGCTGCATTCATCGCATTTTCACCTGGCAGGGACTGGCAGTGGGTGCGATGGGGACGTTTTGGGGTTTCGTCGGCGGTGTTGGTGTGATTTTTTTGCTTAAGAAATATCAATTTATCAAGCTGCCCCAGGATATTTATTATATCGACCATTTACCGGTCGTCATCCAGGCGTCAGATATAGGTTTGATCGTAGGTTCCGCCATGTTGATCACCTACGCAGCAACGGTGTACCCGGCAATGAAGGCAGCAAACCTGGAACCCGTGGAAGCGTTAAGATATGAATAGTTTAATTGAAGCCATCAATATCCATAAAGTTTACCCAGGCCCTTTGCATGTGCTTAGGGGTGTTGACTTGTCCATTGACGCTGGTGAAGTGGTAGCTATCGTTGGTCCTTCGGGTGCCGGAAAATCAACCTTGCTGCATATTTTGGGCGGCCTGGATGCCCCTAAAGAAGGTCAGGTGATTTTTAATGGCCAAGATTTGTATGCTTTAAGTGATATTAAGCGTGCTCAAACGCGTAACAGCGATATGGGATTTGTGTTTCAATCGTATCATTTATTGCCCGAGTTAACAGCTTTGGAAAATGTGATTTTACCGGCCATGATCAAAGAAAATTCAAGAAAAACAAGCGCAATTGAATTTGCCGGGTTAAAATTATTAGAACAGTTGGGATTATTTCCCCGCGCCTCACACCGCCCTAATCAGCTTTCAGGCGGTGAGCAGCAGCGGGTGGCGATCGCGCGCGCTTTGATGAATGGGCCGAAGGTTGTGTTTTGCGATGAGCCTACGGGCAATTTGGATTCAGTCAGCGGGGCTATGGTGATGGACACACTTTTACGTTTGAACCATACCCATAGGGCAACAGTAATTATAGTTACCCACGACGATAAAATTGCTGGTAGGACGCAGCGTGTGATTTCAATGAAAGACGGATTACTGGAACATTCATTACGCAATAAATTATTTGCCCGTTGAGAAAGAGCGAAAGGGATAGTATGAAGATTTATTTAAATGGAAAATTAGTCGACAAGGCCGACGCCAAGGTGTCGGTGTTTGACCATGGGTTTCTTTATGGCGACGGGGCGTTTGAGGGAATTCGTTCCTATGGTTCCCGTGTGTTCCGCCTCAAAGAACATATTGATCGTTTATATGAAACAACGCATACGCTGATGATCAATTCCGGACTGACTAAAAAGCAAATGTCTGACGCCGTGGTGTTGACATTGAAAGCTAATAAAATCAAAGATGGTTATATCCGTTTAATCGTCAGCCGTGGCGACGGAGATTTGGGATTGGATCCCCGCAAATGCTATGGCAAGCCTAATGTGATTATCATCGCAGACAAAATTAGTTTGTATCCGGCCGAGCTGTATCAAAAAGGCATGGAGATCATCACTGTTCCAACGGTGAAAAATCATCCTAATGCGCTTAATCCTCAGTTAAAATCGCTTAATTACCTGAACAATATTTTAGCTAAGATAGAAGCATCACATTGCGGTTATAATGAGGCGATTATGCTTGAGAGTAATGGTTATATCGGCGAGTGTACCGGGGATAATGTTTTCATTTATAAAGACGGTGTGTTATCGACACCGCATCTGGGACGTTTAAAAGGAATTACGGCTGGTGCGATTTTAGAGTTAGCGCTGAAGATGAAAATCAAGGTGTTTGAAGGTTACATCACCCGTCACGAGGTGTATAATGCACAGGAGTGTTTCTTGACGGGGACCGGGGCAGAATTGATCCCCATTGTGAAGGTTGATGGCCGTGCGATTGGCGAGGGTAAACCTGGAGTCGTGACAAAGAAGCTGCTAAATGCATTTTACAAACAAGTTAAAAAAGACGGCGTTAAATATGACCTGTGATATTTGCGGCAAAAAAAAAGCAACCGTGCATTTAACTGAAATTGTTGATGAGCAGATGTCGGAGATGCATCTTTGTGAAGAGTGTGCCCGGCAGAAAAGCTCTCAGATGGAACAGCAATTTGGACTTGCTGATTTATTAGCTGGCCTTTCAGATCCGAGCAAGACCACCGCGGCCAAAGAAAGCGACAAGGTATTTGTCCTTAAATGTTCCCGCTGCGACTTGCCGTATGAAGATTTTCGCAAGTTTGGACGCTTGGGCTGTGGTGAATGCTATACCTCTTTTAAAGAACATTTAACCGGATTGTTGCGTAAGATTCACGGTTCGAATAAATATTTAGGCAAAACGCCCGGGACCTATCAGGCAGATCCCAAGGCAGCTTTACCAGAGGGTGGTGCTGTGGCATTACTGGCGTCGGATGACCTGGCAGATTTAAAGCAGCAGTTGAAAGCAGCCATTGCGGCAGAAGACTTTGAAAAAGCGGCACAGGTTCGCGATAAAATCAGGAATCTTGAACAGAAAGATTAGTAAAATATATGCGTATTGAAGAATTATTAAATCATACCGGCGAATGGCTTAGAGGGACAGGCCCGTCAGCTCATATTGTCATGAGTTCACGCGTGCGTCTGGCGCGTAATTTAGAAGCTTGGACTTTTCCCGGCAAGTCAGGCAAAAAGGATTTAGAAGCAGTTTTGGGGACTTTTGAAGAAGCGGTGAACCGGATGGGTGCCTTAAAAGGATCGACGCTGTTTCATATGACCGAGCTGGACCAGGTCGATCGTCAAATGTTGGTTGAACGGCATTTGATGAGCCATGAGCATGCCTCTAATCCTGAAGGCAAAGGCCTTTTGGTAACGGCCGAAGAGGTAGTTTCCATCATGGTTAATGAAGAAGATCATTTGCGTATTCAAGTAATGCGTTCGGGGTTGAACTTAAGCGAAGCCTGGGACATTATTAATGCCATTGACGATTCTTTATCGCGAGAACTTAACTTTGCTTTTTTACCAAACTGGGGATTTTTGACCGCTTGCCCGACGAACACAGGGACAGCGATGCGGGGCAGTGTGATGATGCATTTGCCTGCCTTGGTCATGACCAAGCAGATTAATAAAGTGCTGGCCGCTATTTCCAAATTAAGTTTTGCCAGCCGGGGATTTTACGGTGAGGGCACGCAGGCGTCGGGGAACTTTTATCAGATTTCTAATCAGGTGGCGTTAGGGCACAGTGAAACCGACATCATCCAGAATATTAATGGCCTGATCCGTCAGGTCATTGAACAGGAAGAGCAGGCGCGCCAGGCTTTGCTTTTGCAGAATAAACCAATGCTCGAGGACAAGGTCTGCCGTTCCTGGGGATTGCTTAAGACGGCGCGGATTATTTCAAGCCAGGAAGCTATCGAGCTTTTTTCGATGGTGCGTTTAGGATTGGACATGGGTATCTTGAAGCACGTCGATCATAAGGCACTTAATGAGTTATTTATCATGATTCAACCGGCACATTTACAAAAAATAGAAGGTAAAAAATTAAACGCGTTTGAACGCGACACTAAAAGGGCGGCAGTTATCCGCCAGAAGCTTGGAGGGAAAGATGTTTAATCGATTTACTGAACGTGCACGCAAGGTTATTGTTTACGCCAAGGAAGAAGCTCGTCGTTTTAACCATGATTATATCGGCACCGAGCATTTATTATTGGGGTTGATCCGTGAGGGTGAAGGGGTCGCTGCAGCTGTATTGCAAAAACTGGGGCTGGATTTAGAGACCATCAGGCTAGAGGTCGAGAAATTAGTGCAAGCCGGTCCTGCCACCCAGGTCGTCGGGGATATTCCTTTTACCCCGCGTTCTAAAAAAGCGCTGGAGCTCTCCGCCGAGGAAGCTCGTGCCTTGGGGCATAATTATATCGGCACCGAGCATTTGCTTTTGGGTTTGGTTAAAGAAGGCGAAGGCATGGCTTACCGCGTGCTTTTAAATTTAGGTTTGGATTTAGGCAAACTGCGCAATGAGGTCATGGAATTATTAGGTTCGGGTATTCCAGGATACGGTCAGCAACAGGAAACTGTCAAGACGGGTAAGACCCCCGCCATTGATGCCTATGGCCGTAATTTGAATAAATTAGCCAGGGAAAGTAAATTGGATCCGGTGATTGGCCGCAAGAATGAAATTGAGCGTGTCATTCAAATCCTCTCTCGCCGCACCAAAAATAATCCGGTGCTTTTAGGTGAGGCAGGTATCGGGAAGACCGCCATCGTCGAAGGATTAGCCCAATTGATTGTCCAAGGTGATGTGCCTGAATTGTTGCGTGATAAAACCATTGTAGTTTTAGACTTGGCCATGATGATCGCCGGTACCAAATACCGTGGTCAATTTGAAGAACGTATTAAAGCAGTGATGGATGAGCTTAAGCGTTCCGGGAAAATCGTGCTTTTCATTGATGAGATCCATACCCTCGTCGGAGCTGGTGCCGCAGAAGGGGCTATTGACGCGGCTAATATCTTAAAGCCTGCCTTGGCCCGTGGAGAAATTCAATGCATCGGGGCAACTACCCTGGATGAATACCGTAAGAATATCGAAAAAGATGCGGCGCTGGAGCGTCGTTTCCAGACGATCATTGTAGAGCCACCATCGGTGGAAGAGACAATACTGATCCTTAAGGGTTTGAGGGACAAATACGAGGCTCATCACAGGGTCAAATATTCTGATGAGTCACTGGAAGCTGCGGCACGTCTTTCAGATCGTTATATTTCCAACCGTTTCTTGCCGGATAAGGCCGTTGATATTTTAGATGAGGCTGGTGCTAAGGCCCGTTTGCAGGCCATGGTCGTTCCGGATGACATTAAGGCGCTGGAAGAAAGTATTGAACAGTTAAAGAAAGAAAAAGAATCTTATATCAAGATCCAGGATTTTGAACGCGCGGCCAAGATGCGTGACCAGGAGCGCGAGGTGCGTGAGCAATTAGAGCGCAAACGTGCGGAGTGGATGCAAAAGCGTGATGATGTTTCTTTGACCATCACCGACGATGATATTGCCCGAGTTGTTTCCCAGTGGACCAGGATTCCGCTCATCCGTCTGGAGCAGAAAGAATCTGATCGCCTGCTTAAGATGGAAGACCAGATGAAAAAAGCAGTGATCGGCCAGGATGAGGCTGTTTCAGCTATTTCACGCGCGGTGCGCCGTTCAAGGGCAGGTATTAAAAATCCCCGCCGTCCTATTGGTTCATTTATTTTCCTGGGGCCTACGGGTGTCGGTAAAAGTTTGCTGGCCCGTATCTTGTCAGAATTCATGTTCGGCGATCGTGATGCCTTGATCCAGATTGACATGTCTGAATATATGGACAAGTTTAATGTTTCTCGATTAATCGGAGCGCCTCCAGGTTATGTCGGTTATGAAGAAGGCGGCCAATTGACTGAAAAGGTCCGTCGTCGTCCTTATTCGGTCATTCTTTTAGATGAAATCGAAAAGGCCCATCCGGATGTTTTTAATTTGCTTTTGCAGGTTTTTGAAGAGGGACAATTGACCGATAGTTTGGGGCGCAAGGTTGATTTTCGTAACACCCTTATTATTATGACCTCGAACGTGGGTGCCGAGATGATCCGCCATGCCGGCTCCTTAGGTTTTGTAGCCCAAAAAGAAGATACATCATACAATGCCGTCAAAGACCGATTGCTGAATGAAGTTAAAAAAGCATTCAAGCCGGAATTTTTAAATCGTATCGATGATATCATTGTATTCAGGAATTTGACCAAGGAAGATTTGACACAGATCATCAAACTGGAAATCAATGAGGTTATTGAGCGTCTAAAAGGTAGGGGAATCGACATCAGCCTCTCTGCTGAAGCCATGGATTTCTTGATGGAAAAAGGTTTTGATCCATTGTACGGTGCCAGGCCTTTAAAGAGGACTATCCAGCGTTACGTGGAAGACATGCTTTCCGAAGAAATTATTTCCGGACGGTTTAAAGAAGGCAGTAAGGTCACTGTTGTCCGTCGAGATGATAGTTTGGTGCTGACCTAAACGATGAAATTTTTGACTTCCAAGATTGCTAATTCGGCTCGTGAATGGGTCTGTTATGTTGGGCAGCTGACCCTTTTATGGACGCAAACGGTGGTGTGCGCTTGTACGCCTCCGTTTAAAGGATACCGTTCTTTGATACAAGCCCAGCGGATTGGGCCGGGTAGTTTTGTCATTTCAACCCTGGTCGGTTTTTTCGTCGGGATGATCATTGCCTTGCAGATGGCGTATCAGATGGTACAGCTTTCTGCTGAGTTATATATCCCTAACGTCATTGCCGTGGCCTTGACCCGTGAATTGACCCCGGTGCTGACGGCGTTGATTGTTGCTGGCCGTATCGGTGCTGGTATTGCTGCGGAAATTGGGTCCATGGTAGTCACCGAGCAGGTGGACGCGCTTAAAGCATTTGCCGTTAACCCGGTTAAGTATCTGGTAGTCCCAAGATTTTTGGGGCTGGTCATCATGCTGCCGGTTTTGACCATTATGTCGGACATTGTTGGCATCTGGGGCGGTTATGTGATCTGTGTGTTTAAATTGCATATCAGCCACGAGATGTTTTGGAAAATGACTTTTAGAGCCTTGAGCATGAAGGATATTACGACGGGCTTGGTCAAGACGATTTTCTTTGGCATGATCATCGCCATTGTAGGATGCCATCAAGGACTTAGCGTCAGGGGCGGGGCAGATGGAGTCGGTAAGGCGACAACGACAGCTGTTGTGCGTTCATTCATTTTAATCATCATGATGGACTGCTTTATTACGTTCATCTTTTACTTTTTACTGAATTTTTAAATAACGCGTGTCATTGCGAGCGCAGCGAAGCAATCTTAAAAAATTTTGTCATTCCCGCGAAAGCGGGAATCCAGAACAAGACTAATGTCATTCATGGACGGCTGACATCGATATATTTTCCTGCTAAAATCTGCCGTTCACGCTGGAAACGTTGGTACCAATAACTTGGTCACGCGTCAGGTTCAGCCGAAGGCAGCGGTGCAGATTTTTATACGCAGGAAAACATATCGACGTCAGCCTGCTAATGGAATACTAATAACGGCGGCGGGTGGATCGGGATTGATGTTAAGGGGCGGACGGTAACGGTTCTCTGGGCTAGTTAAGGGAAACCGCCGTTCTATAAGGCTGTAACTTACGCGTTTCAAATAGAAGCGTAGCGCAGCACCTTAACAACAAGCCGGAGACAGGACCCGCAATAGGAGTAAAGATCGTTAAATGATCGAAATACGTAATCTATATAAAGTCTTCGGCTCGCAGATGATACTCAATAATATGAGTCTGACGGTGCGTCGGGGGGAGACTAAGGCGATTATTGGGCGCTCGGGGGTGGGGAAAAGTGTTCTATTAAAGAATATTGTGGGTCTTATCCGTCCGGACAGCGGTTCGATAAAGATTAATGGTGTCGAAGTCACTAATTTGAATGACAAAGAGTATAATCGCCTGCGCATGGAGATCGGGATGGTGTTTCAGGGCGGGGCGTTGTTTGATTCGATGAACGTCGGAGAGAATGTTGGCTTTGTTCTCAACGAGTTTATGAACCTTGATAAAAAGACAGTCAAAGACAAGGTGCATGACGCGCTTGGGTTAGTTGGTTTAAAAGATGTGGAAGATCTGATGCCGTCCCAGCTTTCCGGTGGTATGAAAAAACGCGTGAGCCTGGCGCGTGTGTTGTGCATGGAGCCGCATATTATTTTGTACGACGAGCCAACCAGTGAAGTTGACCCTATCACCGCGGCAGCGATCAATCATTTGATCATTGAACTGCGTGATAAGCTTAAAGTCACCTCCATCATGGTGACGCATGATATGAATTCCGCTTATCAGGTGGCAGATTCGATTGCCATGTTTTATAAGGGGCAGGTTATTGCCGACGGGAAACCGGAAGAGATTAAAAATTCCAAACATCCGGTGATCCAGCAGTTTATACACGGTGATGCACATGGTCCTATCACTGAGGACGAGAGTTTAATTTTTGGTCATGTTAAATAATTCCAGGAGAACTGATTATGTCTCGAGATAACGGATTGGAATTGAAGGTTGGCTCATTCGTGTTGATGGCAGCTTTGGCGTTAACTTTTTTTATCATTTCCATCAGTGATCTTTCCATTTTTGAAAAAGGGCGTCATATCCAGGTTATTTTTGGTTTTGCCAGCGGCTTGCGGGAAGCGGCACCCGTGCGCTTAGCCGGGGTGGAAGTTGGCTTGGTTAAGAAATTGCAGGTTTTTAATGATGATAATGATGGTAGAAAAACCAAGGTACGTGTCAATGTTTGGATCAAGGATGATATTGCCATTCCTGCGGATTCTAAGATTACGATCAATCAATTAGGTATCTTGGGAGAAAAATATTTGGAAATCATCCCAGGAACGTCGGCGGATTCAATCAAGGATGACAGTGAAATCGTAGGTCAAGATCCTGTGCCGATTGAAAAAATAGCAGAACAGGTCAGCAGCTTGATGATTAAATTACAAACAACAGTGGATAGTGTTAATACGGGTATTTTAACGGATAAAAATAAACAATCCCTGCAAGATGCCCTGGAAGGTTTTGGGGCAGTGGGTACGGACTTGAAAGAGGGGCGCGGTACATTGGGCAAGCTCTTGACCGATGAGTCTATCTATAATAATCTTGATGACCTGACTTCGGACTTAAAAGGCAATCCCTGGAAACTGCTCTACCGGCCCAAGCCTGCATCATGAAAACCAAAACAGTATTCGTCTGCCAGAACTGCGGTTCCCAATCCGCGCGTTGGGTGGGTAAATGCCCTAATTGCGAGGAGTGGAATTCCTATGTGGAAGAGACATCCATCACCCGCAGCGAGGGGACAAGCATGCGTGCTCAAGTTGCAGCCGGGGTTGCAACCGCACCTGTTCTTTTAAAAGAAGTAAACATCCATCAGGAAAAACGATACCTGACAGCTATCGGAGAATTTGACCGTGTCATGGGCGGAGGGATTGTTCCGGGGTCCGTGACCTTGATCGGCGGAGATCCTGGTATTGGTAAATCAACGATTGTTTTACAGGCCGGCTGCGCGCTCGCGCGCACGGGCTTAAAAGTTTTGTATATCAGCGGTGAGGAATCTGTCAAACAAGCTAAGATGCGGGCAGACAGGGTTGCCCAATCGGCTAATGAGAATTTTTTCATCGTCAATGAAATCGACGTGCAGACGATTATCGGCTACATCCATGAATTGACGCCACAGGTCGTGATCATTGATTCGATACAAGTGGTGCATATGGCAGAAATTTCTTCGTCACCCGGATCGGTGGCCCAGGTCAGGGAATCTGCCGCGGTTTTGACACAGGTGGCTAAAGCTCGGGGCGTGGCTCTTTTTCTCATCGGGCATGTGACCAAGGAAGGTATGCTGGCAGGTCCGCGGGTCTTGGAGCACATGGTTGACACAGTGCTTTATTTTGAAGGCGAACGTTATTCGTCTTATCGGGTTCTTAGGGCCAATAAAAATCGTTTCGGCTCCACCAATGAAATTGGTGTCTTTGAGATGACATCAACGGGTTTGCAGGAAGTATTAAATCCTTCGGAAATCTTTCTTTGCGAACGTCCCCAGGATTCTTCCGGTTCGGTGGTGGTGCCCATCCTCGAGGGGACAAGGCCTTTTTTAGTGGAAATTCAGGGGCTGGTTTCTCGTAGCGCCTTTGGCATGGTTCGTCAAAAAACTCAAGGCTTTGATGCCAATCGCCTGGCCTTATTGGTCGCGGTTTTGGAAAAACGGCTGGGTCTTAATTTAGGCGATAAAGATATTTTTTTAAATGTCGTTGGTGGGGTTAAGGTGATGGACCCTGCCGCGGATTTGGGCGTCATCCTGGCAGTAGCGTCGGCATTATTGGACAAGGTTGTCCCCCATGACATGGCCATCTTGGGAGAAGTTGGTTTGTCGTCTGAGGTGCGCAGTGTGGCCCAAATCGCTTCCCGGGTCAATGAAGCACAGAAACTTGGATTCACCCGTTGCATCGTTCCCAAGAACAATATGAAGAATAAAAATGATTTTAAACCGACTAATATCAAGTTAATTCCAGTCGCAACGGTCAGGGAAGCGTTAGATAAATTATAGGAGGGCGAATTCATGACGTTATTATTCATCCGTATTTTTTTCTTATTCATTAGTGCTATTATCGGTTTTCAAATCGGCATCATTAATCAAAATCCTATGGTGGGTGTTGCTATTTGTGTGTTGGGAGCATCTTTTCTTATTTTTGTTGAAGCTAATTTGAAGCAGGTATCGGTACGAGGTCTTTCAAGCATGGTTTTCGGTTTATTGCTTGGGATTTTTATGGCGAATTTAGTTTCCGATATTATTTCGCTGCTGCCTTTGAGTGAAGTGACCAAACCCATCTTGCGGGTTGTCTTGACCTTGTCCTTTTCTTATCTGGGCGCGGTCATGGCCTTGCGCGGCAAGGATGAGTTTAATCTTATTATCCCGTATGTGCGTTTTAAGCGGCAGGATTTAAAAGATGGAGTTGTTCTTGTCGACACATCCGCCATTATCGATGGCCGTGTCAGTGATATTTTTAAAACAGGTTTTTTGGGAGGGCGTCTGGTCGTCCCTCGATTTGTACTGCACGAATTACAGCGTCTGGCAGATTCTGAGGATGATACCAAACGTCAACGCGGCCGTCGTGGTATGGAAATTTTGAAATCGATGCAAAAGGATGCCGCGGCAGATGTGCGCATTCATGAAGATGATTTGACCGGGACTGAAGCCGTAGATTTGAAATTAGTCAAGCTTGCCAAGATCATGGATGCCCGTATTTGTACGACAGATTTTAATCTAAGCCGGATTGCCTCGATCCAGGGCATTGAAATGCTTAATATCAATGATTTGGTCAATGCGGTTAAACCGGTGGTTTTTTCCGGTGAGGAGTTGGAAATCAAGCTGTTGAAAGAAGGCAAGGAAGCCAATCAGGCGATCGGTTATTTGGAAGACGGGACCATGGTTGTTGTCAGCGACGGCCGCAGGGCCTTGGGGACAACCACTAAGGTCTATGTGACTTCAGCCTTGCAAACACAAGCAGGTCGTATGATTTTTGCAAAATTAGAGAGACAGTGATGACGGAAGTGATCATTGTTGCTGCGGGTTTAGGTACTCGATTAAATGCAAAGCTTCCCAAGGCCTTGGTTTTGCTTAGGGCCAAGCCTTTGTTATCTTATTCTTTGAAGGTTTTTGAAAATCATCCTGGCATTGATGGTGTGGTGGTGGTTGGAGCTGAGGGTTATTTGTCTCAATTTGTTCGTTTGACCCGTCAATTTAAAAAGGTGCGGGCGGTGGTGGCAGGTGGTACAATGCGTTCTGATTCGGTCATGAATGGTCTCAATGCCTTGTCATCAGATACAAATATAGTGCTGGTACATGATGCGGCCAGGCCTTTTGTGGACAGGGATATGATCGACCGCTTGATGGCAGTACTTAAGAAAAATAAATCAGCGATTGTCGGTGTGCCTGTTAAGTTTACTGTTAAAAAGATCGACCGTAAAACTTTAAATATTCAGGAAACCCCCGCACGGGACCTATTATGGGAAGCACAAACGCCGCAGGGATTTCATAAAGATATTTTAGTCAAAGCACACGCCCGGAAATTTAAAGAAGAAGCCACCGACGATGCAATGATGGTGGAGCGCATGGGCGGGCAGGTCCGGATGGTCATGGGTAATTATAGGAATATTAAGGTCACAACCCTCGAAGATTTAATTTTGGCGGGGCAGATGGTAACACCTAAAGGATAATATGAGTTTTAGGGTAGGCATAGGGCATGATGTGCATAGGCTTGTTTTAGGCCGTAAATTGATGCTTGGCGGCATTGAAATTCCGTATACCCATGGCCTTGACGGACACTCGGATGCAGATGTGGTTTTGCATGCGATTTGTGATGCTATTTTGGGAGCTGCGGGCATGGGCGATATTGGCGAGCATTTTCCGAATACCGATGCAAAATACAAGGGAGTAGCAAGCACGGAATTCTTAAGGCAGGTCAATACAAAGGTCCGTGACGCAGGCTGGGCTGTTGAGAATGTGGACGTGATGATTTTAGCTGAGGCGCCGAAATTACAGGAATTTAAGCCAAAAATGAAGTATCATATTGCCCTTGAGTTAGGCATTGACCAGTCCCATGTCAATATCAAAGCCGGGACCAGTGAAGGATTAGGTCATATTGGTACCAAACAGGGTATCGCAGCTCATGCGGTGGTGCTTTTAAAAAAATGAAATTGGAGTAATGTATGATAGCTATACTTATTATTTTAATTTTACTGATTATCATTAAATACATGGCCATTAGAATTATTTTTTCCGAGGATATCAAGGCTATCAAGGACCGTGATCCAGCGGCAAAAAGTTCTCTGGAAGTGCTTTTGCTTTATCCAGGGCTTCATGCCTTGGTGGCTTATCGGGTCAGTCATAAATTATGGGAATTGAAAATTCCCATTGTTCCACGTTGGCTGTCGCAAATAGCAAGGTTTATGACAGGGATAGAGATCCATCCCGGGGCACAGATCGGTAAAAGTTTTTTCATAGACCACGGCATGGGGGTTGTTATCGGTGAGACAGCCATTGTCGGTGATAATGTCCTTTTATATCAAGGCGTGACCTTAGGAGGAACTGGCAAGGAAACAGGTAAGCGTCATCCGACCCTAGGCAGCCATGTGGTGGTTGGGGCAGGAGCCAAGATTTTAGGTAATATAGCTATCGGAGATAATTCTTATATCGGAGCTAATGCTGTTGTTATCAAAAATGTACCGGCTAATTCGACCGTCGTCGGTATTCCGGGACGCATCACTAAACAGGATGGCCAGAAGATTGATCGAGACTTAGATCATATGCATGTTTCTGATCCCGTGATGGAAAATATATCAAGATTACTGGGGCGTATCAAGACACTGGAAAAGAAAACAGGTTGCGAAGCTCCTAAAGGTGAAAGCGACGTAGATTTTACTATTTAATATTTATGCCATTACAAATTTATAATTCATTGACTGGTAAAAAAGAAGATTTTGTTCCGTTGTCTGGTAATGATGTCAGGATGTACACCTGCGGCATTACGGTGTATGACCGTTCGCATATCGGGCATGCGCGCTCTTTATATGTCTTTGATGTGATCCGTCGTTATTTGAAATTCAGCGGGTATAACGTTATTTTTGTCCGTAATATTACTGATATCGACGATAAGATCATTGACCGGGCGCTTGAGACCAAGCGTGAAGCCAAGGATGTCAGTGAAGAACAGATTCGGTTTTATTATGAGGACTTAAAAGCGCTGAATGTCCTTCCAGGGGATGTTGAGCCTAAGGCTACAGATAATATTCCAGAGATGATTGCGCATATTCAAGGGCTTATTGATAAAGGTTTTGCTTATGCCATCCCCAGCGGTGATGTGTATTTTGATGTGCGTGCGTTTAAGGATTATGGGAAACTTTCAGGCCAGAGTATCGACAAGATGCATGAGGCTGTACGCATCGAGAAGGACTCTAAAAAGAAAGATCCGCTGGATTTTGTTTTATGGAAATCTTCCAAGCCTGGTGAACCGACCTGGGACAGTCCTTGGGGCGGCGGACGTCCTGGCTGGCATATCGAGTGCTCATGCATGAGCATGAAACATTTGCATACGAAAACCCTGGATATTCACGCCGGTGGCCGCGATTTGATTTTTCCACATCATGAAAATGAGATCGCCCAGTCTGAAGCATTAACTGGCATGCCCTTTGCTAATTACTGGATCCATCATGGCTTGCTCACCATCAACGGTCAGAAAATGTCCAAATCATCAGGTAATTTTATTACAATCCAGCAGGCCTTGGCTAAATATAGCGTTGATGAGATCAAAATGTTCTTTTTATTTTCGCATTATGCCAGCAATATCGATTTCTCTGAGGAGAAAATCCTTGAGGCGCGCAAAGCGTTGGCCAAATTTGACGTTCTTTTTTACAGGGCTTCAGGACTGCTGAAAGATAAGAATATCGAACCGGTGCAAGCTGGATTCATCAGTAAATACAAGCATGAATTCATCAATGCCATGAATGATGATTTCAATACGCCTAAGGCCCTGGCAGCATTGTTTAATTTGATCAATGATACGAATATTTACATCGATCAAAATAGCGATGACCCAAACTATTTGGGTGTTATTTATCACGCGGTAGACATACTGGAAAATTTGGCGCGTAATATATTCACCTTATTTTTGCAGGAGAAGGATAAGGAATTATCGGCAGATTTAAAAGCCCTGCTTGATGAGCGTGTCCAGGCCCGTGAATTAAAGAATTTTAAACGTTCCGATGAACTGCGTGTGATATTGAAAGAAAAAGGCGTCACTGTCGAAGACGGCAAAAACGGCCAAACCTGGCGGTGGATTTAGTGAGCGGCAAATTTATTACATTTGAAGGTTCAGAAGGGTCTGGCAAAAGTACGCAGGCTGCTTTGGTGATTGATTATTTGAAATCAAAGAAATTGCCGGTGGTACTTTTACGTGAGCCGGGTGGCGTTAAGATTTCAGAAAGTATCCGAAAACTTTTACTCGATTTGAATAGTGCAGGTATGGGAGACGAATGTGAGACCTTGCTTTACATGGCCGCACGCGCCCAAATGGTCAAGGAAATTCTGGATCCGCAGTTAAGGTCAGGCAAAATTATTCTCTGCGATCGCTTTTTGGATTCCACCATTGCCTACCAAGGTTACGGCAACGGGATTGACATTAAAACCATCGAACAATTAGGTTTATTCGCAACCAAGGGACTTGTTCCAGATTTGACGATTCTTTTTGATATCAAGCCTGAAAAAGGCCTAAGCCGTGCGGGGGATAAAAAAGACCGCATTGAATCACGTTCTTTGGAGTATCATAATCGGGTACGCAACGGGTATTTGGATTTAGCCAAACAATATCCTGCACGTATCAAGGTCATTAAAGTAGACGCGGACAAGGAAGAAATTTTTAAAAAGGTTAAACTCTATATTGATGCTTTACTGGGCTTATGATAAATAGCACACAAATCAACACTGCTGCTATGCAGCGTTTTAGCCGGCTTGCAGCAAAAAATCGACTGGCGCATGCGTATTTGCTGGTAGGACCGCAGGATTCAGGAAAGACGCAGACAGCTTTGAGCCTGGCCCAATTAGTCAATTGTGAGAGCGAAACTGTGAAGCCTTGCGGCGAGTGTGGGCCTTGCCGTAAAATTGCTTCAGGCAATCATCCGGATGTGCATGTGATAGGCAATAATGAGATGGATAGCATTAAGATTGATGAGATCCGTTTTCTTTTAAGCCGGGCCCATCTGATGGCGTATGAAGCAAAAACAAAAGTTTTTATTATCCGTAATATTGAACTAATGACCATGGAGGCAGCGAACGCGCTATTGAAGACCTTGGAAGAACCTGCGGCGAACACCTTGATGGTATTAACGACGAGTGTGCCAGAAGCTAACTTGGATACAATCAAATCTCGCTGTCATATCGTCAAGTTTTTTCCATCGTCGGTTAATCGTATTGCCAAAATTCTAATGGATGAGGGCGTGAAGTCCCAAGATGCTCATTTTTTGGCTGTTTATTCAGAAGGGTGTTTAGGGAAAACACGCAAGTTAATCGAGCAGGAGATTGTTGCACAAAGGCGCAAGGTTTTGGATGAAATGCTTCTTAATCGGAATAATGATAATTTTCTTAAAGATCTTTCAGGAGATCCGCAAGAGACTACACAGGCCTTGCGTTTGTTGTTGAGTTTTTTCAGGGATGTACTTTTGTTAAAAAGCGGGATGGCTAAAACAGAATTACTTCATCAGGATTTTTTAAAGGAAATGGATCGATTTTCCGGACGAAGCTTTGAGGACTTAAGCAAGATCATCCGGCAAATCGTGCAAACAAAAGAGCTCGTGGACGAAAAATTGAATGTCAAAATGTCCTTGAGCCTCTTGAGGGAACATATATGGGCCAATTAGTGCAGATAAAATTAGGTGAATACCGTCCAGTGATATTAGTCGATGCGAACGCAATAGCGGTGCGTCGTCACGATATGGTGATTTTGGAAGTTGAACGGAATTTGGAATTCGGCAAGATTATTTCAGATCCGGACAAGGTTTGTACAGGCAAGACCGAGGCAGCAGTGGGCAAGATCGTACGTTTGGCGAGTGACGGAGATTTACGTCAGGTAGTCAATAATGAAATGAAATCCGCTGAAGCCTTGAAAACTTGTAAAAATAAAGTCGTTGAAAGTAAAATGGATATGCAGTTAGTCCAGGCAGAATATTCTTTTGATGCCACCAAGATACTGATCTTTTTTACAGCAGAAGGTCGGGTGGATTTTCGTAACTTGGTGAAAGATTTGGCTAAAATGCTGCGCGTGCGTATTGAACTCAAACAAATCGGGGTGCGTGACAAAGCTAAAATCGTCGGTGGCTATGGTGTTTGCGGCAGGGAATTATGCTGCTCATCTTATATGAAAGATTTCCATCCTCTTTCGATCAAAATGGCCAAGGACCAGGGTTTGCCATTAAACCCTCAGAAAATCTCCGGTGTTTGCGGCAGGGTCAAGTGCTGCATGGCGTATGAATATCAAGTTTACCGTGAATTCGCTAAAAGCCTGCCCAAGATAGGGGCCAAGGTCACCACCCCTGAAGGTGAAAAGGGTAAGGTCATTGCCATGGATATCTTGAAGCATTACGTGACCGTAGATTTGGGTGACGGTAAAATGGTCAAGGTCGATTATCCTCTAGGGAATCCAGTCTCAGTTTAATCATGAGCAAATTCTTTGTTTCAACTCCAATTTATTATGTGAATGATGCCCCTCATATAGGGC
>Ga0206863_1051_pt1 | contig 42476 bp, 24 predicted proteins | sample Alteio_BWOrgCont_41_FD_152634 | JGI IMG/M metagenome (GOLD analysis project Ga0206863, IMG submission 152634) | Enriched cells from forest soil in Barre Woods Harvard Forest LTER site, Petersham, Massachusetts, United States -... | ecosystem: Environmental > Terrestrial > Soil > Temperate forest >...
TTACCATGTAATGGCAGCGCCCAGATCCCGCTGAAGACGAGACGGTTTCGGACATCGAAGTCAGACAGTCCATAGTTACTGCGGGGATTGAAATTATCCTGCAGCACATATCCGCCTTGTGATCCCAGTGAGTTCAGGTCCATCGATTTCGACCACGTATAGGTGGAATTGAACTCAAGACCGTGGGAAAGACTCTGACGCACAGTAAACCAGAGTGCGTTGTAATCGGAAAAAGAATCCGAATCGACTTCCGCAATATTGCCCACCTTGCTGCCAGGACTGATCGGGCTTTGCAGTGAGAGCGATGGAAAAGGACGATTGGTACCGTTGATCGTCGGCTGATTGAGATTGTGGCGGACGCGTAGATGCCGTCCTAAAGACCCGATATAGCCAAGCTGAAATGCGGTACTAGGAGTGAGCTGCTGCTGCAGATTCAGGTTGTACGATTCGGTATAGGCATTACTCAGTTTTGTGTTGACTGCGCTGGGCGCAAGTCCCGACAGTCCGGCGCTTGGATAAATAGTATTCACAAAGACAGGCGTAGGACTGGCGGAAGCAGTGAAGCTCACAGGGTTTGCCAGTGGAGGATTGCCCGCAAGCCCGGTAACAGCATTGAGCGTCGGCTGATCTACAAGGTATCCATAGCCTCCACGCAGAACTGTTTTGCTGTCGCCACGCACATCCCAGGTGAAACCTACACGGGGCTCAAAATTGAAGTTTTGATTGTAAACAGTGTCATAGCCATTCGTATTGATCTGAGTAAGTGACAAATTCGAAGGCAGAAAGTTAATCAGACGATTGGCGCCCTCCGTTGGAGTCCCATTCCACTCAAAGCGGAAACCTAGCTCCAGCGAAAAAGTTTTGGTTGCCTTATAGCTGTCGTCGACAAAGCCGGCGACAGAGTTCACAAATAGCCGGCTGGTAACACGCGAGGGCGTAATACTGAATGCGTTGACTTGTCCGTTGATAAACGTTGCGACGGAACTGAAGCTCAGCGTGCCCGGATCAGCGCTGAAGCTGTCTCCAACAACGCGGCGGTATTCACCGCCAGTCTTAATGGAATGATTACCGCGCAAATAGCTGAGAGTATCGGAAAAGACTCCGCTGGTATCGAAGCGTCCCTGCGGAAAGCCGGATGGGCCGCCAAAATTCAGCCCAATCGCTGAGATGCCTGTCTGCGGGAGCCCTACATCGCCCGTTACGCCGCTATCAATGCCATAGTCCGTGGGGTTGAGAAGTGTGCTGGGGCTGAAAGCAATCGCAATGCGATTGAACCCGAGCCGGGCTTCGTTCACAAGATTCGAGTTGAAGATATGCGTCTCATTAATGGTGCCGATTTGACGGTGCGAATCGCGATGATCGCCAAAGCCCGGAATCGTATTTCCCTGCAGGTTGGGCTCTGTACGGTTGTCTTGCTGAAAGGCATAGTAGATATGTAGCTGATCCGCATCCCTGATCTTGTGCGAAAGGTCGCCAGTATATTGATTGACACTGACAGGGCCTGGGGATGAGCCAGTAAAGATTGTGCCCGTTGGATCATTGGCCACAGGAATCAGGTTGACGATTTGTGCGTACTGAGGACCAGCCGGACTGGCAGCCAACTCTGCGCGCTGTGATGCGGTAAGCACCTGGCTGGTAAGGTTAAGCTGTTGCCGTTGCCGCAATCCCTCAAAACTCAGGAAGAAAAACGTGCGGTCATGAATGAGCGGCCCACCCAAAGATGCGCCGAAATTATTCCGCTGAAATTGATTCATTCGCGTACCCTCCGCATTGAAGTAGTTGCGCGCGTCGAGATCGTTATTGCGGATGTAATCGAAGAGCTCGCCATGAAAACTGTTCGTTCCAGAGCGGGTAGCAACATTCACAATTGAACCAGAGCTACGGCCGTACTCGGCGCTAAAGGTTGAATTCGAGATCTTGAATTCGGCAGTCGTATCGATCGACGGCTGAAAGGTGATCTGATTCTGCGACAGATCGTTCAGGTTGACACCATTGATCATGAAGTTGGCGGAATCTTCGCGATTGCCTGCCGTAATGAATGAATTAGCCCCCAGGCCGCGGCTTGGAGATGTAAGATTCCCTGCGGTCGGTGGCGTAACTGAGCCCGGAACGAGCGCCGTTAAATCCAGAAAATGCCTGCCGTTTAACGGAATGTTCTGCACCGTTTTTTGATCGATGGCTTGACCGACGGTGATACCGCCAGCGTCAATGACCGGCGTATTGCCTTCGACCTGCACTGTTTCGCCGGTAGCGGCCACTCCCATCTTGATGTTCACATTGCTCGTCTGGTCCACGAGCAGAACGAGATTTGAAATGTTCACTGCTCCAAAGCCGGATGCATTTGCTACCACGTTATAGGTACCCGGCTGGAGCGAGGGGACGAAGTACTTTCCGTTTTCGTCGCTGATCACTTCGCGATCGGCATTCGTCGCAGTGAAATGAATTTTTATGTGAGCTCCGGGGATCACCGCACCCGAAGTATCCATAACAACTCCCTGCAATGTAGCCGTTGACTGAGCTTTAGCCTTATTGTCTCCACTAAAGAACAACAAAACCAAAACTATCGGGAAAAGTCTCTTGTACAAGAACTGCATGACGCCTCCTGAAGATATAACTTTGCTGACCACGGACGATTGCCGTGTGGTAAAGAGCAGCCGGAATCGGCTCACTCTCGATACTTTCCAAAGTTTGTTTTTGCTCAACTGCGAATACTGCATAACTGCAATATGTGCCGTGACGCTTTCAGTCCAGGAAAGCACTCTCTGAAGTCGCGAATCAGAGAGGATATGAAGGCTCCCAAATCCCGTGAATGCGCCGCTAAATCAATCTTTTACGACGATATCTTGGATTTGTTGATATATGATATGTCACAATTCAGGCTTCAAGTAAAGAAAAATTAACAGTGCGTTTGCATGGCATCAATCACGGTCAAGGTTGTTTGGAGGCACTCTCATTCACCCGCGGAAGTGATCGACACTCGTGATCTGGATGCTCTCGCTGATGCGGTTGCCGACATATCCCGCAATTGGTAAGTACATCGCGTATATTACATAGGACTCCAACGCAGCTTGACGAGCAAACATGATAGCGATCAAAAAACTCGCACAGCCTCAAAACCTCACGTCCCTGGCTTATGAAAGTATCAAAACCTATATTTTGCGAGGAGAGCTGGATGAAGAATCTCGCCTTACCGAGGAAGCCCTGTCCAGCCAGCTTGGGATCAGCAAGTCACCAGTGCGTGAAGCGCTGAATAGTCTGCAGACCGAGGGACTCATTCGTATCGAACCGCGCCGCGGAGCATTCCTCAGGCGATTTACTGCGAAGGAGGTCAAAGACCTCTATGATCTGCGGCAAACTCTGGAAGTTTATGCCGTCAGCATTGCAGAAATTACACCTGAGCTTATCGGCGAGTTGCAGAAGAGCGTAGATCGCACCAAAAAATTTCTCAAGTTAAAGGACAAACTCGGACACATCAAAGAAGATATTCAGTTCCACGGAGCCATCGCCCAGGCTACCGGCAACGCGGAACTCTTTCGCGTGCTTTCCAATATCCAGAACCAGATATGGCTTTGCCGCTGCAAAACGTACAGTCTTTCCTCTTCAACAGCCCCGGTGGCACATCAAAATATTCTCGACGCATTGATCCGAAAAGATCGAAAGACGGCACAAGCTGCAATGGGCACTCATGTCGCACTGGTCCGTGACCGCTTGGTGCATTTTCTGGAACCTCGCTGATGCCGTCATTCTCGTAGTTCAATCACTTCAGAACCACCATTCTTCATCTCTCACTCGTGCTTGATGTCCGGCAAATGAAATGTCTGCGTTCCTGTGTGCAGTGAATGCTCCCGCCCTTGCCAAACCAGCGTCCCGCTCAGCCCATCCGGAAGCACAACCGTAGCAGCCCATCCATTCTCATCCCGCTTATAATCCGTCTCAATCGCTCCGCGCTCATGCGGCATCGAAGCATGCATCTCGTGAAGCCTGCCCAGATGCGGCTCGATGCGAACCTTGGCAAATCCGGCAGCATCGGGATGAATCCCAGCCACGACCGTCAGCAAATCATAGTTGGGGCTCGCGCTCCACGCATGGCAATCGGAGCGGGTCGGCTCGGGCTTCTCTGCCCATGTCGTCAGACCAAGCTTCAGCATGTCATACCACGGTGTCAGCTGGTCCACATACAAGTCGGCGAGACCAGCATGTTCCAAAGCGCGGCTCAGATAGAAGCGGAAGTAATAACTCATCGCCGACATCGGTGGAACGGCCTTGCCTGCCAACGTAGTTGGCTTCTCTTCCTGCGATGCCAGTACCCGCCGCAAAATTCCCGCCTGCTCTGCTTTCGGAGCAACATCCTGCCACACCGCCAGCACATTTGCCTGCTGGCTGTAGCTCTTCTTGGCTGGAGTATCCGCGTACACACCGTAACGCGCATCCCAGTTAATGCGATTTAGCGCATCCGATGCTTTCCGAATCATCTCCTCATACGCAGCGGCACGTTCATGGCTGCCATACTGTTTTTCCAACTCGCCTGCATCCCGCAGCGCCTCGATAAACTGCACGGTCAGAAATGTTGATCCGCCATCTGCCTCCTGCGGCGGATTGCCGTCCACGTAACCGCTCGTCCAGTCTCCAAACTCCCACCACTTCACCCGCCCCATCAGGCCATCCGGGCGAAGATGCGACGCATACCAGTCGATGACTCCCCGTGTACGCGGCAGCGTTTCGCGCACCAGCGGCTCATCATCCACATACATCCAGTAGTCGTGCAGCATGTCTACCCACAGTAACGAGAACGGCGGAATAAACTGCGGCAACCTCGATGGATAACGGCTCTGCGTGATCCCTTCGGAAACAATCGAGGCTTCGATATTCGTAATCGCCTGGCGCGCGAGCCTGCTGTCACCCGTCATCGCATAGGAAACCAGCGCCTGAATGCGTGTGTCGCCAACATATTGCAGTTGCTCCCAGTAAGGAGCGTCCATATACGTCTCATGCGCGCAGAGTCGCGCCGTGCGCCAACCCGTCTCCCAAAGCATCTTCAGATCGGGAATGTCACCCGAGATGCTTGCTTTCTCTTGAAATGGATAAGCATTGAACCAGGCATTCAACTTTTCCAGACGCAGCGGAGCCGCCTTCGTCGTCACGTCAATCTGCAAATATCTCCACGTCCGCCACCACAGCGGCTGAAACGATCGCCGCTCACCTCCATCGCTGATAAACTCATCGGACACGCCTTCGATATGTCTCCCGGCAATTTCATTCCGATTACCCTTATTGCCCTGCTCATCATAGAGCGCTTCCGCATACGTAAGCTGAATCTCCGCATCGCGTCCGCCGCTTACGGTCAATTCTGGATAAGCCGTCTGCAAGACACCGTGATCCAGCAGCAGCGTCACATGCGTGTTCGCAGGAATCTCCAGCGGCTGCTCTGGAAACTCCGGCGTCGCGGCAAGGCCGTCGACACGCACCGGCTTCCCCGCATCCACCAGCCGATGCTCCATCGCCGGAATCCGATCCTGCACCAGTTCCCAGTTATTGTCAGCATCCTGCGCCTCGCGCATTGCAGCGTGGCCCACCACCTCCACCGCATGCCACGAACTTGCATCTGCAACCGAAGGCGCATCCCAGTCCCAATTTGTGGACCGGCCGTCGACGCGCTCACCCGGACCGGCCGCATAGTATCCGCTCACGCCATTCTGCGCGGCAAGCCCGTGTCCGGGTTCCTGCTTCACCTGCCATGATGGATCGGTGTCCGCACTCTCTTCCGCCTTCGTGTCGCCCTGCAACATAAAGCCCGACCGGTTGCTCATCTGCGCCACAGGAGCACGCGTGCCAAAATTCCAAACCGTCGCCGCAAGAACGTTCTTCCCCGCGCGCAGCATCGGAGCCAGATCGATCGTCTCAAATCGCCAGTGAAATAAATCGCCGCGTGATGGACCCTCGCCCACATACTGCCCATTTACATGAAGCAGAAAGCGATTGTCCGCGCTGACATGCACCCAGAAGTGCGTCGGCACCGACTGTAGCGTGATTTCTTTGCGGAAATAAAAGACGCCCAAATCTTTCTGCGGAGCGTCAGGACACGCAACCCATGCAGCATGCCATTTGTTATCGATCAGCGCAGGATTGAGCGGCTTTAGTTCTTGCCCCCAGGTAAGTCCAGCGAAAACATACAGAGCAGCCATCAGAAGAACACGAGACATGGCACACAGAGTAACAGAATGAGGCACGCCTCCTAGTGCTTTACTCGTCGCGAAGAATGGCAAGCGGATCAACGCGCGTTGCGCGAAGCGCCGGAACCAGGCTGGCAAAAAATGACACAACAATAATCACCATGGTTACAGCTACAAAGGTAATGAGATCACGCGAACTCACTCCGTAGATCAAACTCGTGATCATTCGGCCCAGAGCTAGAGCCGCGACCAGCCCAATTCCAATGCCAGCGAGAGTTGGTTTCATGCCTTGAACGATCACCAAGCGCATGACATCTTGCAATGTCGCACCAAATGCAATGCGCAAGCCGATCTCCCGCATACGACGTTTCACGGCATATGCAAGCACACTGTAAATTCCAATTGCGCAAAGAAAAAGCGCAAGCAGGCCAAAGATAGCGAGCAGCTGCATGTTGAAGCTTTGTTGCGTTAAAGTCTCGCCTACGAAGTCTTCCAGTGTCAGCACATTGTCCACGGGAATATCGGCCTTAACTTGATGTACAGCGGCCGTCACTGCCGTGGCGAGTTTTTGAGGAGGTATTGTCGTGCGAATGGCAATGTGAAGAGAGAAAGGCTGCCAGGGCGCCATTGCTGAACCCGATGTCTGTGCCACCGGCCAATAGAGCGTAGCGATGCCGGCCGAGTTATTCAGGCCATGCTGTTTTACATCACCAACGACACCAACAATCTCCCTGTCCTTGTCTGGATAAAAAGATAGCTTTAGATGGTGACCAATCGGACTTTCATTAGGCCAAAACTCTTTTGCCATAGATTGGCTGATGATGACCACGGGTTGTGAATCAGCCGTATCGTCAGAGCTGATATCACGCCCTTGCAAAAGTCCAATGTGCATTGCCTTGATATAGCCCGGCGTTGCGACGCGGACAGATACCTCAGGTTGTTCAGACAACGCGACAACAGGATGCCCTTCAATCGCAACGGGCTGACTGGAGCCGCCATTCAAAGGCAGATTGTCCACAGCGCCGGCGGACTCAACTCCGGGCAGAGAGCGCACATGCTGAAGGACCTCATCAAAGAACTGCGCTTCTTGCGTGGGATCTTTGAACTGCTGCTTGTTTATCGATATGGAAGCAGTGAGGACATTATGCTCATCAAATCCAGGATCAATCGTTTGCAGCTTCCAAAGACTGCGGATCATAAGCCCTGCCCCGATAAGCAAAACTAGCGACAGCGCAACCTCGACAACTACAAGAGCGGAGCGAGTCTTGCTGGTGCCACTATCAACATCTGTCCTGCCGAGTCCCTGCTTTAGTGCATCATTCACCTCCCCTTTCGTCATTCTCCAGGCCGGGAAGAGGCCAGAAAGGATTCCAGTTGCGATTGAAAGTGCGAACGTGAAAGCAAGCACGGAACCATTAAGACCGATTTCACCCATACGCGGCAGCTTGTCGGCAAAAAACTTCATCAATAGTTCGATACCAAAATGAGCAGCAATGAGACCAAGGGCGCCTCCGCACAAGCTGATGATCACAGACTCACAAAGCAGCTGCTCGATAATACGAGTACGGCTTGCACCTAACGCAGAGCGGATGGCAATCTCCTTGCGCCGAGCAAATGTGCGTGCGAGGACGAGATTGGCAACGTTCGAACAGGCAATCAAGAGGATAAAAGCCACAGCTCCAAGCATCATGATTAAAGCTGGACGAACTTTGCCAACCGTCTCTTCGCGTAGAGAACGGACGATGGCTCCCCAGCCTTTGTCGTCTTCCGGATAGCTCTGTTCAAGATTTTTTGAGATGGTGTTCATGTCTGCCTGCGCCTCTGAAAGAGTTACGCCAGGCTTAAGGCGGCCGATCGCGAGAAAGTGATGCTCGCCGCGTACTGCTGCCTGTTCGGCAGTCAAAGCAAGTGGAACCCATACTTGAGCAAATTCTGGTTTGGTCATCTTCGGTCCCATTACGCCGATGATGATGTATGGATCTCCATCGAGATGGATGGTCTTGCCCAGCACATTGGGATCTGAGCCGTAATGAGTCTGCCACAACTTATAGCTTAGGACCACCTCATGATTGTGACCGGGGCGATCTTCCTCCGGCAGAAAGGCACGGCCGTAAAGCGGCTGAACTCTGAGCACCGGGAAAAAGTCATAACTTACGGGGCTTGCACTGATTGCTTCGGCCTTTCCGACCCCGGTGATGTCGTATCCTGCGCCGGTGTACAAGGCCATCTGCTCAAAGACGTGGTTCTGTTTCTGCCAATCGAGAAAGTTTGCTGCTGACACCGAAAATTCTGTCATCCCGGGAAAGCTTGACTGTGGAGGAGTATGCCAGAGTTGCACAAGGCGGTTAGCGTCGCGAAAAGGTAGAGGCTCTAATAAAACTCCATGAACAATACTGAATATGGCGGTATTCGCTCCAATGCCAAGCGCCATGATGAGGCCTGCCGCGCACGCAAATGCTGGACTTTTCAGCAACAGTCTTATCGCAAATTTCAGATTCCGCATGAGCGCAGTCATTCGACACCTCCACCTATACCGAGGTTGGAGCAATTTTCAGGCCAGCTTCACTGTGCCAAATCTCATTTGGCATCAATCAGTTTGCACCGCAGCAGAAAAATCAGCTGTCCACTTTTTGATGCAGGCGTCCAATAGTGGACATTGCTGTTTGTCCTTGCAATAGACCGTCTTCAGGCGACGCTGATAGAGTAGCGCTCGCCAGCCTCGGTCGGCGCGCTCCATAGGTTTCCCCGATTTTCGGCTTCAACAGGTTTGCCGTCACGAATGCGGGTGATGCCGACTGGTTTCTGTCCCCAGGGATTTACAAACTGAAGCTTCGCGCCCTTCTCACTAAAAACCTCGAATCGGACAACATGTAAGCCGTCATAGGCCGCGCTGACGAGAAACGCACCGACAGCGCGAAGATTCTCGAAGCTCGCTGGACCGAGGTTTAAGGTATTCGGAAATACTCGAATTGTGCCGGTATAGCTCTGCAGCATGCATTCGTTGAGGACCACCGGCACAGCAAAGTTCTCGCACCACAACCCCATCCGCATGAGGAAGTCGAAGTCGGTCGTAAGGCTGTAACGACCGCCGATCTCGCGCAGACGATCATTGGAAACTCCGTCCGGCAGCATGCAGTACTCGATCTGCTTCTTGAACCAATCGAGATCGAGCATGCCCAGACGAGCCCGAATCAGCGGTTGCGAAACGAGATCGTTCCCGCCCTCTAGTCGCATTGTCTTTGCAGTGAGGGTTGCGATCTCGAGAAATTTCCGGCCAGTATCCAGTCCGACCTGCTCTCCGGGGAAGACAGGCGCCAGTGTGATTGGGACGTTGTAAACATGTTCGGGTGGAGCGTTGCTGATATCGAGCCAGACGTCTCCGAACGGGCCTTGTGCCTTCGGATAAGGTGCGAGATTTGCGCTGATTTCCTTCCAGTGTTGGCGCTCCTCCACATCCTGTCCAAGGATGGTGGACGCAGTATCCATCGCATCAAGCACAAACTTGATGAGCACAAGATCAAGAATGCAGTCTTTGTTGAGCTTGAAGTCAACGGTAAAGCCCCAGTTTTCCGAGGAGACCGAGGGGAAGACATGGTAGAAACCATCATCCTCTTTGGTGAGATAGGCCGCCAGAAAGCGCGCTGCAGAGCGCATCGTCGGATAGACTCTTGCGAGATATTTCTCATCTTGCGTATAGAGAAATTGCCACCACAGGCTTTGTACAGCCCACGGGGTCATACAAATCTGGTAACCCCACGGTGGAACCGGATACGGAACAATCTGACTCGGAACTGGATAGGCTGAAAGCGGAAAGAAGGCTCCCGGCAGATTGAAGCTGTCATGAGCAAACTTCTCTGACATCGGTCTCAGATTTTCGACCAGTTCCACATACGGTTGATGCATGTCGATATGGTTGCTCGAGAAGACACCCCAGTAGACCTGTTGGCAGTTGTAGTCGAGGTGGTAATCACTGTGCCAGGCGCTGCCGATGTCCCTATAAGACCAGTTCGCGAACAATCCCGGGGCGGTCTTATGCTTCCGTAAGCAGCACGCAAGGAAGTATTGGTTGTGATACCAGGTGCGTTCGAGTTCCTGGTCAAGAATATTTACGGCAGAAGCAGACCAGAATTCCCGCCAACGCGCTTCGGATCGATGCTTCAGATCATCGAAGTGCACTTTGGATGCAGCGGCAACGCTTCGGCTTGTGAATGCCGCAGTGTCCAACTCAGCCGCGGTGTAGACATGGGTCTGCGGAATTGTGATCCACGAAGCAGCATCCTCGCTGGCTGAAGTTTGTGCCTCAAGCCGCTCGAGAAGTATGTCGCGTGGAGTTGCCACAGCAATATCGAGGCGGAGAGCGCGGCTGTCCTTCGGAGTGAAGACCAGGCTCTTGCTGGAGTCGATCTGGCTAGTCGACCAGATTCCGAGGAGACGACCATGAAGCGCGAAGTTGCGATCCATCTCCGAGCGAGGTGGATTCGGGTTGCTCTCCGACGGCCCGATTGCTGGGAAGTACTGGAAGCATGAGAATTCGCCCGCATCTCCGTCCACCCACTGCTTGAGTTCTGGTCTCGGCAGCTGATCTGGACTTGCCTCCACATGGCCTGAATCAAAAGCGCCCGAATGGAAGCCATCGATTTGAGGAGAGTAGATAACAGACAAGTCTGGAACAGAGGCATCCGTCGAAACTGTGAGCCGGCCTGAGTCCCAATCGACGAATGCAGTGCATCGTGCGGCGCGTTCTGGATCCTGTAAAGTCTTGATTTTTAGATCGAGCGTGAAGACTCCGTTGGCCGGACTAAGAGAGTAGGTTTTCGGCTCCACCCATCGCGAATCCCATTTCAACCAGACTGTCCCACAGCCCCACGGGCGCGGCCACGCTTTTCTATAAGATCTCCCGACCCTTTCACAGTATGTCCGGAAAAACTCTGCGTCTTCTACGGACAAAGAGTTTCCTTTAGCTTTGAGTTCTGCACTTGCCTTTCGCCACATATCGAGAATCTCGGAGAAAGGGCGCACTTCTTTGTCGCTTTCTTCTGTTACCCGGATATCCCAGCAGTCACTCTTCGAAATGTGGAAAGCGAGAGCGTCAGGCCGTACTACAGCGCATACTCCAACGTCTCCGTTGCCCAGCAGCATGCCCTCGAAGTAGGTTGGCCCCGGTTTCGTTCTCACAAAAGTGTGGCCGCCGGCACGCTCGAACGCATCGATTTTGTGAAGATTCGCCTGTGGCGATGAACGCGCAGTCTGGGGAGACGCGGTAGCCGGCCCGACGGCTGCCAGAGATGCCATGGCAGAAGTTTGAAGAAATTCGCGGCGAGTCGTTTTCATGATCTGTGCAATGCCTTTTCCCGCGTATGCGGACTCGATCTTGCTGGACCTCGCCCGAGTTTCTCATGACGAAGTAGCGAGGAAATGTTAGCGATAGAAACTGATGAGCTTCTGCTGATCTTCCCGCAGAAGCCCATCCTTACGTCGCAGTCGCTCCGTGCTCAGAACGCGTACTTCAGCGAGAGCTGGAAGAAACGCGAATCCGGCGTGTTGTTTTGGAAGAACTGTGGTCCGGTGATCTGGCCAGCATTATTGTTGAGCGAGTTGGTGGGAGCCCCCAGAGTTGGGTGGTTCAACAGATTGAACGCATCGGCGCGGAACTGAAGATTCTGCTCCCGCCAAACAGGAAACGTCTTGAAGATGGACATATTGAGTCGGTTATAACCCGGTCCATACAGCGTATCCTGCAGGCCACCAAGCAGACGGATGGCAGTTGCCGTATCGCGCACAGGTCCCTCGAACAGGACAGGAACTCCATCCGAATTTACTGACCCCACAGGGTGGGTTGCATCCGAGATGGTCTCACCGGGTAACGGGTTCGCCAGAGCGCAAGGGTTGAACCAGTTTGCCTTGTTGTGGACCTGAGCCGGGCAGGTAACACTTGGATTGCTCGGATCAGGCGAGCCGCCGCCGGAATAGGGGTCACGAACGATCGTCGCGCGTGCTCCGCCGCCAGCTGCCGTGCTGATGTTGGGCGATATGGAGAAGGGAGTGCCGGTTTGCGCTACCCAGGTCAATGACGTCGACCAGCGTCCGATAGCTTCGTCGACCCACTTGGAAGAGTTGCCGAGGAACGCTTTGCCCCTGCCGGCCGGGAGCTCGTAGCTTCCATTAATCGTAAAGCGGTTCCGTACATCGTAGACGGAGTTGGTGTATTCATCGATGAACGGAATGAGTGCCTGATTCCTGCTTCCGACTGCAGCAAAGTTGCCGCCCGCATCGCTGGCATCATCCATGGCGTGAGCCAACGTGTACGTACCTAGGAATGACAGACCGTGCGAATACCGCTTCTCGACTTTGGCCTGCAGCGAATTGTATGTGCTGACACCTGCATAACTGATCTGACCTACGCCGCCGAGATCCGGAAACGGGTTGAATGACTGAGTGTTGGTTCCAGGACGGAAGAGTCCAGGAACGGTGTTGGGATTGTTGTAGAGGCTGAGATGCCGGGACACGTTGCCTACATAGCTGACGGTGAAGGCCATGTTCGGGGTAATGGCCTGCTGGACTGAAAAGCTGTAGTTCATCGTGTACGGCGTCTTGATCTTGGCGTCGGTCGCATGGAAGCCCGGATAAGAAACGTAGTTCTGAAGTCCGCCGTTGTCCGTGATGACATGTTGAACGCCCTGCTCGAGCGAGATCCCCTGTACGAACAAAGACGGGCAACTGCCGGTGACGCAGCTTGCCGGGATGAACTGTGCCTGATTGGAGAACGGAAAGTTCGCACCAAGGTTTGTGTTGCCTTCCGACATCAGGCCGCCATAGAAGATGCCGAAGCCCGAGCGCACAACTGTGTTCAGGAGAGGCTGGTAGGCAAAGCCAATTCGGGGAGCGAAGTTGGTCTTCTGGCCTTCAGCGAGACGATCGTTGTCGACGTACTGGATGGAGACATTGTCCTTGGCCAGCAGCGCCGGGAAGTTTGAACCGAGCGGGACATTGCTGGCGCTCTTGGGATACTCGTATACGGCAGACCCCGTCCCGAGTCCCAGTGGACCATTGACAACGAGGTTGGCGTGCTGGCCGCCGTTTTCCTTGTACGGTTGGTAGTAGTCGTAGCGCACGCCCAGATTGAGAGTTAGCGTATGTGTGACCTTCCAGTCGTCCTGAACATACCCTGCGCGATACCATTGCGCATCGTTTACATTTGGGGCGTTAGCTAAATAGGAGCTGCTCATCTGGTTCGCCAGGAAATCTGCTACGGCATTGCCGGTGAAGCTGACACCTGGAAGACCCGTGAAAGTGCCGTTGTAGTAGTACAGTCCGAGGGATGCGGGGGCAAACTGATAGGCGAAACGAACCGCCTGGAGCGACAGTCCAGCCTTAAGCGAGTGGTTGCCGATATTGAAGGTTACATTGTCGAGGATCTGGTAGACGTTCTGTCCTTCGTTGTTGGTGCCTTCGGAGCCCCATGAGTTGATACCGCTTACACCGCCGTACGGCAAACCATATTGCCCGGGGCCAGGAGTAGGAACGCCTCCGAGTCCGAGGGAAGCCGCGATGTTTGGCTCATACGCATGCGCCTGAACGAACTTTGAACGGCCCCAGTTGTAACCGAAGCGAAATTCATTTGTGATCCGCGGGCTGAAGATGTGCGTTTCGCTCAGCATGAAGTTCATGAAGAGGCTAGGATCGCTCTCTCCACCATACCCGCTGCCGTCGAGGAGTGGTCCCAGAGGCAGATCATTGAGCTTCTGCTCGTGGGAGTAGCTGTAGCGAGCGTAAGTCTGGTCTTTTGGGCTGATGTTCCAGTCCAAACGCTGATCCCATTGGATCGTATTGTCATGTACTCCGAGATTGACGTTGTAGTTGTTATAGGTCTTACCGTTATTGGCGTTCGGTTGAGGATAGAGAGTCAGGATATTTTGTGCGATCGAGTTGATCTGTCCCGGACAAAATACATTCGCCTGACCATTGCAGGTGAGCGGCTGAGCCGCGTTCGCGGAATTCGGCTGATACAGAGTAACTGCAGGCGAATCCGTGAGCGCCGAATTGAGCAATTCTGAGAAATTGCCCTGCCGCATCAGCGGAGTCGGTACCGTCGTGATATTCGGGTTACTGATTGCGATACGGTTCACTTCGATATCGCCGAAATAGAAGAGTTTGTTTTTCCAGATGGGAAAGCCGAGCGTCGCGCCAAACTGGTTCTGGTGGTATGGCGGAGTGGTCTGCGCGTTCCACGGAGTCGCGTCAAGGTTTGTATTGCGGAAATATTCCCAAACGTCCCCGTGAATCTGGTTCGTTCCCGACTTGATGCTTGCGCTCATCACCGCGCCGGCGGAGTGACCGAACTCGGCACTGAAGTTGCTTGTCTGCAGGTTGAACTCCGAAAGAGCGTCGGGGGGAGGCCGCATCACGAAGCTTGAACCGTTCAGGAAGTCGGTGAGGTTGCTGTTGTTGTCGACACCGTCAAGAATAAAGTTGTTCTGTTCTGCGCGTTGCCCGTTTGAGACGAAGTCGCCGGTACCGCTGCCGCGGGTAGCACCACTATTTGAGGAAGCGGAGACCGCGCCGGCAGTGAGCTGTGCGATATACACCCAGTTGCGGCCGTTGAGTGGCGTCTGGTTGATCTCCTTTGTATCAATGGTCTGTCCTACAGCACTGGTCTCACTTTGTAACAGCGGAGCCTCACTTGAGACTGTGACCGTTTCTGACACTGCACCTGGTGTCAGGCGAAGATTCACTTCAAGGCGTTGCTGAGCGTTGACATGCAAATTTTGACGCGTCAGGGTTTGAAACCCGGTGACAGATACGCTCGCGGTATAGTTGCCGATCTTGATTGGCGAAAACGTGTAATTTCCACTCTGATTGGATTGAGCCTGAAGGGTGAGCCCGGTTTCGTTATCCGTGAGCGTGACATTTGCTCTGGCCAGAACGGCTCCAGTGCTATCGCTTACAGTTCCGGTGATGGCACCTTGATCGACCTGGCTCCATCCGGCCCTCGGCAGCAGGAATGTAATAGCGAACAAGAAAAGTCCTGATCTCATCAATCGGTATGTCCATGTCCGATGGCTTTTCCTCCCATTCAGAAAGTTAGAACTTCCCGTTTCTGAAAGCGCCGACAGACTGCTCTTCCCGGGCGCTTGAAATGAAATGTCATGCATTTGGTACGGCCTCCTGAGCGCCGTCAAAAAACCATAGTGAGCGCTCACAGGCAGACCACGTTAGGTATCAAACATTATTTGTCAATTGCTCCAAATTAAATTATTGATTTTACACATATTATCTATTTGCCATTGTCGAATTTCTGCAAAATGTGAGCGCTCGTCGTGAATGTACTATCTCCGGAAGTATGAAGCGTTCGCCTCTATATCGAACCTCGGAGGCTGAGTTTACGATCGTGGCTTTTCGTATCGAGCGCTCGACACAGCGACCATTGACGGGCTCAATATAACGCAGGTAGGATGCCGACTGGTAAAGATGAGCGCTCACTCTAAAGAAACCAGCAAATCCCGCAGAGATCTCCGCAAGCACGAGATAGCGGAAGTTCTTCTGGCCGAAATCGTCGGTGGAACCCTGGCTCCTGGGGAGCAAATATCAGAAAGAACCTGGGCTGCAAAATTCGGCGTTGCCCAGGCATCGATCCGCGAAGCCATCAATATTCTCGCGCACGAGGGCTTTGTCACCAAGGAGTCGGGCCGAAGCGCCAGGGTGGTGAAGCTCAGTGAAGAAGATGTGGTTCAGCTCTATGAGGTTCGTGCGGGACTTGAAGGGATGGCTGGATATCTCGCCGCGTCTGGGAGAGCCGACGTCTCCCACCTGCAATCCATCGTGCAGGGGATGCGCGGTGCATCTCAGGCGCGTGACAGCAAGGCGCTGACGGATTGGGATCTTCAGTTTCATCTGGAGCTCTGCAGAATTTCCGGCAACCCCCATCTCCTCAGTTATGCTCAAAAGATCCTTCGACCGTTCTTTGCATTTGTGCGAATGAGAGTCAGTGTCAGCGGTCAGGGAACGTCGGCCTGGGGACAGGATGTCGACTCGCATCAGCACATTGTCGATCTAATTCAAGAAGGAGAAGCCGATCTCGCGGAGCACTACGTAAAGAAGTCTATGGTCCGCTTCGCATCTACCGCTCGCAAGAACTGGATACTGCATGACAAACGATCCGAAGAACAGCCTCCGGTCAAAGACGGCCGAAGAAGGAGAAACAATTCGTCGAGCCAAACCGGCGAATCGACGTGATGCCGGCTCTGGGCAAAGCGATATCACGATTGAGTCGGTATTAGAGTCGTCGGCCTCGTGGCGCGAGGTGACAACCCACGCAACCGGGCCGGCTGGCAGCTTGCCGCTATCTGCGGAGATGTTGCTGTCACAGCCATCGGGAAATCTATTCGGTTTGTCGCAGAATGCGGGCATGGGCTGGGATCCCAGCCGATTGCTTGATCCTGAATTCCTCATCCTAAGTACGCACGGTGGGCTGCGCGCAGACAATGGACGGCCCATTGCGTTGGGATTCCATACCGGACATTGGGAAGTGGGCCTGCTGGTCGCCGAGGCGGCACGAGAGTTAAAGTCACTTGGTTCGATCCCATTTGCGGGTGCGTGCACCGATCCTTGTGACGGAAGAACACAAGGTACCACGGGAATGATGGATTCCCTGCCCTTTCGCAATGATGCGGCAATGGTGTTGCGCAGGCTCATGCGTTCTCTGCCGACGGGTAAAGGCGTACTCGGTGTGGCGACGTGCGACAAGGGTCTGCCCGCCATGATGATGGCGCTTGCATCGGCCGGGGCGCTCCCCGCTGTGCTCGTGCCGGGCGGAGTCACTCTCCTGCCTGAGTCTGGCGAGGATGCGGGCAAGGTACAAACAATCGGCGCGCGGTTTGCGCAACAGCAGATCACATTGGAATACGCCGCCGAAGTTGGCTGTCGCGCCTGTGCAAGTCCCGGAGGCGGCTGTCAGTTTCTCGGTACAGCGGCTACTTCTCAGGTTGTCGGAGAAGCACTCGGTCTGTCGCTCCCGCACACAGCCCTCGCTCCTTCGGGTCAGCCAATCTGGCTTGATGCCGCCACACGCTCAGCGCGAGCGTTGCGCCGTCTGGAACAGATGCGCATAGGAGTGAAGGACGTATTGACGGACGGCGCTCTGCGCAATGCGATGGTGCTGCATGCAGCATTTGGCGGTTCGACGAATCTATTGATTCATCTGCCGGCAATAGCCTTTTCTGCGGGACTGAAACGGCCGACTGTTAACGAATGGGCAGCGGTGAATCGCGAAATTCCGCGTCTCGTAGATGCTCTACCGAACGGGCCGCGAGGGTTTGCCACCGTACAGGTATTCCTGGCGGGGGGCGTTCCGGAGGTCATGCTGCATCTGCGAGCCGCTGGACTTCTCGATACCAGTGTTTCGACAGTATCAGGTGCGACGCTCGACTCATGCCTGGACTGGTGGCAGCAGAGCGAGCGCAGGAACGATGTTCGCAAGCGACTGCAAGAACTCGACGGTATAGAACCTGAAGATGTCATCATGAGCCCTGACCACGCCCGGGCTCGCGGCCTGACTTCCACACTCTGCTTCCCTATGGGAAATCTTGCTCCGGAAGGCTCAGTCATCAAGAGCACGGCAATTGATCCATCGCTTGTGGATGAAAATCAGGTCTACCGGCATCGCGGACCATCCAAAGTATTCATCACCGAAGCAGATGCGATCGAGGCAATCAAGAACGGCAAGATCGGACACGGCGATGTGATTGTCTTGATCTGCGGCGGACCAAAAGGCGCAGGTATGCAGGAGACTTATCAGGTAACCTCAGCGCTCAAGGCCCTTCCACACTGCAAGCACGTCGCGGTATTGACAGACGCTCGGTTCAGCGGAGTATCAACAGGCGCATGTGTGGGACATATCTCTCCCGAAGCACTCGCGGGTGGCCCAATCGGAAAGGTGCACGATGGAGACGTGATCGAGATCATGATCGATCGTCTCAAGCTGGAGGGCTCAGTCAGCCTTATAGGCGATGCCAAACGTACTTTTCAGGCAGACGAAAGCGATCAAGTGCTAAAACAGCGTTCCCCACGCTCAGATCTGAAGCCGCATCCGCAGCTACCTGCAGATACGAGGTTGTGGGCTGCCTTAGTGCAAGCGAGTGGCGGCGTTTGGAGTGGCTGCGTCTACGACGCTGATGCGATCATCGCTAAATTAGAGAAATGATCGTACTTCGATTCTGGTTCCCTGAACAGACGAAAGTTTTATGTTGATTTAGAGTCATAGAGAAATGAAAAAACTTAGAACAGCAGTCATCGGTACTGGTTTCATGGGCCGCGTCCATCTCGAGGCTTTACGTCGCACGGAAGGTGTTGAGGTTGCGGCGGTCGTTGGACGTGAATCCGGCTCAGCGGAAAAGCTCGCCCGTGGGTTCGATATTCCCTGGACAGCAGACCTAGCCAAAGTCCTGGAAGACTCATCGATCGATGCAGTTCATGTGTGCACACCTAACGCGAGTCATTACGCGTTGTCTCTCGCTGCCCTCAGGCAAGGAAAGCATGTGCTCTGCGAAAAACCACTCTCTGTCTCTGTGGCCGAAGCTGAGGAGTTGGTAAACGTAGCCAAGGATAAGAGCCTAAGGAATTGCGTGTGCCACAATCTCCGCTACTATCCCATGGTGCAACAGATGCGCGCAATGAGAGAGCGGGGCGAACTTGGCGAAATCCTCGTCGCTCAGGGGACATATTCGCAGGATTGGCTACTCTACGAGACTGATTGGAACTGGAGGGTCGATCCAACCGCCGGTGGCCCTCTTCGCGCCATGGCTGATATTGGCACTCACTGGTTTGACATGGCGGGCCATATCACTGGATTGAACATCACGTCTCTCTCCGCCGACCTGCAGACCTTCCATAAGCAGCGGCGCCGACCACGTCAACAGAATGAAACGTTCGGGGGTAAGCTTTTAAAGGACCAGGATGCAGATCTTATCCATGTCGAATCGGATGACTTCGCAAGCGTGAGTTTTCATCTCGGCGAACGCGCGCGCGGAACGATGACAGCAAGCCAGGTTTCCGCAGGACGCAAGAACCGCCTCTGTATCGAAATTTACGGAACTGAGGCTTCCGTTGCTTGGGATCAGGAGCGTCCGGACGAACTTTGGATCGGTCGCCGTAATGCGCCGAATCAGACGATCATCAAAGATCCCTCGTTGCTCCTCGCAGGAGCACAACGTTTTGCGGATCTACCCGGAGGTCATTCCGAGGGATACGATGACACGTTCAAGCAGGTGTTTCGGCGGTTTTACGCTTCGATTCTCGATCCTGATCTGGCTCCGGAGTATCCCCAGATGGAAGATGGTTTACGGCAGATGAAGTTGCTGGATGCTGTTCTCGTCAGCAGCAAGAGCCGGAGTTGGATAGACCTGCCGACGGACTAGTTAGGCGGCACAGCGCGAAAAATGCTGTTGTGGAACGCCACTTAGAGGCGTTCGTTACGAGAGACGAAGCACACTAACTCCTTCAAACGGAACGCGAACTTCGACCGCACCGTTGTGGATTGTTTGAGACCCGTTGTCATAGATATCCGTCGCCGTCTTATAGCGGGATGGCACCTGGATTTTTGCGGTCTGGTCGGTTATCTGATCATTGAAGACGATCAGTAGGCTGCCGCTCGATGACTCAATCAACCGTGGGCGAACCTTGTCAGACGAAATGACCCGTTGCACCGCCTGACTTACAATCTCGCGGACGAGATCCATGCCTTCCTGGGAGCCGTCTTCGATGCTCGCTCCCAGATTGGTCCCGAAGTAGTAGACCTGGCCTTTGCCTACCTTCTTGACTGCTGCGACAGGGGTCGATTCGTACGACGCGATAACCTTTGCTGATGAGACTGTGATCGGAGTGAGGAAAGTATGCGCTTTTACGGTCGTCTTTATAGGTTCGGTGAACATGAGCCGGCCTTCGATATAGACACGTTCGGAGGGAGGTAAATCTTCAGGTTTGGGATTCCCTTTCAGATCGTTCTGCATCATGTATAGGCTTTCCTGTTCGCGATAGCCGAACACCTCGGCGAGCCCGAACGCCGGAACCACAGGGTTGTAGACCATGTGCTCATCGTAGGACGCGAACCCGGTTTCGAGAAGAAGCGTTCCTCCACCCTCGACGAATTGCCGCAAGCGATCACATGTTTCCTGCTTTCCGATGAGATGCCACGGCGCAATGATGACTTTGTATTTGTCGCTGCTGTTAAGGCTCTGAGGCTCGATGAAATCCACGAGCACATCGCTGTTCCATAGAGCCTTGTAGTAGCCGGCAAAAGACATGGTCGATGCGTCCTCATTGCCGCTCATCGCGAAGGTCAGAAGGGCATTGTCGATGTCCACAACAACGGCGACTTCGGGACCAGGTTTGTAATCCTTGATGATCTCCCACTGCGCCTGAATGAGCTTGCAGTCCTGAGCGGCTTCAAGTATGCGCTCGCTTGCTGAGCCATCGCGTTCAACCAGGCCGAAGCCGGTAGACTCCGTTCCTGTGGCTTCCGTGAGATAGCACCAATAGACAATGCCTTTCCCGCCCATCGCCACCAGCATCCAGTTCCACAAGCGGATATCACGCGGCCTCATTTGCGGGCTGCGACGAATCCCACTGCTCCCATGTCCGCCCTGCAGTTCTGTGATCCAGAATGGCTTGCCTGCCGCAGCAGCGCGAGTCAATTCAATCTGCGCGGCGCTGAAATAAATCGGAGTTCCCAGCCATCGGGGAAAACATGAAAGCCCCCAATATTCCACTAGCTCAGCCAGACGCCAGGGATTGACCGCCTGAATAGCGAGCGGGATAATCGCGGCCTGGCTGAAGACATGGCTTTCGAGGATACTGCGAGTATCTACGGAACGAAGTGTCTTGACGCGGAATCGCATCTCTTCCGTGCTTCTTTCGATCATGAAGCGCCGCCAGTCTACCCAATCGATGTAGGAGCCTGGTCCGCGCGGCGGATCGATGACCTTCCAGCTTGGGTAACGGCGCACCCATGCCTCGCTTAGTTTCTCAAGGGTGCCATAACGTTTTTTCAGCCAGTTCTGGAAAGATGCGATCGTCTTATCGCAATAGCAATAGAGCTTTTGATCCGTTGAGGTATTGAACTCGCGTCCTCCGGCAGGCTCGAGCTGCGGCTCGTTCCACACATCGTATGCGTACATCGACGAATGCTTGGAAACGACCTTCGCCAGCTCCAGAAGAAATCTCTCCGCGGCTTCTTTCACAGGAGTCCAGTCCATACATAAGCTCGGCCATCCGCCGCTCATATTTTTCCCGACAGTCTGGAGGCGCTGGGGTGAACCGAGGGCGTCAACGAAGCGCGATTCCGGATGCGCGGCCTCAAGCCAATAGGGAGCCTCTTCGATAACCGCGCCCATCAGGACTTTCAAGCCCAGTCGATCGCAATCACTAAGGACTTCTTCAATTTCCGTGAAGTCAAACTTTCCCTGCTCGGGATTGAGATAGACCCATGAACAATAGATACGAATGATGTTGAACTTGTACTCGTTCGCAATTGCCTTCAACATCTCGTGACGTAAGGCACGTGGAGGATTCGGTGGCCGAAAGAACTCCGCCCCATAGATAAACTCTTCAGGCATCGGGATAGAACGCTGACTATCTGCTGCTTGAGCGAACGCGGACGCAGGTCCTGCCAAAATACGCAACCCTCCCCAGTTGGCTGCGATCAGGCCCGTAGCGGTTCGTATAAATGTTCTTCGTGACACCTCTTGAGACATCGACATCTTCCTTCCATGCGGCTGGTTGAGCCGGATTCCTTGCTTAGTGCGTCTTAAACGTCCGCTAGCGATTGTCCGGTGCATTCCGATCACGGATGCAGGGTCGCCCTCATCTTCTGTTCGCTGAGTTGATTGAGCGTATCGGCTTTATTGCTGCTGAATTGCTGGCCCAGTTGGGCGAACAGCGCTTTTGCTTCCTCTCGCTTGCCCAAAGCCATATAGGCTCTTCCAAGCAAATAGGTCGTATTGCGCGTGTCTCGCTGCGGATTTGGATCGAGGTCGCGTGCAATCTTCAGGTCAACGAGCGCGTCCTGTGGGCGGCCCGCTTCGAGCAGTGTCGATCCACGGAGTACTCTGGCCGAAACGGAGTTTGAGTTGAGTGTGATCGCTTGATTGAGTTCCGCTAAGGCACGGTTGGCATTCGCCGAATCTACCCGGAGTAGACACTCTGCCAGCAAGTAGTGAAGATCGGAATCCTCAATTCCGGATGCGATAGCATTCCTCAACACCTTCTCCGCTTCGTCATACTTTGATTGCCGATAGTCCACCAGAGCCATGAAGAAGGAAGGATCTGGGATCTGGGGAGCCAGCTGCGCTGCTGCGGAAAAGTCACGGTAAGCGTCGTCGGACCGATCCTGAGATAACGCGATGGTGCCTCGCATTGAAAGCGCTTCGGCACTCTGAGGAAACGCCGCGACAGCTTTGTTGGCTACCTGAGCGGCCTTGTCCATCTCCGATGTATCTACGAAGAGCGTGATGAGATTGAAGTATCCATAAGGATTCGATGGATTCTGCCGGATGTTCTCGGCCATAACTGTATAGGCATCTTGATATCTCTCAAGCTTGGAATACGCCACGCCGAGGAGATCGGCACATTTGGCGTCGAAGACGCCCGCAGAACGGAGTGCCGTGAGTGTATCGATCGCAGCCTGATAATGACCGAGCTCAAAGGAAGCCAGCGCTATGGCGTAGCCATGTGTAAGGGGATCCGGCACATCGTCCCGAAGCGACTTAAAGATTTTGAGAGCCTCAGAAGAATCGTGGGCCTTACCGTAGAGCCAGCCGACATTGAATCGCTGAACGGGTGAAAGGTGAGGACAGGATTCAAGTCCTCGCAGGAGCCTTTTCGCTCCCTGATAGTCTTGCTTCTCGAGAAGTGATCCAACCTGCGCGAAGGTCTTGTCTGGCATGCAGGCTTGTTCTTGTTGCGCCATCGAAGGGACACCGAACGCACTGAGATACAGGAACACGGCAAGCCACAGCGTAACCGCCTTCATCCCGCGTGCGTGAGACGGTCGACGTATCATCTGCTGACTGGCCACCTGAAAATTGCCATCTCCCAATTTCTATTTATGTTTTTGCGGAGCACCACTGTTGAGCGGGTAAAAGCGGAACGAGGCCCTGAAGGAGTTCCCGTTCCGCCATCGTTTAGAAGAGCACCTTCAGTCCGAACTGAATTTCGCGAGCTGAAGCACTGGATGAGGTAATGCTTCCGAACGCTGACGACTGAACGTTGTTGTTAGGCGATCCGAGCTGAGTTCGATTGAACAGGTTGAAAAATTCAGCTTTGAATTGAGTGGTGAACCGTTCAATCTTGAAGTCCTTTCTTGCGTTGAAGTCCACATTCAGGTAGCCGGGGCCAATAAGGTCATTTCTGCGTTCGTTGCCAAATGTATATGGGGTTGGGACGGTAAACTCCAACGGGTTGAGCCATTGCTGTCTCGTCTGGGGCGCGCTCCCCGTTGCATTTGCAATTCGTTCGGCCCTCTGGGGTCCGCCACCGGTGTTAGCCACATCACCACCGGCCATGGCGCTAAACGGCAAGCCAGTATCAGCAGTAAAAATTCCGCCAATATTCCACCCGCCGAGAACGGTGTTGACGACGGAATTTGTGTTATTCAGGAACGCCTGTCCCTGGCCAACCGGGAGCGCATAGGAGGCTGCAAATGAGAGCATGTGCTTCCTGTTGTAGTCAGACGGACCATAGTCCTGAGCGAGGTTGTAGAAGTTGGTGATGGTGTCGGCCTGCGGATCCGAGGCCAGATCCATCGACTTGCCATAGGTATAGGCGAACAGGTAATAGAGGCCGTGTCCGAGTTCCTGCTTGAGTTTTACCTGGAGGCCGTTGTAGCTTGCAGTTCCTTCGTTGTAGTCCCAGGGAATCGGACCGCCGTATTGCGGATACGGTTGCCGAGCTGAGATCGGCCCCGGGCCGGGAACGGTTGCCGAATTCGCGAGTGGCTGCAGGAATTGGTGCCTGCTGCCGGAGGCGACGTAGTGCACACCAAGAACCAGGGTTCCCGTCAATTGCTGTTCCAGACCGAGGTTCCATTCCATCGAGTAAGGAATGGAGGGATGCGGACTGCCGCCGAAACTCGCGAGCGGCTTGTTGGGATCGAGGAATGTTGAGGCTGCGGGAAGCGTGTTGATGAACACCCCCGGGTAGCCAAGGTCCTGATTGTTGATCGTGGTGTAGATGCCACTGGGCCAGGACAAACGGATGTCGGATTGCTCTTCGATCAGCGTGTTATTGTGATCGTCGATGATCACAAATGCGCCCTGGATCGCGGTTCTGTTATGTGGCTGGTAAACAAAGCCGAAGCGCGGTTGCCAACCGTTCGTCTGTGCATAGTAATAGCTGCTCGGTCCAACGGCCTTCGGGAAGAGCGGCAGAACGGGCCCAGTGACCTGGAAAATTCCGCTCAGGACATCCAGACCGGAATTGATTTTGGCGAATTTGGGCGGTGTGATGTAGTCGTAACGGAGACCATAGGAGAGCACCAGATTCTTGCGAATGCGCCATGAATCCTGCCCATAGAAGCCATACCAATTGATCTTCTGATCTTCCGAAGTGTCGCCTACCCACGGAGTATAGCTGTCCGGGGTTCCAACAAGAAGACTGGCAGGACCATAGCCCGTGCTTTGCGACGCATCAACGGACGTGCCGTTCTGGGTGAAGTTCATCGTGTACTGCCAGCCATCATCAAAGCTGTGAATCCGGTAGTACATGCCTCCGACACCGATGGTATGGTTTCCAACGATCTTCGAAAGATCAGCGTGATAGTCACTATTCTTCTGCGGTCCAACGGGAGCTGCAAACTGGCTGACTCCGGTGTATCCGTTTGCGACACCGACGCCCGGGCCAAGCGGCAAGTCGTTTTTCACGGGAGCGGTCTGAGTGAAGTTCAATGCGCTGAGGAAGTCGGCACCCGCCGGCTCGTCAAAGACGCTGAATGACGTTTCGGTGTAGCCATAACGGATATTCAGGATCGTATTCGGACTGAAGATGTGGGTATATCCACCTGCAAACGCTCGCGAGTAGTTGGACTTCTCCCCCGAGTAGCCCGGGAAGCCTTCCGGGCTTGTCACGTTGTTGTTCGAGCGGTTAAACCGGAAAAAGACCGTGTTGTTCTGGTTGAATTCGTGGTCCACACGCACGCCGACCTGGTCTGCCTGCGTTGAGGTATTGCCATTGAATGCGTAGTTTGGAAGAACCCCAGGCCCAACGTTCAGGTTCGGGGACGGATAGTACTTATCCAGAATGGCGAGCGCTGCCGGGTTGAGTTGATTTGTGGGAATCGTATTGTTCGGGTACGGGTTCCTGATGATCTTCGTTGCATCTTTGGGATCGGTAGTCGTGGAATAGGGATCGTAGATTTCATTTGCATATTCCAGACGTCCGAGATCATCGGTTCCGATCGGTGTCGTTCCCAAAACTGACGAAAAATCTCCGCCACGCATCGCGTCGGTCAGAGTAGCAGAGAGATATGACTGAGTTTCTTCAGAGCGAAACCCCTCCCAATACCCGGAAAAGAATGTGTGGTTCTTGATGATCGGCCCACCAACGTACAGCCCGTATTGGTTCTGCTTGTATGGCGTATCCGTCGTGGCAGGATAGGTGTGTGCATCGAGTACATTGTTTCGAATGAACTCGTACACTGCCCCATGAAAGGCATTCGTGCCTGAGCGGGTCACGAGATTGATATTTGCCCCCGAGCTGATGGCAAACTGTGCGTCAGTGATGTGAGACTGAACGTTAAACTCCTGGATGGCGTCCGGGGGAGGGCTGATGGCAAAGGTGTTTGTGAACAATGCGTTGTTCAGCACCCCATCCATCGTGTAGTTGTTCTGCTGTGGTCGTGCTCCATCGACGGACGGACTCACAGAACCGGCTCCGAGCTTGACAGTGAATGCCCCTTGCTGACCGCCTTGCACCAACGGAACGGCTCCTGGAGTGAGCAACGTAAGCTGGTTGAACTGCCGCCCGTTGAGCGGCAGCTCGACGATCGCCGTGTGGCCTACAACTTCGGCCTGTGTTGCAGAGGTTGTGTTGATCTGTTGAATATCAGCATTGACTTGAACCGTCTGAGTAGACGCTGTCACCGACATTTTGAAGTTCAACGCTTCGCTTTGATTCACTTCAAGATGCACGTTCGACAACTTCTGGTTGGCAAAGCCATCTTTGCTGACGGAGACATCGTAGACACCGGGCTGTACCTCGGGCACTGAATAGTACCCGCTGCCGTCGGTGACAGCATTTCTTTGCACGCCCGTTGCCTGGCTCGTTAGCTGTACCTGAGCCCCAGGCATAACTGCTCCGGTTGAGTCGGTGATTGTGCCGGTGATCAGTCCCGACGTTGTCTGAGCATAAGCCCAGCTAGAAAATGCCAGCGCAACGATTCCAAGCTGGAACGCAAGAGCAATAACCTTCTTCGACATCAAAGACCTCCCAAATTGAATCGCGAGTCAGATTTAGACAAGCGACAAATTTTCCTGCTTGCTTGCGCGTAGTACTGAGCCGTGACCTGGCATCTGGCAGAACTGGTGTGACGTCTCGAGTTCGACACGAGCATCTTCGCATTCAAAACTAGGCGAAGCACTTAAACGGGTAGCACGCTAGATAAAACTATTAATATTTGTCAAGTATTTTTTATTACTTATTTATTTTCAATGAGATACATACTAGGGCTCAGAAGACACCAAATATTCAAGTGCTTAAACTTGAGACAAAAACAAAATCCAGCGACATCATTTGCGTATGCGCAGTGAGAACTGAGGGCTTGATGCGAGGGTGTTCAGGATTTAGGGCGGAGTTATCCTATGGCAGGTTACGCAGCATCGCATAACACCACCAGGAATGAACGAAACACTTGGCAGAGTTTTGGGTCGGGACGGGAGTTCAATCGAGATGGAATACTTCTTCCATCTCCGCCCACCATTCTCCCTCTTTGCGAGTCGGCAATGGATCCTGCATGGGACCCATGATTGCCCACCATTCCTGGGTTTTCGGGTCTGCCGCCATCTTTGCCCGGTCTTTCGTGATGTCTGTTCCGTGGTACTCGAAATATCCGAAAAGAACGTCGTCTTTGAAGAAGACAGAGTAGTTACGAATGTTGCAGTCAGAGATCGTGCTCAACACCTCCGGCCACACCGCGGCATGGTATCTCTTGTACTCTTCTGCCCGGCCGGGCTTGAGGCGAATCATGGTACCGAATCGTTGCATGGAGCGCTCCTTGGGGACGGAGCCATACTATGCGGCAGCGGCTTCGCGATGCAAGAACATTCAAGTGCTTGTATTTTCCTTGACACTCGAATAGTTCGTTACATACGATGACGCTGCACTATTTTAAGCGCTTTAATTTATGCCGACACCTTCCTCACACGCGTCCGAGGGCCTCGTCAAGAAAACGTTGGCCGAAAAACTCCTCGCAGAGATTATGAACGGGACTCTGTCGCCTGGCGAGCGAATTATCGAGGGCCGGTGGGCGCAGCACTTTGGTGTGGCGCAGGGGACTATCCGAGAAGCGATCAATCTTCTGGAGCGCGACGGCTTCGTCGCCAAGGAAGGCGGCCGCAGCGCTCGCGTCGTCAATCTTACCGAGAAGGACGTCGTCCAGCTCTACCAGATGCGCGGCGCGGTCGAAGGCCTTGCGGCAAATCTCGCGGCGCAGGTGCAGCCGGACTTTTCGAATTTGCAATCGATCGTAGATGGAATGCGACGGGCAGCCAAGGCAAAGAGTGCTCCAAACATGCTCGATTGGGATCTCAAGTTTCATCTTGAGCTTTGCAGTCTCTCCCGGAATAAGCATCTTGTGGACTATGCGCAGCGCATGCTGATGCCGTTCTTCGCCTTTGTCCGATTGCGGATGATTGCTGGCGGGCGCGGTACGTCGGTATGGGATAAAGACCTCGAGTCCCATCAGCGGATCGTCGATCTACTGCGTGAAGGTGACGGAGAGATGGCCGAGCAGTACGTGAAGAAGGCAATGGTCCGATTTTCAAAAACCGCATACGACAACTGGGTAGCGCATGGAAAAAAGTCTTGAAGGTAAGGTAATTGTTCTAACTGGCGGGGCAAGTGGGATAGGCCGCGAATGCGCGATTGTCTATGCGCGTGAAGGGGCAACAGTAGCGATCCTGGATCGAAACTTCGACGATGCAAAAGAGGCGGCAAGTGGACTCGGCAATTGTTCCACCGCCTATTACGCGGACGTTTCCAAGGGATCTGACATTGAGGCGGCCATTGGATCTGTGCTCAAGGAATTCGGTCGGCTCGATGCTGTGCATAACAATGCCGGCATCGTAAGCCCGTCGTGCCCGCTGCATGAGACTACCGAAGAGCAGTGGGATGATCTCCACCGCACAAATCTGAAGTCGGTTTACTGGACGACGAAATTTGCATTTGCGGCTCTGGTCGAGAGCAAGGGCACAATTTTGAATACCGCCAGCATGGTTGGCCTTCTTGGCCAGACTGACCATGCGGCTTATGTTGCGACCAAGGGCGGCATGATTTCGCTTACCAAGGCGATGGCCGCCGACTACGCAAGGTATCAGATCAGGGTAAATGCCGTATGCCCTGCGGGTGCATGGACGCCCATGCTGGAACAATGGGCTGCGGAACAGCCGAATCCTGCGGGTATTCGACAGTATCTCGACGACATTCACATGCTGGGCTATTGCCCACGCGGCGATGTCATCGCAGACGCAGCCGCTTTCTTACTTTCATCGAAAGCCCGATTTATCACCGGTTGCATTTTGCCGGTGAGCGGCGGCGCTGAGCTTGGTTACAGACGCTAACTGGAATGGGACATGCCTGACTACACAATTCAATGCATCTCGACATATGATGCCCGGTTTGCTTTGCCGCCGGGCGCAGGTACAGACTCAATTCACGATACTTCCGGATACTGCCTGGCGATGACGTTATTGTCGACGCAGAACGGTCTCCGCGGATCGGGCTTTGTCCTGACACTTGGTGACGGTAACACTCTCGTTTGCAAAGCCATCGAGATGTTGGCCAAACCACTTCAGGGAATGTCCATCGAGGCCGTGATGGCCGACTTTGGGAATATTTCCCGGAAGATCGCCGATCACTCTGCGTTGCGATGGCTTGGGCCGCATAAGGGCGTTGTGCAATTGGCGCTGGCTTCCATTACCAATGCCTGTTTCGATCTGTGGGCGAAGAGCCGGAGTGTACCACTTTGGAAGCTCCTGCTCGATCTCTCGCCGGAAGAGCTTGTTCGGGTTCTCGATCTCAGCTACCTCGAAGAAATACTTCCCAAAGAGAAAGCTCTCGCAATGCTGCATGAGCAGCTGCCCAGCCGTGCGCAACGAGAAGTCATTCTCAAGAGCGGCTATCCCGGATATGACACGTCCGTAGGCTGGATGAACTATGACGATGAAAAGGTCACGGAGCTGACAAAGAAAGCTCTGGATCAGGGCTTCTCCGCATTCAAGCTCAAGGTCGGTTCGCCCGAAGAGAGCCGGGATCAGCGCCGCGCTGCCATGTTGCGCAAGCTGGTCGGTGACGAAAGCACGGTGATGTTCGACGCGAATCAGCACTGGCCCCTGCCTGACGCTCTTCGCATCTGCGGCGAACTCGCGAAGTTCCGCCCACACTGGATTGAGGAGCCGACGCATCCAGATGACATTCAGGCCCATGTGGAGCTGTCACGCGCAATCAGCCCTGTTAAGATCGCCGCAGGCGAGCACATCGCGAACCGGGTCCTGTTCAAGAACTTCATGAAAGCCAATGCCCTTTCATTCATCCAGGTCGACTGTACGAGGGTCGCGGGTGTGAGCGAGTTCCTCACTGTCAGCTTCCTCGCGAGGATTTTCGACCTTCCTGTCGTGCCTCACGTCGGTGATATGGGCCAGATGCATCAGCACCTGGTTCTCTTCAACCATGTCGGCCTCGGACTCAAGGCGGAATTTCTTGAACACATTCCACATCTCCGAGCGCACTTCGTCCACCCTGCACAGGTAGAGCATGGCGTGTACAAGACGCCTCAGGAGCCAGGTGCTTCCACGGATCTGAAAGTGCTTGCTGAATCATAGTTCTCTGAGGAGTCTGCTCTGCAGCTCTCGAGTCCGCAGAGTAGACCTTTGTGTGATGTCTTGAGATATTGGCTTGATATGGATAACCGATGCATCGACGCACACCATCACTTGTGGCGCTATCTTCCTCCAGGGCCGGACTGGATGGGAGATGGTATGGAGATACTACGGCGAGATTTCCTGATTGACGACCTGCGTGCCGTGTCCACCGAATCGGGTGTGACCGGCACAATCGTAGTTGAAACGGAACGGACTATCGCGGAGACTGAATGGCTCAGTGAAGTCGCGTCATCAAGCGACCTGATCTGCGGAGTCGTGGGATGGGCGCCTCTCACAATTCCCGGCGCTGCGTCCGAACTCGAGAGAGTCGCCGCTCTTCCGAAAGTGAAAGCCATACGCCATCCGATTCACGATGAGCCGGATGACCAGTTTGTGCTGCGAGACGATTTCAATCGTGGCATTGCGGCGCTTAGACACTTCGATCTCAGATACGACATCCTGATCTTCGAAAAGCATCTTCCCGAAACGATCCAATTTGTGGATCGGCATCCAGATCAGATTTTTATTCTCGATCATGTCGCCAAACCTCGCATTCGAGAACGTCGTCTTGCGCCTTGGCAACACAACATCCGAGAGCTCGCCCAGCGGCCCAATGTTTATTGCAAGCTCTCCGGAATGGTGACCGAAGCGGATTGGCATACCTGGTCCGATGAAGTGCTGTCTCCATACATCGATACGGCTCTCGAAGCGTTCACTCCGAAAAGGCTGATGTTCGGTTCAGACTGGCCTGTCGTGACGTTGGCCTCTTCCTATCGGAGATGGATCGGCACGGTCCGGTCCGCAATTGCTCAACTATCGACGGACGAACGTGATTGGATTCTCGCAAAAGCTGCCATCGAAGCTTACGGGCTTGCCACCGCATAACTCGGACATGAATTTATCGCACTGACATAGATGTAACAATCAATGCTCAATATGATGACTGCAATCCAAGATCCCTGGACAAAAAAGAGTAGCGGCGCAAATGTCGGCCTTACCGCCGATGGCACTCCCGTACACCTTTACGTGTTAAGAGCTGACGGGATCGAGGTAGCCATCATGAACTATGGGGCTCGTATCGTCTCGATACGAACGCCGGATCGAGACGGCAACTTGGCGGACGTGGTTCTGAACTACTCCGGTCTGGACGGTTACGTCGCCGATATTTCGTCTTATCTCGGAGCAATTGTCGGAAGATACGCAAACCGTATCTCCGAGGGCCGTTTCTTAATCGATGGTCGCACCATTCAGACGACCGTCAATAACAACGGTAATATGCTTCATGGTGGTTCCGATGGATTTGATCGGCGTGTATGGTCTGGTCAATGCTTCTCCTCATGGGTAGAGCTGACCCTCAAGAGCGACGACGGTGATCAGGGCTTCCCCGGAAACCTTACGGTTCGGGTCCGTTATACAGTTATGCCGCGTGCGCTTCGGATGGACTACTTCTTTACGACAGACCGGACGACGGTAGTCAATCTGACGAATCACGCCTATTTCAATTTGTCGGGAAACCACGAAACGAGCATATTTGGCGACGAGCTTGCCATAGCTGCAGATCATTACACTCCAATAGATTCTCGCTTGATTCCAATTGGAATGCTGTGGCCTGTCGATGACACGCCATTCGATTTTCGTTCAAGAACGGTGATCGGCTCTCGAATTGAGAGTGATGACCGACAATTGGAACTGGCAGGCGGTTACGATCATAACTTTGTGCTGACTGGAGCAGCCGGAGAACTAAGGAAGGTCGCTCATCTTCACAATCCGGATAGTGGACGGGCTTTGACAGTTTCAACCACGGAGCCGGGACTCCAGTTTTATACAGGCAATTTTCTCGACGGAACGTCATATGGTGCAGCTCAGGAGAGGCACGGAAGACGCACTGGACTCTGCCTGGAGACACAACACTTTCCAGATTCACCCAATCATCCGAACTTTCTATCCACAGAGTTGCGACCAGGGACGATAGGGCGCAGCACCACCATCTTTGAGTTTTCAGCTGATACACCATAATCATGATGTTTCACAATCGCTGGGAAAGGCGTTACACGAGTAGACGGAGCACATGAATCGAAAGAAGACAATCATCACGGCAGCTGTCACAATCGGCGCGGCTTTCGCGATTTATTCTGGCTCGGCGCAGGTCGCCAGCAAGCCTGCCTCCCACAGCACAAATGCTGACTGGCCAGTCTATGGAGGACAGCCTGCGAATCAGCATTATTCCAGCCTGACCCAGATCAATCGCAGCAATGTGAAGAAGCTCAAGGTGGCATGGACCTATGACACAGGTGAAGATGGTGGTCTGGAGACGAGTCCCCTCATCGTCGGCCGCACTCTCTATGCATACACGCCATCCCAAAAGGTCATTGCTATCGATGCGATAACTGGGAAGCTGCTCTGGAAGTTCGATTCCGGCGTCAAAGCGGAGCAGCCTGCGCGTGGAGTCGCATACTGGACCGACGGAAAAGAAGGCAGGATATTAGCGGGGGTCATGAACTACCTCTATGCACTTGATCCTGTTACCGGCAAACCCATCCCTTCATTCGGCGAAAACGGAAGAATCGATCTAAGAAAAAATCTTCGCGGCGACTATCAGGTTCAGTCAATCGCGCTCACCACGCCCGGCATTGTCTACAAAGACCTCATCATCGTGGGTGGCGAAATGCCGGAGACTCTTCCTGCGCCACCTGGAGACATTCGCGCATACGATGTTCGTACAGGCGCTCTTCGTTGGAGCTTCCACACGATTCCGCATCCCGGCGAGTTTGGTTACGAGACATGGCCCAAAGACGCCTGGAAGACATCGGGCGCAGCCAACAATTGGGCTGGCATGTCACTCGATGCCGAGCGTGGCATCGTCTACGTGCCGACGGGATCAGCATCATTTGATTTCTATGGCGGCGACAGAATCGGCAACGATCTTTTTGCCGACACATTATTGGCCCTTGATGCCAACACTGGAAAGCGAATTTGGCACTTCCAGGATGTTCATCATGACATGTGGGATCGCGACTTCCCTTCTGCGCCCTCTCTATTGACCGTGATGCATGACGGAAAGCGGATTGACGCGATCGCTCAAACAACCAAAACAGGCTACCTTTATTTGTTTGATCGCGTAACTGGACAATCGTTGTTTCCAATTGAAGAGCATAGCTATCCTGCGAGCAATGTTCCTGGAGAGGTGGCTTCGCCTACGCAGCCGAGACCTCTCAAGCCTGATCCTTATGCCCGACAATTGCTGACCGAGGACATGCTCACCAACCGCACCCCTGAAGCACATGCATGGGCAGTCGATAAGTTCCGCACATTCCGCAGTGAAGGATTGTTCGTTCCCTTTGGATTGGATAAGCAGACCGTGAACTTTCCGGGCTTTGATGGCGGCGCTGAGTGGGGTGGTCCAGCGGTTGATCCCAAGACGGGAGTCATCTACATCAACGCCAATGAAATGGCATGGACAGGCGGACTGGCAGCTGATAAGCCCGCCCGGACTCCTGGCGAAGCAATCTACAGGAGTCAATGCAGTATCTGTCATGGAGCTGATCGAAGCGGTTCACCTCCAGGATTTCCATCTCTGATCGGAATTAGTAAGCGGCTCACAGACAGCGAGATCATAGCAACTATTCATCAGGGAAAAGGCCGAATGCCTACCTTCCCGAATCTCTCCGAAGCTCAAGTGATGAGCCTGCTTGAATTCCTGCACGAAGACCCGACTGCACCTGCGGGTGCTCCCCTGGCGAGCGACAAGCAGGAGATGGCATCTGTCGCGGCAGATGCAGCAGCGGGTGATCCCAAGGGAGCCATAGCGTATCAGCAACATTGCGCCATCTGTCACGGTGATCATATGGAAGGAATCCCGCCATCCTTTCCGATGCTGATTGGTGCTGGACAACGTTTGTCGAAGCAGCAGGTTGTGACGCTCATTCACCAGGGAAAAGGAAGAATGCCTGCGTTTCCCAAGCTGCAGTCGGATGAACTCGATGCGTTGCTGCGATATCTGAAGGTTTCCGATACTCTCGAGGCCGCAACCGCTGAGGAGCCGCAATACAGTTTCACGGGGTATCGTAAATTTCTGGATCCTGATCACTACCCCGCAATTGCGCCACCGTGGGGCACGCTCAACGCGATCGACCTCAATACCGGGAATTATCTATGGAAGATCCCCCTGGGCGAATACCCTGCCCTCGCGGCGAAGGGCATGAAAAATACCGGCTCGGAAAACTACGGCGGGCCCATCGTGACAGCGGGGGGGCTAGTCTTCATCGGCGCTACTCTCTATGACTACAAGTTCCACGCCTTTGACAGCCGGACTGGCAAGCTGCTGTGGGAGACCCAGCTTCAATACGCAGGGCGAGCGACGCCGGCTACGTACATGATCGACGGAAAGCAGTACGTGGTCGTCGCAACAGGCGGCGGCAGATATCAGGTCGCTCCGGCGAAAGGAGTGTACGTAGCGTTCTCCCTGCCCTGATTCGGCGGGATCAAAGCCGGCCAAACGCGGAATTTGCGGAACGAAAACTCAAGCTGAAAGGAATCCATAACACGATGCAATTCATGACAAGACGCTCGATGTTGAAACGCGGACTCACAATCACTGCTGCAGCCGCGGCTTCAGCGGGAGTTCCCCATTCGCTGTGGGCCGAGCCGCTTGTGACCGTACCCGGGATCCAGCTCTACACGGTGGATAAGGAGCTGAAGGCAGACGTCGAAGGCACGCTGAAGAAGGTTCGTGCCATCGGCTATCTGGAAGTCGAAACAGCCGGGTTCGGTGGGTTGTCGGCCAAGGCCTTTCGCACTGCTCTCGGGAACGCTGGCCTGAAGTGCAACAGTGCTCACTTCTTCAACTTCGGCAGTGCCAATCCCGGGCCTCTATTCGAAGACGCAAACACGCTCGGAGTCCACTACACGGTGACTTCAGCCATGGGCCGGTTTACTGACAAGCCGGCAGGACAGGTAGTGGGCGCCGACGACTATAAAGCAATGGCAGGATTCTGTAACGACCTGGGCCGCAAAGCCAAACAAGCGGGCTTGCAGCTCGCTTATCACAACCACAACACGGAATTTAAAGACCTCGGCGAGGGAAAAACCGGATATGACATTTTCATAGAGAACACAGACGCCGATCTGGTGAAATTGGAACTTGACTGCGGATGGATGGTGGCGGCTGACCATAGCCCGGTTGAATACTTCCATCTATATCCAAATCGGTACCGGATGGTGCATATCAAGGACTTCGTCAAACCAACGAAACCCAGCACCTCGCTTGCCTCCCAGGATGTTCCTCAAGGAACAGTCCTCGGTACCGGATACATCGACTACCGCCCCATCCTCAAGGCCGCGAAGGCTGCCGGCGTCGAGCACTTCTATGTCGAACAGGAGCCACCATTCATCGGAATGACGGCCCTCGAAGCAGCCACCGGGGACTATGCGTACATTCACGGTCTCTCGGTATAGCGAAAATTAGGACGCCACCGGAGCAACGAGTAAGGAAGCGAGAAAGTAACAATGAAATTGATTCGATATGGCCTCAGCGGTCAGGAGAATCCCGGGATCATCGACAGTAACGGAGATATCCGCGATCTCCGTGGGGAAATCACCGACATTTCAGGCGAAACGTTGCTCCCATCGTCCCTGGATCGACTTCGGAAGGTAGACATCGGCAGCCTTCCTCGGGTGACCGGCAATCCGCGCATCGGCGCGTGTGTTGGGCGCGTAGGGAAATTCATCTGCATCGGACTCAACTACTCGGACCACGCAGCCGAAGCCGGCATGAAGGTACCCGCAGAGCCCGTCATCTTCATGAAGGCAACCTCAGCGGTGTGCGGACCCAACGACGACGTCGTCATTCCTCGTGGATCGCAGAAGACGGATTGGGAAGTTGAATTAGGAGTAGTCATTGGAGCTCCAGCCAAATATGTTTCACCAGAAAACGCGCTTTCTCATGTGGCCGGATATTGCGTCATCAATGACGTATCGGAGAGAGCCTTCCAACTCGAGGGCACTGGTCAATGGACGAAAGGAAAGAGCGCGGATACATTCGGTCCCATAGGCCCGTGGCTCGTGACAGCTGACGAAGTCGCCGATCCTCAAAATCTCGACATGTGGCTGGAAGTGAACGGCCGGCGCTTTCAGAGCGGCAATACGCGCACGATGGTGTTCGGAGTGGCCCATCTGATCTCGTATCTAAGCCAGTACATGAGCCTTCAGCCCGGCGACATCATCTCGACAGGAACACCGCCCGGAGTCGGCATGGGACAGCGCCCTCCAATCTACCTCAGCGCCGGGGACAGCATAGTACTGGGCATTCAAGGTCTCGGTGTACAGCGCCAGACGGTCGTTGCCGACAATTCTCAATATCCGACCCCAAACAAGGAAATCCGGCGATGACATTGAACCAACGCTTCGCTCGATATCCGAGTCTTGAAAATGTGCCGGTCCTGATCACAGGTGGCGCCTCTGGAATTGGCGCTTCGATGGTGGAGCATTTCGCCCTTCAGGGAGCCAAGGTCGCCTTTATTGATCTGGCAGAGGACGCTGCTCGAGAACTCATTCGTGAATTCACTGATCGTTGTCCTCATCCTCCTCGCTTCTGGTCTTGCGATCTCAAAGATGTGGCCACGCTAAGAAAAGTGGTCCACGAGATTGCGAATGAAATGGGCGCGGTTCGTGTGCTCGTAAATAATGCCGCGAACGACGATCGCCACAAGCTGGAAGAGATTACCCCGGAGTACTGGGATGACAGAATGGCTGTGAACCTTCGTCATCAGTTTTTCCTGATCCAGTCGGTATCTCCCGGAATGATCGAGGCCGGCGGCGGTTCCATCATCAACATGAGTTCGATTGCCTGGATGATTCCCTCGACCGGGTTACCTGCATACGTGACCGCGAAGGCCGCCATTGTCGGGCTCACGCGCACTATGGCACACGAGCTGGGCTCCTCGAATATTCGAGTCAACTGTGTGCTTCCCGGGGCGGTTCTCACGGAGCGCCAGCGTCGGCTGTGGTGGACGCCCGAGTACGAGAAGGAAATCATGGGGCATCAGGCCTTGAAACGCAATCTTCTCCCGGAGGATGTGGCACGGCTCGTTCTGTTCCTGGCATCGGATGACAGTAGTGCGATCACGAACCAAAGTTATGTGGTCGATGCTGGCTGGGTGTGATCGACCGCATGCGCATTGAGTGGCATTGGGTAGTGATGCAGTTCAAACTGCACCACTACCTGGCATTGCGATAACTTGGTAACCCACTGGCTATCCTTTACAGTACGTGAGAAGGTCTGAAGGACGACCTAACTGAGCTTGCGCTACGTTGAAGCCAGTCGGGAATTACCGCGGCGCCGCTAAACCAGGACGGTGCGAGAACAGGGTGAACGGTTGCCACCTTAGGAGGGTCCAATGATGCGATCCTCGGGAATTGCTCCGGGAACCAAACACGGGGAGTGAAACAACGCTCCCGTCCACGCTCCACGTACTGTTCTCGTTGCGATGATGAGCCAAAGAAAACTCAGGCCCACCACCAAGGCGCCGCCCAGGACAAACATGCTCGTAATGTTCGTCTGTCGAGCGACCGCCAAAACGGCGACAGCGTATACGCCAATGGGAAACGTGAAGCCCCACCACCCGATATTGAAGAACATGCCTTGCCTCAAGTAGCGGAGCGTAACGAGAATCGCCGTGAGGAGCCAAAATACTCCGTACCCGAGAAGAGCAATCGCGCCAATGAGGCCGATGCCATATGCGGTCTCACTTACCGCTGCGAAACCTGCCGGGGGCAAGATCTTCAGCGCATCGACTCCCAACGAGACCAGGCCCAAGGCTCCGGTGCCAATCGGCCCTAGGGCAAGCCACGAGGTTGCCGCCATATCTGCCTGTGGAAGTTTGTGCACGATCAGGCGTAAAAGGAGGATTGTGAGAATGCTCAATGCCAGCGGCACAGAAAATGCCCAGAGCGCATAGGAAATGAAGACGATCCGCATGGCGATCGGCGGCGCCAGGAAAGGCGCCAGAACTGCTCCGCTCGCCGCGCTCACCTCAGCGGCAACGATCGGTAGAAGCCAGATGGCTGTCATGCGCTCCAGTGCGTGCTCCTGACGCGTAAACATGAAGAAAGGAACGGCGACTCCACAGAAGATCGCCAGAAAGACATCTACCCACCATAGCAATCGTGCGAATAAGACAACACCGTTTCCCCAGATCGGTATCCCAAAGACCAACAGCCCGTTAATGATGGTCGCAAGCGCCATCGGGATCGCCCCGAAGAACATCGATACAGTAGAGTGCGAGAAGATACGGCGTGCCTCAGCAGTAAAGACGATCCACCGCGCTGAGTAGACGAGCAGAAAGACGGAGAACAAAGCTATGTTCAGAAACCACAAAGCGACCGCGGCTGCGTGAATCACCTTCAGATGGATCGGAAACTGGTTAAGTGCGAGAGACAAGATGCCGGTCCCCATTGTCACCGTGAACCAATTGGGAGTGAACTGCCTAACGATCTCTCGGAACGGCTTGCGCTGAGTCATCTTTTCGTCCAAAGCCAATAACATCCCTTCGAACAAGGCATCACGCGGGCGGTGGTTTCAGTTGCTAATCAGCGAAAGGGGCTTTCTTGACGGAACTTCTGAAGGGTATCAGCCCAGTGCTTTGCATGCAGCAAGAGTGTGGTGCATTCATCCAAGGTCAAACCGCCTCTGAAGTGCGTCGAGACCGCTGCAGCATGCCACTCCGGAAAAGTCCGCTTTTGAGTAAATTGCTCTGGGATACGCTCGAGACCCGGCAGGTTACCGGAATCGCCGTTTTCCGGGAACTACGAGACGCTACTTTCCGTGTAGCCGACTACACAGACACGCGGATGCGAAATTGGACCAAGCTATTGATCTTCAGGTACAGGGGTGAACCCTGGCAACATTCGTGACGTCGAATTAAATTTGCGATACTCCCCAAAGGCCATATCGCTCAGGATTGTTTTGAAGGGCGCATAGACTTTGAAGTTTTCGCCCCATTCGTAGATGTCCATGATTGTCCGCTGTCTTGAAATGGATACACTTCTTGCAGGGCAGATGTAGGTATTCCCACCAATTACCACCGGGCCGTACTCGACCATGACGTCGGATCGTTCGAGTGGCAGTCTCGGTTCGAGGTCTGCCTGTAGAGTCACGCGAAGGATGGCTCCGCTCGCCGGGTCGATGGCGAACTCCCCATGAAACCGGGCCCTTTTTTCGAGAGGGGCCATTCGATCGTCATTCGTCAGATAGCCGAACCCCACGTAATAAAGAGGCGATTCCTGCGGGACTCGATAGCTGAAGACTGCCTGCGGTCCGTTTGCGCCGTGCTCCCAGCGACTCCAGGTCAAATTGCTATCGGCGGCTGTAGCGCCCTTGAGCACGTTGAATAGAATGGGGCCGAAGGTACCCACAGTGTCCAGGGTCCGTTCTCCCAACTTCAGCATCTTTCCTTTGGTAGCCTCTCCTTCCACGATCTCTTTGCCGTTGCCGAAGTGCAATGTAGCTTTGGACATCTCATCCGCATGCAGCGACTGATCGCCCGTCGCGGTCTTCCATGGCTGCCCGGGTGCTAGTGGAGTCTCGTGAAATTGGATCGTCACACGGTTGGCAAAGAAATTCGGCAGGCTGGAAATGGTCTTGTTCGCATAGTCGACGGCTCGCGAGATCATCAACTGTTGCGTGGCCGTGTCAGGCGGCGCGGTCGAGGGGATCTCCGCCGCCGGGGGAGCCAGGAAGACCGACTCATCGGCCAGCGCGACCAGTGCCTGCCGGGCCTTCTTACCCTTCAACGTGACTTCCAATGTCGCCAGCCTCGCGCTGGTTAGCCTTTCAGTCAGTTCCATTCCTGCGAGTTGCCTTGCGCTCTCGGCGTCCGAAGTGCCACCTGCGGACTTCAATGCTTGCTCCAACTGCTCCACCGTCACGCGTTCGATGCCGGCCGGAGTTTGATCGTAGAAGACCGGCTCGTCGAAATAACCGATGCGGGTATGGACGGTTACATCCGGGTTGCTGACTTCCACTTTCAAAGTGTGATACTCATCCACTTCATTCGTGCGAGGGGGATCAAATGTCAACGAATAAAAGGTGCTGGCCTGCGCGACACGTTTGCCGATCAGGCCAGCCAGGTCGTTGCCTGTCTCCAGTACGCCGCCGCCGTTTTGCGTTGCAACTACGTGCAGCGTCAGGTAGCTGAAATCCACTTTGTCCGGGGTCAAAGCCCCGAGAAAATCCTTGTAAATGAACTGGGTGACGGGTAAAGGAATTCCATGGGAGTCATAGAACGGCCACTCCGTAGCGCTCCAGAGGTCAATCCGAGCCTCGCGCAGTCGGGTTGAGAGCTCAGTGACAAAATCGAAGACTCCAATGCCCTTATCATTATCAAAGCGCCAGCCACTTCCCAGCCAAAACATCAGCTTCCTGCCGGGCCTTCGCCGCTCCTCAATTGCGATGGATCCAAGTGCTATTAAAGAGTGAAGAGCTTTCGAGCTGGCGCCCCCTTTGCCCAGATTCTCGGCGACCATTGACGTTTGCCAGATCACGTGCGGCTCTTTTCGATGAGCGATTTCGTCAGCCAAGGCGTTCCCGTCTGTTGAAGGTTGTGTCGAGGCCGAGAGTCCGTCCTTGGTAAGCCGGTAGATCAATACGGGCTGGCCAAGACGCCCTTGGTTCTGACGCAGGAAATTCTCGGCTTCGATCTCCGCGGCCGAAAGCAGCACGGGCGGCAGGTTCAACTCATCGATCACCAGGATGACTTCAACAGGAGGATCAGGCTTGGCGGTAACTGCCTCGAACGCTTGAAAGGAGACAATACTTCCGGGCCGACCGTTGTCCCGCAATGTAAAGTCCCGTCGCCGGAGGCCTGGGACTGGATTTCCTGACTTATCCGTGACTGCAACATCAAGCCTGATCATTCCCTGAGACGGGTCGGGCATAGGGCCGGGCTCAACCTCTACCGGCACATAGGGAGGACGCTGACCAGGCTGCGCAACTTCGGGAGCAGTTAGAAATAAGAGCAGGACTACACAAATACGGAAGGGCGTCCACACGCCAGTCACCTGAATCACAGTCCCCCGACTTCCTCGCAGGAAGTATACCCGCCTTTCCCGAACTATCTTACTCTGCGCAGCTGCGGCAGCCTTACCGAGCATCACGACGCAAAGAACTGTTATATCGGTGAAGATCGGATTCCGATAGTACGGGATTGAGATTTGTTTGCAGGTGATGCCTGCGTATGGGCAATCCGGAAGCGATCCACATGGGCGAGAAACGTCAGAAGTTGACTCTGAACTCCTGAAAAGTCGGGCTTTCGGTAAATCGCACTGCGCCAAAAAAACGAACTTACCGGAATCCCGTTTTCAAAGCACTTCGACCACGGGTCTAGCTCAAGCATCACGGCTAAGGATACAATGCTTCGCACCGGGAGACGCGTATGCCGTCGTCTAAATCGTTTTCGGTCGCTTCGCGAGCGCTTCTGGTAAGCTTCTTCGCAGCATCCCCAACCGCGTTCGCCCAGATGGACAAAGCCATCTACATCGCCCCGATTCCGAATAATCCACTCACGGCAGTATCCAGACTCAATCAGACACGGATTCGCCCGGATGGGTCAAAGGCCAGCATTGCGGTCGAGGAGACCATCGCCCGAGATGGACATGGACGCATGTATCATGACCGATGGTATTGGGATCCTGCCACGAATAAACCGACCGCATTTATCGTCGCTGAGCTGTTCGATCCCACCACTTCGACCTACACCATCATGTATCCCGGATCCAAAACTTACTGGGTGGGAAAGCTCAGTCGCCAAGCCGAAATTCAGGGTGACGGCTTTTTCTACAATCCGCACGACGACGGCACCTCGAAAAGTCAATTCGATAACGGCAAAGACGTGGGCATCGAGGAGATGCAAGGCGTGCCCGTACATCACGTGCGAGAGACCGACCCGATCAAAGGCAGCACACCCCAAATGGTCGTAACCAGGGAGTACTGGTATTCCGACGATCTGCGAATGAGCCTCGCTTCCAATTTGGACAACCCGATGGCTGGAGCAGACTGCTACGGTTACGGAGCTTACCCGCAAAGAACCGGACGCTGCGATCTATAAAGTGCCTCCTGGGTACCGACGGGTGAATGATTGGTCACAACTCCAGCCGGGCCTTGAAAAACTCAACGGACAGGATCTTCCGC